>JGI20214J51088_10002443_pt1 | contig 12321 bp, 11 predicted proteins | sample WetSurMetagenome_FD_51088 | JGI IMG/M metagenome (IMG submission 51088)
ATCTCCGATTATTTTTCCCGTTGTTTCATCAAACCCCGGATTAATATAAATAGCTTTTAATGTGTATTTTACGGGAATCCACGTGAGGCGCTCCCGGAGGAGCCAAAGGAGGGTGATGCTGTCCACGCCAGAGACACCGACCAGAATTCGGTCTCCATCTTCCACCATTTGGAATTGGTCGATTGCTTTTCCAATCCCATGGAAAACCTTCTGGATAAGTTTTGGATAGTGTTTTTTCCCTCCCAAAAATTCGGGTACATTCTTGCGATAGCTATGATTGTCAACCACTCGAGCCTCTTCCAGCATTAAGCAAAAAAATTATTTTTAGGCTCNTTCTGCCAATCGTCTCAATNCACTGATGGTTTTCCCGTAATCTGGAGTGGTGAAAACAGCATTTCCTGCCACAAAAATATTGCCACCTGCTTGAGCTNCNTTGCTAATGGTGTTGAGATTAACACCCCCATCAACTTCAATATCAACGCCTATTTCTTTTTCANTTATTTTCTTCCGCAGGCGCTTAATTTTAGGAAGCACCGAGGGAATAAATTCTTGCCCGCCAAATCCAGGATTAACGGTCATGATAAGGACCATATCCACTTCAGAAAGGATATGATCAAGCGTAGCGAGCGAAGTGGCCGGGTTAAGAGATACTCCAGCTTTACAACCCTGATCTTTAATAAACTGAACACTGCGATGAAGATGAGGAGAAGTTTCCACATGGACCGTAATAATGTCAGCCCCGGCTTTGGCAAATTTTTCGATATACTTATCTGGGTCTTGGATCATGAGGTGCACATCAAGGGGAAGTTTGGTTATTTTTCGAATGGAAGCCACGACCGGCGGACCGATCGTGATATTGGGCACAAAGTGACCGTCCATTACATCAACATGGACCCAGTCAGCCCCCCCTCTTTCAATTGCCGCGATTTCTTCACCCAGCCGGGAAAAGTCAGCAGATAATATCGACGGAGCAATAATCTTTTTTATTGCATTCCCCATAAGGTTTAAACCTCCTCAGTTTTTTTAAAAATCTTTTTTATTTTTAACATAAGCCGATTGTAAGTGTTCAATTAAAATCGGAACAATTAGTTAATTAATTTACCACAAAGTTTGCCTTAAAGGGAAGCGTTAAATTTAGGCTGATAAAAAAAGCTGACTCAGGGAGGAGATAGTGAAAATGTGTAACCTTCTCCGGGGAATTTTTCTCCCGGCAAAGCATCTACAACACCTTTGCTTTCATGAGGAAAAACAGTTCGTTTTCTTTTTTCCGCATTGCCCTTGCGCGCGGCCCAGAGATTTCATGCTCATATCCCAATAAATGGAGGATACCATGGATGAGAAGCAGGCAAAGTTCTTCTTCGAAAACGTGTCCTTTAGCAGCAGCTTGTTTTTTTGCCGTCTCTACCGAGATAACCACATCTCCTAAAAGTAAAGGATTGATTTCGGTAAAATCTCCTTCTCTCATAGAGAAAGCAAGCACATCAGTAGGGTGAGGGCGTAAGAGGTGCTTCTGATTGAGCGCGGTGATTTCTTGGTCAGTAACAAAACTCAGACTTAATTCCCCATCAGGAGATCCCAAGGCGTTTAAGGTCTCTTTCGTGATCTTCCTGACCATTCTTAAGCCTATCTTTTGTTTCCTTTGGTGATTCTCGATCCAGAGCTTCATGTTTTTTAGAGTAAAGAGGTGCCGGGAAAATTTTGTCCGGATATTCAACCCGATGGTGGAAAATTCCGGTGAGTATACGATTAAAGCTCTTGGCGATCAGGTGGATGTCCTTAAGAGTCAGTTCACATTCGTCAAGCTGGCCATCAGTAAAGAAGTTATTGATCGTTTTCTGAACCATACCCTGAATGCGCGCTGGAGTTGGATCATTAACCGTGCGGGAAGCTGCCTCTACGGCATCAGCCAGCATGACCAGTCCTGCCTCTTTGGTCTGAGGTTTTGGTCCCGGATACCGAAAATCATTTTCATCCACACTTGCCTCAGCAGGGTTTTCTTTTTCTTTTGCCTTTTGGTAAAAAAAGGCGATCAGGCTCGTTCCGTGGTGCTGCTGGATAATGTCCGTAATGACATTCCCGAGTCGATGGTCTTTAGCTTGCTCCCCACCTTCTTTAATATGGGAGATAAGGATAAGACTACTCATATTAGGTGAAAGCTTATCGTGTTTATTTTCGCTCCCCCTTTGATTTTCGATAAAATAAAGAGGCTTTTTCATTTTTCCAATATCATGATAATAGGCTCCCACTTTTGCCAACAAAGGGTTCGCGCCAATTGATTCCGCGGCGGCTTCCACTAAGGAGCCGGTGAGGATAGAGTGGTGGTAGGTCCCGGGAGCCTCCACAACAAGTTCTTTTAAGAGCGGGTGGTTTAGATTACCCAATTCAAGGAGCTTAATATCCGTGGTATAAGAGAACATAACTTCAATAAGCGGTACAACTCCCGTAGCAATAATGCCTGAAAGGATTCCGCTTGAAAATCCTAAGATTAAATCACCAGTCAAAGGCTGCCAATCAAAGAAACCTCCGAACTTAATTTTAAGGCAAAGGATAACTAGGAGATTAGCCACTCCCACTTCAAAGCCCGCTTTTAATAAGGTTGAACGTTGCCTGCAGTATACGGCTTCGCGGGCTCCAATAAGACTTCCCAGCAAGGGATAAAAAAAGTAATCGATTTTATTACCGAGCACCATGGTGGAAAAAATCGAAATGAGCACTGAAAATATAGCTGCCTGCTTAATCCCCTTGACAACACTAATAACAATTGCCCCTGCGGCAACCGGGACTGCAAACCATAATGAATTTTCGGATAGGAATAAAGATTCCGGTTGCGGTAAAGAGGCTCCAATTCTGATCATGATGGTGATAAGTATTAACATCGCACTAATAAAAGAAAGGTCATGACCCCATTGGTGCTGGTTGGGTGATTTTTCGGGAACAAAGAAACGAAAGATTACTGAAAGAATCAAAAACAGTATGAGAAAGTTGCCTCCACTATAGAGGATGGGATTCCCGTCGGTCTTAAGTTGACTCAATTGGTTTAGTTTAAGGAGATGTTCGAGGTTTACTTTTTCGCCTTCCCGGATAATCATTTCTCCCTTTTTTATCTCAAAAAGTACGGGTTTAACCGCGCCCCTGGAAGCTTCCTTCCTTGCTTCGGTTTCAATTTTATTAAAGGTGAGATTTGGTTTAATCAAGCCTTGCGCTATTTCTACAATTGGTTTTTCCAAAGATCTCACTGAGGGAGGGATCAATAGACGGGCCTCTTTTTGAACTTTGAAGTGTGCCTGGTCAAGATCAAGGATCTGGGAAAAATCTTGGAGATTAGTCTCTTCTCGAGTGGAAAAGTCCCGGACTACAATTCCGCGGTCTTTCTCCGACAGGAGGAGCTCCCGATTGCCCACAATCTTTTGCTCAAAAATAGAGCTTAAGATTGTGTAAACATAATCAACAATCTTTGAATCAAATTTTCTTTTTTCAAGAACTGCAAAACTTGAGCTTGAGATAGATATCCCCATTAATTGTACGAACTCTTCCTTGGTAATTTTTCTTTCTGCTTTGAGGGCGAGTTCCTTAAGTGAACTAAAGACATCTTCAGCCTTTCCCTCAATTTCGCCCAGAAGGTTTGGGTCAAAATCATAAACGGCTCGAACACTTTCTGTGGCGCTTTTTCTTTTCTCCAGAGTGGATGGTTGATCTTCGACTAAAAAGTCCTGAGGTGCCTTAATATCCTGGGGGACGACTTGACCTAAAGTATATCGATAAGTTCGGGAAGGCATCCGGGAGAAAAGAATAAGACCTAAAATCACACTCAAAAATATAATTAACGCCCATTTTTGAGTAGAATAGAGATTGATCTTAGGCAAATTTAAAGGTTGGTGGAAAAGGTCTCTTTTTAGCTTTTCCCTGCCTCGTGCAAAAGAAACTGGCTTATTTTTTTTAAAAAGTTTCATGGCCTCTGTGAATAAGCGTCAATAATTTCTTGTACCAAAGGGTGCCGTACTACATCAATGCTGGAAAAGTAGATAAACTTTATTCCAGGAATGGACTTAAGGATTTCCTGAATCTCGATCAACCCGGAGGTTTTTTCCGGGGGGAGGTCAATTTGAGTTATATCTCCGGTAATCACTACTTTGGAATCAAAGCCCATGCGCGTCAAAAACATCTTCATTTGTTCGGAAGTGGTATTTTGCGCTTCATCTAAAATGATAAAAGAATCATTGAGCGTTCGACCACGCATAAAGGCTAATGGCGCTACCTCGATAATACCGTTTTGAATTAACCGGGAAGCCTTTTCAAAATCCATCATATCGTGGAGCGCGTCATAGAGGGGGCGGAGATAGGGATTTATTTTTTCCACGATGTCGCCCGGCAAGAAACCCAACTTTTCTCCTGCTTCCACTGCTGGCCGCGTAAGGATAATGCGTTCCACTTCCTTGTTCATCAATACAGCGATCGCCATGGCCATAGCCAAATAAGTTTTGCCGGTTCCCGCTGGTCCAATGGCAACCACAATATCATGTTTTCGAATAGCATCAATGTATCTTTTCTGGTTGACGCTTTTGGGGGTAATAAATCTTCTTTTGGTGGCAATTGGAATGTTATCAAGAAAAAGATCTTTCAGGTTAACGGACGGGTTATGTTTGAGAATACGAAGCGCAAATGCTATATCCACGGGATAAACAGAGTAGCCGCTTTTAATTACTTCATAGATTTCAGTTAGCAACTTTGCCGCTAAACTTACTTTTGCTTCATCACCGCTGATAGTAATCTGATTGCCCCGTACGTGGATGTTTACTCCGACTCTTTCTTCCACTGTCCGGACATTACTATCTCGTTCGCCAAAAAGGATCTTCAAGACATCATTGTCCTCAAAGATAAGGCTTTGAAAGTTTTTATCGGCACTCTGGGGTGATAATTTTTTCGTCATAATGGAAAAAGTAATGCGCAGGAAAGAAAATGTTGCTGATAAGAGTTCTTAGTTGCCAATGATTTGAACAACTACCTCTCTCTCCCTCGGACGATTATCAAAATCGAGGAGGATAATTTGCTGCCACGCCCCGACCAGCAATTTTTTATTAGTCACGGGGATATTAAGGGAGGGGCCCAACAAACTGGCCCGAACATGGGAATATCCATTGCCATCGCCCCATCGGAGGTTATGTTGATAGGAAATATTTTGAGGAGCAATTTTTTCAATAGTCCGAATTAAATCGTTTACCACCCCTTGTTCATATTCAATAGTGGTAAGAGCAGCGGTTGATCCCGACACAAATAAAAATACCACTCCTTCCTTAATGCCCGAGTTCCGAAGGGCTTCGGTTACCTGGGGAGTGATATCAATAACATCAGTATTGACAGAGGTCTGACAGTGAATCGCGGTGCGGTGTATTTCCATAGAATATCGTTTTTTTGCCCAAACTAAAGATAATAGGCACGTTATTAGTTACCATACCCAAACCAAAAATGCAAGTATTTAACCATGGATTTGTAAGATATAATCAATTGAATTTATTTAGTTATTTATTAAAATTCATTATTTTAAGAACTTGAAGGCCTTAAGTCACCATGATAGAGTTTGGAAAACATGTTTCCTCAAATTTGACGGCTTCGTAAAAAAAATTCATCTGCGGCGTTGCGCTGCATCCTCGGTCATTGCGGCGTACAGATAAGTACGCCTCATTCCGTCGGATTTGCGCGCCTTGCATCTGAAACTTTTTACTGTGCCGTCTGATTTTTGACTTTTTACGGCTTAGTCAAATTCGGTTCTCGATTTTCTTTAAGAAAGGTCGTTTTATGGAAAAAATTGATAAACTTTTTAAAGACTTAGTGTTTCTTATCCGTACGCTAAGGGGAGAAGGAGGGTGTCCCTGGGATAGAAAACAAACAATTGAGACCTTGAAACACTATCTCCACCAAGAATTTCAAGAACTTATGGAGGCATTAGATAAAAAATCTCCGGAGAAAACTCAGGAAGAAATGGGTGATTTAATTTTTTTGCTTCTTTTTTGTGCAGAAATTGCCCGGGATGAAGGTTATTTCAGTATTGGGGATGTGTTGGAAAATATAAAAAAAAAGATGGTCGGCCGTCATCCCCATGTTTTTGAAGGCCGGGAAGTAAATAATATTTCCGAAATCAGAGAAAACTGGAAAGAGATAAAGGAAAAAGAAAAAGTTATTGCTTCACAACGCACCCTGCAAGAAAAGCTTCCCCGCCATCTTCCTGCCTTACTCCAGTCCTACTGGGTAAGTAGGCGTTTACGTGACAGCACGTCTCATTTAAAAGTGGTGGAAAAACTGGAAGAAGAAATGACGAAGCTTAAGGGGGAATTAGTTGCAGAAAACCAAGAAATGGTAAAGCAGTGCTTAGGAAATATCTTTCTGGATTTAGTTAATCTCAGCCGATTTATAAAAGTAAATCCGGAAGCATTGGTACGCGAATCTCTTTTGAAACGTATCCAAGAGAACCCTAAGCTTTAAACGATATTCTTTTTGAGAAAGTTTTTAGCTCCTTGACATCATAAGGCCGAATGATTAATAATAAACAAACAAAATTAAAACTTTTTCGGTAAAAAGGAGCAATTTTTCTCCATCCAGCTTCTCATGCAACAACTCAATAATGATCAACCGGAGTGAAAGGCGAACTTTCCCACTTAAACTTTGTCTGCTCATGGTTAAAGAAAACGAAACATACTAATCGCTAAACTGATAAGGATAAGCTTGGTTAACGTGTTGATCTTCACTAAAAATAAACACCCATTAAATAATCTGATTTATGGTTTATTTGTCTCAGGAGGCTTCTGGCTAAAATTTTTATCCTCTTACAACATCAAGGAGAATTGCTATGAGAAAGAATTTTTTACACTATGTGCTTTGTTTTTGCCTCGGATTGCTTCTTTTTTTCGTCATCGGATTGTTACCTGCCTGTAATAAAACGAACGAACAACCTCAAAAAGCTAAAGAAGGTACCGTGCCGACGCCTCCACTCCTTACTGCCACTCCGACGCCAGCGGTTTCTCCTCAAGGACCTTTAGACTTACGAACGGCAATCATCCGGGTTGCCGAACAGACGATTCCGGCAGTAGTGCACATTGAGGTGACTGAGCGTCAAACAGCACCCAGTCCCTTTGAAAATGATCCCTTTTTTCGGTTTTTTTTCCCTGATATCCCTCGAGAGCAGAAACGGGAATTGAAGGGGATTGGGACTGGCATCATCCTCGACACTAAAGGTCATATCCTTACGAATAATCATGTGGCCGGAGGGGCAACCAAAATTCAGGTGCTTCTCGCTGATGGCAAAACTTTTCCGGGAAAATTAGTGGGGTCTGACCCAAAAACCGACTTGGCAGTCATTCAAATCGAAGCCAAAGAACCGCTTCCCTATGTTACCTTTGGTGACTCTGACAAAGTGCAAGTGGGAGAGTGGGTGGTTGCCATTGGGCATCCCCGGGGATTGGACCAGACGGTCACCCAGGGAATTATCAGCGCAAAACACCGCACTGGTATTACTGACCCTAACTCATATCAAGATTTCCTTCAGACTGATGCGGCAATAAATCCCGGCAACAGTGGCGGACCTTTACTTACTCTTGCGGGGAGCGTAATCGGCATCAATGCCGCAATTATCTCCGAATCAGGAGGTTATGAAGGAATCGGTTTTGCCATCCCCAGCAATATGGCCCTCCATGTTGCCAACGCTCTTATTGCTCGGGGCAAAGTGGAGCGCGGGTGGTTGGGCGTAAGCGCTCAGGAGCTTACCCCGGACCTTGCTCAGTCGTTTGGTTTGGGGTCTTCCAAGGGGGCTTTGATTGCCGAGGTAACTAAAGATGGACCAGCGGATAAAGCGGGGATCAAACGGGGCGATGTGGTGCTTGCGTATAAAGGCAAAGAAACTCCTGATGCCAGTACGCTGAGAAATGAAGTAGCCAATACTCCTATTGGCGAGCAGGTAACGGTAACCATCTGGCGCGATAAAGAACGGAAAGAACTTATCGCCACTATCGGGAATTTAGAAAGTGTCACTAAAATAACACGTGCGTCCCTTAAAGAAAGGTTGGGTGGAGAATTTCGAGCAGTAACTTCGAAGGAAGTAGAAAAATATAATCTGGAGTCCCAATCCGGGGTGGTGATTACCTGGGTAGATCCCAAAGGAGCGTTAGCTGAAGCGGGCTTTGAGGTGGATGACATTATTCTTAGTATCAATGGTGCGCCGATTGATGACCCATCAACCTTTGCTGAGCTTATCAGCAAAGTTCCTCCTCGTCAAAAATTGGCGGTTCTGATCCTGGACCACCGAACGGGGAATGCCAGCTATGCCCCTTTGGTAGTGAGATAAATTTGTTTCTTAAAAATTTAGAAGGGAGTTTTTTTTCCTAAGTGGAAATGTTTACTGCCAAGAGCTATTTCGAATTAATCGCCTTTGGTTTTGGTACGGGGGTTTATGGTACCCTCATTGGGGCAGGGGGAGGTTTTGTGTTAATGCCCCTGTTGGTTTTACTGTATCCCCAACAGAATCCGGAAAGGCTCACAAGCATCTCGTTAGCGGTAGTTTTTTTTAATGCTTTGTCAGGATCCGAGGCTTATGCTCACATGAAACGGATTGATTACCGCTCGGGAATCATTTTCGCTCTCGCCATGATTCCCGGTGCCATTTTGGGAGCAATTCATACCATTATCGGTAATAACCTTTACGCATCTCAAAGATGATAAACCTTGAGTCTTTAGTTTCTACGTATGGCTATCCAGCGCTTTTGATAGGAACTTTTCTTGAGGGTGAAACCATTTTGGTGATCGCCGGTTTTTTGGCGCATCGCGGTTACCTTGAACTTCCCTGGGTTATTGTCTTCGCCTTCTTGGGAACCTTCGCAGGAGATCAGCTCTATTTCTGGCTTGGTTGGACAAAAGGAGCGAATTTTCTGATGAGGAGACCCTCCTATCGAGTCCGGGTTGAAAAAGCCCAGAATCTTCTTAAAAAGTATCAAAAGCTCATTATCTTAGGATTCCGTTTTGTCTACGGACTTCGCACCGTAACACCTTTTGCCATTGGTATGGGTAAGAGTGATGCCAAACAGTTCATTGTGCTTAATGCGACTGGTGCGATGGTGTGGGCAATGATAGTGGGTAGCGGAGGCTATTTGTTTGGTAATGTCTTGGAGATTGTCATTGGCGACATCAAGCACTACGAATTGGAAATTCTGACAGCAATGGCTCTTGCCGGCTGTGTAGTGTGGCTGGTGCATTTTTATCGCCATTGGATTTCTAAAACACTTTCACGGTTATAAATGAATAACTACATGAACGAAATCACCAAAGTTTTCTGGAGCGTCCCCGCTCCTGAACTGCTTCGGCAGCTCAACACCACACCTCAGGGATTGACCAACCAGGATGCAAAACAGCGCCTTACTCAGTTCGGTGAAAATCGCCTAACGCCCCAGAAACGCTTGAATGTCCTTTCACTCTTCGTTTCTCAATTTAAAAGTCCTATTATCCTCATACTGATTTTTGCGGCCGGACTTTCGTCTTTTCTCCACGACCCTACTGATGCACTTATTATTTTGGGTATCATTATTATAAGCGGCCTTCTCGGTTTCTGGCAGGAGAAAGGGGCTGCGGATGCAGTTGAAAAGCTGCTTAAAACCGTACAAACGAAAACCAAGGTTTTACGGGATAACCAACCTGAAGAGATTCCTTTTGAAGAGGTGGTACCAGGAGATATTGTTCTTCTTTCTGCGGGTGGGAGTATTCCGGGCGACTGTCTCCTCCTTGAATCAAAAGATTTATTTGTTGATGAAGCAACCTTGACCGGGGAAACTTATCCGGCAGAAAAGGCCATAGGAGTGATGCCCCCAAACACACCTTTGAATCAGCGGACCAATACTGTTTTTATGGGAACCCATGTAGTCAGCGGCAGTGCGAAGGCAGTGATTGTTCTTACCGGTAAAGAATGTGAATTCGGCAAAGTTTCCGAACGGCTTAAGCTCAGGCCACCGGAGACAGAATTTGAACGTGGTGTCAGGCGGTTCGGGTATTTTCTTCTGGAAGTAACGTTAGTGCTGGTGATCGCCATTTTTGCAGTTAATGTTTTGCTCGCACGACCCGTGCTCGAATCCTTTCTCTTTTCTCTTGCCCTTGCGGTGGGGCTTACTCCCCAACTCCTCCCGGCAATTATCAGCATCAATCTTGCTCATGGTGCGAAACGCATGGCGATCTCGAAAGTTATCGTTCGACGGCTTGCCTCGATTGAAAACTTCGGTAGTATGAATGTACTGTGCTCTGATAAAACCGGCACCCTAACCGAAGGGAAGGTTCAATTACACGCTACCCTCAATGCTGACGGGAAGGAAAACGAAAAGGTGCTCTTGTATGCTTATCTCAATGCTTTTTACGAGACGGGCTTTATTAACCCGATTGATGAAGCCATCCGCACCCATCATCCTTTTGATGTGGCCTCCTATCAGAAGCTGGGTGAAGTACCCTACGATTTTATCCGCAAACGCTTGAGCATCTTGGTTTCGAAGAATAATACTCAGGTGATCATAACCAAAGGTGCCTTGGAAAATGTGCTCGCTGTTTGCTCTCGAGCCGAGACGTCTCCTGGCGCTATTGTGCCAATCGATGAAGTGCTGCACGTGATTCAAGAACACTACGAAATATTCAGCAACAAAGGCTTCCGGACCCTTGGTATTGCTTACCGAGAAGTTGGACCGGACACAGCCATCACCAAAGACCATGAATCGGTTATGACTTTTCTCGGATTTCTCGTGCTTTTTGATCCGCCGAAGGCCGGAATTAATGAAACAATCCGCCGACTCAAAACATTAGGTGTTTCCCTTAAAGTAATTACCGGTGACAACCACTTGATTGCCGCCAATGTAAGCCAACAGATCGGGTTGGCGAACCCCCAGATACTCACGGGTTCAGACCTGCGTCGCATGAGTGATGAAGCGTTGCTTAAGCAAGTGAATGAGGTGAATATCTTTGCTGAGGTAGAGCCTAATCAAAAAGAACGCATCATTCAGGCTCTGAAAAAAGCGGGAAATGTTGTGGGTTACATCGGAGATGGAATCAATGATGCTTCCGCACTTCACGCTGCTGATGTAGGTATTTCGGTGGATAGCGCTGTCGATGTAGCCAAAGAAGCAGCAGATATTGTGCTTCTCGAAAAGGATCTGGATGTTCTGGTGAAGGGAGTAGTGGAAGGAAGGAAGACATTCGCTAACACCCTGAAGTATGTGTTTATGGCAACCAGTGCCAATTTCGGCAACATGTTCAGCATGGCCGGCGCCTCCCTCTTTCTTCCCTTTCTTCCTTTGCTGCCGAAACAAATTCTCCTTACCAATCTGATGACCGACTTTCCTGAAATGACCATTGCCACGGACAGTGTGGATTATGAGATGGTTGAACAACCGCGGCGGTGGAACATAAAATTCCTCCGCAGGTTTATGATCACGTTTGGGATTTTAAGTTCAGTGTTTGACTACCTCACTTTTGGGGCCTTACTGCTCTTTCTCCATGCCACCACCGACCAGTTTCGGGCCGGCTGGTTTATGGAGTCGGTGATTTCCGCCTCATTGATTGTGCTCGTTATTCGGAGCCGAAGGCCGTTTTTCAAGAGCGTTCCGTCAAAGTACTTGTTGCTGGCCACGATCATCATCGTGGGAATAACGCTCGCTTTACCTTTTGCGCCTTTTGGAAAAAAACTCTTTGGTTTTGCCGCGTTGCCCTTTTCGTTCATTTTGGTTATGGGAATGATTGTTTTTCTTTACATCGTGGGGGCGGAAATGGTAAAAAAAATATTTTACAAGCGTACAAAATTTTAAGAGGACAAATGAGAAATAAAGGGCCAGTGGACCATGGTCAAGACAAAACTCCTGCATAGTGTAGGTTCCCTGTTCGGAACACTCCTTTTTGTGCTGGCCCTCTGGGTTTTGCATACGGAACTCAAGACCTACCATTTACACGATATAGTCCGAAATACCCGTGCACTTCCTGCCCATCGTGTTTACCTCGCTTTTTTGCTCACTGTGCTCAGTTATCTCATCATGACCGGGTATGATACCTTAGCTTTACGCTATATTAAACGACCTCTTGGTTATGCTAAAACGGCGATTGCCTCTTTTATCGGATATTCTTTTAGTAACAACATTGGGTTATCCATGTTAGCGGGAGGATCCGTCCGTTTCCGCCTTTATACTACCTGGGGACTTTCGGTTTGGGAAATTACTAAAGTAGTTTTCTTTTGCACTGCTACTCTTTGGCTCGGGTTTTTAACCCTTGCCGGGGTGATTTTCATTATGGAGCCCCTATCTATTCCACAAACGCTGC
>JGI20214J51088_10002444_pt1 | contig 12318 bp, 8 predicted proteins | sample WetSurMetagenome_FD_51088 | JGI IMG/M metagenome (IMG submission 51088)
TAATTGAATATCTTGTCTTTTGATGAAGCAACCTCAACGGCTTCACCATAAAGCATAGCCTCCTTGTGGGCTTTGGTTGCCCATTCACCGGTGACAAGGTAGGCAGATTTCTTTTTCATCATGTTCATCGGGACCATCGCAAACTGCATGCTGGCGCCACCTCCGATGAAAATTACCTGGTAACCTGCCGGTATCTCGAGAAGCTCTTTAACAAGGGCTATAGAGTCATTCATACAAGCAACAAACTCCTTGCTGCGATGTGAAATCTCAAGAACTGACAATCCAGTTCCAGCAAAATCCTTTATTCCTTCAATGGATTTATCGATTGTGTACTGAGGCAGAATAGAGGGACCGGCGTAGAAATTGTGTTTTTTCATCATTAGTTATTCTTAGTAATTAATTATATGTTCAGGTTATAGTACAAAAATAGGAATTTATCTTACAATTTATTGTTAATCAATTAACAGTAAAATTATCAATCTCTTACAGGCCTGCTATCAATACTCCGTTGCAGATAACAGGTACTATTCCGGTGAAATCTTTGGTAAGGCAGAAGCTTAAACAGTCGTCAAGTCCCTTGTCGCGGAGCCTTGAGCGCTGGGCAGCTTTTTCGATATAACCGTTAAGGTCGGTTGATGCGAGTTTCCAAAGGTCGAGGGAAGCCTGGGTGGAATCACAAATGGTCGAATACAAACCTGAATCAATAAGCCGCTGCGCAATAGCACCGGCGCATACCGTATCCTCAAGGTTGAACCTGTTTTTCCATCCTGCACAAAAAAGGACAACATCCCTGTCTGTNGAAACGATCCANTTACAGATGGCAGATATATTNAGGAATGATCCNACAGCAATNCCCGCTGCCTTTTCAGCCATTTTGATTATACCCGTCCCATTAGTGGTACTGTAAACAATTTCCCTCCCCTTTACCCTTTCGCGNGTGAAATTGAATGGTGAGTTGCCGAAATCAGCAAAGTCGAGAACAAAACCGTCGCGCTCAGCTGCCACAAGATATCCTTTTGTCTTGTAATCCCTGGCTTCCTCCACAGTCGAAACGGGAATTATTGATCTGGCTCCATTGGCAAAGGCAGTGCAGATTGCAGATGAAGCCCTGAGAATGTCAAGGATAACAATCATTGACCCCTCATGCCTTTCAGCTTCATACAGTGCCGGCGAGAAACAAGTTTCAAGACTCCTCATACCCATCTTCAGTGCGTTTGCCAAATGTATGTATTATACAGATTCAAGAACTGCTGGTTGTATTTACAGCTTCCCTGACTCCCATTCCCATCCGGCGGGTTTATATTTTACTATTGCTGTTTGTAAAAGGGGAAATTCACAACCTTTGCCTTAAGGTCTTTGTTCCTGATCCTTATAAAAATTTCTGTATCGGTCTTCCAGAATCCTTTTGCAAGATATGCCATACCTATTCCTTCCCTGAGCATTGGAGACATAGTTCCGGAGGTGACTTCACCTATTATCCGGCCCTGAGCATCAACCACTTCATAATGCTGTCTGGGTATGCCCCTGTCAATCATTATAAAGCCGCGAAGTTTTCTTTCAGTCCCTTCATTCTTCTGCTTAAGGAGAATTTCCTTGTCGATAAAATCCTTTGAATCGGTGAATTTGGTTATCCAGCCCAGTCCAGCTTCTATTGGCGAAGTTTCGTCGTTTATGTCATTTCCGTAAAGACAGAAGCCCATTTCGAGCCTTAGAGTATCGCGTGCTGCGAGTCCGATGGGTTTTATTCCAAATTCCTCACCTGCTTTGAAAACGGCTTCCCAAAGCTTAGGCCCGTCGCTGTTTTTTACATAGATCTCACATCCTCCTGCACCTGTATAACCGGTTGTGGAAAATATCACATCACTGATACCTGCGAACCCGATCACCTGGAAGGTATAATATTCCATATCAGTAACCTTTGCACTGGTAAGTTTCTGCATTGCTTTCAGGGCCAGTGGACCCTGAACTGCAAGCTGAGCGATATCGTCAGATACATTGACAAGGTCCTTGCCGGGGATAAGTCCGAATTTTGCTGCATTTCTTACGCACCATTCCCAGTCCTTTGCAATGTTTGCCGCATTTACAACCAGTAAATATTCCTCTTTACCGAATCTGTAAACCAGTAGATCGTCGACAATCCCTCCTTTACCATTTGGGAAGCAAGAATACTGAACTTTCCCGTCAGTAAGCACCGCCACGTCGTTCGAGGTAATATGCTGAATGAAGGCAAATGCCCTGGGACCGTATACCCTGAACTCACCCATATGGGAAACATCAAAAACGCCAACCTTCGTCCTTACATGAATATGCTCATCGTTGATGCCGGTATATTCAAGAGGCATATTGTATCCGGCAAATGGTACCATCCTGGCGCCTGCCTTTTCGTGGAATTTTGTAAATGCGGTGTCTTTCATTCTAATTCAATTTCAATTCAACAAATTAAATGTTCTGCCAGGAATACCTGACCTGAACAGACAGCAACTGCTGCCTCTGAATCCCTTCAGAGCCCAAAGTAAAATATTTGGCGTGAAAAGAAGGCTGACGATTATCAGAATTCCAGAATTTTGAATTCAACTCTTCTGTTTTTAGCCCTTCCTTCATCGGTATTATTGTCTGCAATCGGCTGCAATGAGCCATATCCCCTGTATTCGAGCCTCGACCTGTCAATGCCTTTTTTTACAAGAAATTCAACAACAGACTTGGCCCTTTCCTCTGATAATTTGAAATTTAGCGGTTCACTGCCTGTTTTATCGGTATGACCCGAAATCTCAATTCTCATCTGGGGATTATCCTTAAGTATTCCATAGAGCTTATCGAGTTCAGTGGAAGAGCTGGCAGTAAGGATTGCCTTTCCCTTTTCAAAAAGAATATTATTGAGGACAACTTTTTTCCCGACTTTAACTTTAATAAGGTTGACATCAAGCTTGAATGATTCGGCTGAATAGGTCTCCGGGATATTGATCTGCTTCATGTCGGACAGGTAGCCTGATCCCCTGAAGTCTATCATATAGGATTTTTTTGCAGGAAGCCTCACCTTATAGGATCCGTCGACGTCAGAGCTTGCAGTGGTGGCAATATTCTGATCAGTTGCCAGGTCAATTACGTCAATTTTAGCAAGAATTGGATCCGAATTTTCCGAGTCTCTCACCCGTCCTTCGAGCCATAGCACCAGTTCTTTTGGAGGCTCAGGTGCCGGTGGCGGAGCAACAACGGGCTGTGCAGCAGGAACCTGAACGATTTCTTTTACCACTACCACTGTATCCCTTACAACGATAGTATCACGTTTTACCGGGGCTGGCGGAGGTGGCGGAGGCAGGGCCACAATCACAGGTTTGGGAGGCAGTTGCTTTACCTCGAAGATATCGAGACCTCCAAGAGTGCCCGGACGATTTGAAGCCAGATATGTAACCTTGCTTCCCTTTGGTTTATTATAGAATAATTCATCCCATGGTGTATTCAGCGGATAACCGCAATTGACTGCTTTTCTCCATTCTCCCTCCTTGCTTTTCACACTNTAAAAGATATCAAAGCCACCCATTGAATTAAAGCCCCNGGATCCGAACCATAATGTATCGCCAGTGTCGGAAAAGCGTATTGATTCTTCATCGGCAGGTGAATTAATACCTGCTCCNGCGTTGACAGGTTTTGACCATTTCTTCTGGTCAATTCTCTTTATATAATAGATGTCCTTCCCTCCGAGGCCATCCTTTCCCTTGTCGGTAACAAACCAATACTCATCGCCGGCGGGATTAACAGCGAAACTCGACTCATTTCCCGAAGTATTAATATTGAAAGGCATGGCTGCCGGCGCTCTCCATTTTCCCTTTTTATTGGTTGAAACCTTTATGTCTCCACCATTTTCATAGCCTGCATATATATAAAGCTGATCACCTGCAGGTGACACAAGAAGAGGGGTCTCACTAAGTTTGGTATTAAGGTCTGTTCCACCGAATGTGGCCGGCCCCCACGAACCATTGACCATGGTGGAGAAAAATATATTCTCATCGTATCTTCCGTCATCGTAAACAGTGCTGTACTTTGGAAATTCCCTTCGTGAAGCGAAATACATCACATTTCCGTCGGCGGCAAAGACCTCAGAATATTCATCAGCAATTGAATTTATATTGGTTCCGGAATTTTTAATTTCAATTCTCAGAGTATCCCTGGCAATAAGTATGGCATTGTTACAGGCATCGAGGTACCTGCCTGCTCTTGCCTTATCCTCATCGCTCTTCTTTACCGGAGAATTAAGCCATTCGTTGATTCTGGCAATTGCCTCGGGGTACTTTCCTGAAAACTGGAGAGCCCTTCCGCAAAGGAGAAGAATGTCGTCGGAAACGGTAGCTTTTTCCTGCAAAGCTTTAAGAAGGAAATCGGCTGCCTTATCCTTATTGTCTGAATATAATGCTGCAACACCAGTATTATAGTTTAATTCCGCATTATCAGGATTATAGATTCCTGCCCTTACATATTCATCGTATGCATCACGGAACCACACCCCCCCACTTTTAAAATAATCATTCCCGCTGCCGACTTGCTGCCATGCAGTTTCAAATCCGTTCTTGTCCTTTCTGAATTCACTTTTCCGGATATCTGCCTGATTTTGTCCAAATGCCAGTGAAAAGCCTGAGGCCAGTATCAATGTCAACGAAAATTTAGGATTCATCATAGGAGTGTTTTTTTGGAGCTATAAATTTAGCAATATTTCAAATCAAAGCCAACTTTAGTCATTACAATGATTTAGCAGTAATAAAAATGGTTATCTTTGTTTTATTCTTTGCATTAATAAACAGTTCGAAGATCACAAGGTTCGTATGAATTACAAATTCATTAATACTGAATATATTGATTCAGTTGCCAGTGGAGATAATGAGATCATCCGTGAAATCGTCGTCATGTTCAAGGAACAGGTTGTTGAATTCCATAATGAAATGGCAGACCTTTATGCGAGGAAGGAATACCATCTTCTTGGACTGCTTGCTCATAAGGCGAAATCATCTGTTGCTGTTATGGGAATGGGTGATCTGGCGGTTACTCTCAAGCAATTTGAATTACAGGCCAGGGAGGGCAGGGATATCGATAAATACGAATCATATATTGAAAAGTTCAGGCACGAAACCACTGAAGCAGTCAGGGAACTGGAAGACCTGGTTCAGAGCCGGTTAAAATAAATTCCAATGATCAATACCGAAAGAAGAGATAAAATCGATATCGTCAGCTTTGAGATCGATAAGATAAATGCACTCATTACCGATGAGCTCAGGGAAGAGATATCCAAACTTTTTACAGCTGGAAATTCAAAGGTCGTCCTTAACCTCAGAGGGGTTCATTATATTGACAGTTCCGGCTTCGGGTGCCTGCTTTCAATCCTCAAGATTGCCAGAAACAATTACTGCACACTAAAACTCGCATGTGCCGAGCCTGCAGTCACACAAGTCCTGCAGACCCTTCACCTTCACACAGTATTCGAAATCTTTGATGATATCGACAGCTGCGTAAGGTCGATGAGATAGTGCCGGGTGCCGGTTAAAAATTCCGATCATCCATTTTTGAACACTATCTTGCCTTTTACAAGGGTGACCTTGACTGTGGATGATCTCTGGATATCTCCTGCAATGAGTCCTTTCGACAGTTCATTTACGATTTCCTTCTGAATAAGTCTTTTCACCGGACGTGCTCCCGACTGAGGATCGAATCCCTTTTCGGCCAGCCACCTCACCACATCATCATTATAAGTCAGGCTTATATTCTGATCCTTAAGCATTCGGGCCACCCTTTCGAGCTGTATCTCAACAATTTCCCTGATTTGTTCAATGGTAAGTGGCCTGAACATCACTATCTCATCAATCCTGTTGATGAATTCGGGCCGCATCGATTTCCTCAGCAGTGAGAAGATATCCTTACTGAGAATCTCCTCTTCCTCTTCAGACAGAACATTTCCGAACTGTTCCATTCTGTCGCGAATTACATCAGAACCGATATTGGAAGTCATAATCACTATTACATTCCTGAAATTGACAGTTCGCCCCTTGTTGTCTGTCAGCCTTCCTTCGTCAAGCATCTGCAAAAGAAGATTGAAGAGATCAGGGTGTGCTTTTTCTATTTCATCGAGAAGAACGACTGAATAGGGCTTATGCCTGACCGCTTCAGTGAGCTGTCCTCCCTCCTCATAACCTATATATCCCGGAGGTGCACCGATGAGCCTCGATACCGAATGTCGCTCCTGGTATTCCGACATGTCGATTCGTGTGATCAGGTTTTCATCATTAAAGAGGAATTCTGCAAGTGCTCTTGCAAGTTCCGTCTTCCCGACTCCAGTGGTTCCAATGAAAATAAATGATCCGACTGGTTTTTTCTGATCCTGCAATCCGGCTCTCGACCTTCTTACAGCATCAGAAACCGCCCTGATAGCTTCGTCCTGTCCCACCACCCTTTTATGAAGCTCTTCCTCCATCCTGAGCAATTTATCCTTTTCACTTTCCATCATTCGTGAAACAGGAATCCCTGTCCATTTTGATACAATTTCAGCGATATCTTCAGACCGGACTTCTTCCTGAATAAGGGAGCCCTTTTTTCTTTTTGTTTCTATCTGTTCCTTTTGCTCAGAAATTTCTTTCTCGAGAAGGGCAAGCTTGCCATATCTGATTTCGGCTACCTTTCCATAATCGCCGGCCCGCTCGGCCTGTTCAGCTTCTGTTCTCAGCGATTCCATTGCTTCCTTCTTCGACTGTACTTTGCCGATCATTTCTTTCTCCGACTTCCATGAAGCATTTAATTCATCGCGCTTTGCCTGTAGTTCAGCAAGTTCCCTTGAAATATCGTTTTCCTTCTCCCGGTCGCCATCTCTTTTCACAGCTTCCCTCTCGATTTCCAACCTGGTTATCTGCCTTTGTGTTTCATCGACTTCTTCAGGTACCGAGTTCATCTCAAGTCTGAGTCTTGATGCGGCCTCATCGATCAGGTCAATTGCCTTATCGGGAAGGAATCTGTCGGTTATGTAGCGTAATGATAAGTCGACTGCTGCAATTATTGCTTCATCCCTTATTATTACCTTATGGTGGGTCTCATATTTCTCCCTGATACCCCTGAGGATTGAAATGGAATCTTCCCTGCCGGGCTCATCAATCATTACTACCTGGAATCTCCGTTCAAGGGCTTTATCCTTTTCGAAGTATTTCTGGTATTCATTCAGTGTAGTTGCGCCAATTGCCCTGAGCTCTCCCCTTGCAAGGGCGGGTTTCAGGATGTTGGCTGCATCCATGGCGCCTTCGGAAGCTCCTGCGCCGACTAGGGTATGTATCTCATCAATGAAAAGCACAATTTCGCCATCCGATCCAATTACTTCATTCACAACGGATTTCAACCTCTCCTCAAATTCTCCCTTGTATTTTGCACCTGCTATCAGCGCTCCCATATCGAGCGAATAAATAACCTTCGATTTGAGATCCTCAGGTACATCTCCCCTTACAATTCTGTGAGCGATACCTTCTGCTATTGCAGTCTTTCCGACTCCCGGCTCCCCTATCATCAGTGGGTTATTCTTTGTCCTTCTTTCAAGAATCTGCAGGATTCTTCTTATCTCTTCATCTCTGCCTATTACAGGATCAAGCTTCCCCGACCTTGCCTTTTCGTTGAGGTTTATGCCATACCGGTTCAGGGAATCAAAAGCCTCGTCAGCGCTCTGGTTGTCGACAGTGGCTCCCTTTCTCAGCTCTGAAATTGAAGTCCTGATGCCTGCCATCGTCATGCCATAGTCTTTCAGCAGCCCGGCTGCCTTATCATTTGTGTCAAGAATCCCCATCAGGAGATGCTCTGCAGTCACAAACTGATCCTTCATTCCCGAAGCGAATCCACCGGCCTTCCTGATAGCCTCAGTCATTGTTTCAGACACATAGGCTTCAGCACCTGAAACCTTCGGATATGAATCAATAAGCCTGTCAAGACTTTTTGCCAGATCGTCGGGCTTAATACCGGCTTTGCCAAGGAGAAAATCAGTAACATTCTCTGCTTCGGTCATAATGCCTTTTAGAAGATGTGCGCATTCAACCGCTTGCTGGCCCTTTGACTCAGCAGTACTTATTGCTTTTCTGACCGCCTCCTGTGCTTTCAGTGTAAGATTATTGAGATTCATGGTATTGTGTTTCGTAATGATAAGCAAAATACCTGCCGCAAGATAAAGAGGGACTTTTTGGCATTAAAAACATAATTTTAATGTCAATGTGACAACTCGCAGAGAGCTTCTAAGCATTATCTTTGCAGGATTCAAATCACCAAAAATCCTTTTATGGGCAAAGTACTCTGGAAGCCGGGAACAATGGTTTATCCTGTCCCCGCAGTAATGGTAAGCTGTGGTTCTGAACCTGAAGAATTCAACATCATAACGGTTGCCTGGACAGGGACGATTTGCACTGACCCCGCAATGTGCTATATATCGGTCCGTCCCTCGAGGCATTCCTATGGGATTATCAAAAAGAATGGTGAATATGTCATCAATCTTACAACCAGGGCGCTGGCATTTGCAACAGACTGGTGCGGAGTAAGATCTGGAAGGGATTACGACAAGTTCAGCGAAATGGGGCTTACACCTGTTCCTGCCACAAAGGTTAAGGCTCCAATGATCATGGAGTCGCCGGTAAACATCGAGTGTATTGTGAAAGAGATAAAGGAACTTGGGACCCATCATATGTTTATTTCAGAAGTGGTGGCTATCAATGCAGATGATCGATTTATTGATCCGGATACAGGAAAATTCGGGCTATCAGATACTAATCCCATTTCATACATACATGGAAAATACTATGAAACAGGAAAGGTGGTGGGCAAATTTGGCTTCTCGGTAGAGAAGAAAAAGAAACGGAAAAAATGACTCTCCGTTCATCAAAATCAGATACACGTTTTATTGTACCGATCAATTATTTTCATATCTTCAAATCGGAATAAAAGTAACCTCATATGAGTGAAAAGATCCTAGAAACCCTGATGCAGCTTTTTGCCATCATTGCAAAACCACAAAGCAATGATAAAGAGAGAAGAGATGTCGTTGAAGCTTTTCTTAAGAGGCTGCTCAACCAGGAACTTGTAAAAGAGTACCTTCTTAAGTACGATGAAGCTTTTGAAGAAGCCAGGAAGAAGCTTGAAAAGAGCAGTGCNGAACGCCGTGAAGGTGCTATCGCAATCAGGATCAGGAAACTCTGCAAGGAGATAAATGAACAGGGGCAGCTCGACCAGGAACAGAGGATTTTCGTTGTAATACAGGCACTCGAATTCTGTAAATCCGGCGGTGAAGTCAGTCAGATGGAACTGGGCTTCATTTCAACACTTGCTGAAGGGCTCAATATTACCGAGGAAGAATATAATGAGATTGAACGATTTGTACTGAATCAGTTTACAACCATTTACGACTCCCCTAACCTCCTTCTTATCAATGGAATCCAGAAACAGGAGCTCAAGGAAGCCAAGCATATTTACAAGGACCAGCTGAAAGGTCAGATATGGATACTTTTTGTACCTTCAGTTAAGCTCTATTTCACCAGATTTACAGGCGTCGGTGAGCTTTCAATGAATGGACAGCTCCTTCAGGACGACAAGGTTTATCCGTTCAGCCAGGGTTCATCATTGAAAGGAACCAAGATCAAGCCGGTATACTACTGGGACGTTACCATGCAGTTCCTTTCAGAGGAATTCAAGGCATCGAGGGTGGTATATGAGGTAAACAACATTGAATACCGGTTCAAAAGCGGAAAGGTGGGAATCCATCACATGAGCTTCAAGGAAGAATCGGGCAGAATGGTTGGCATCATGGGAGCAAGCGGTGCAGGAAAATCAACCCTTCTCGGCGTTCTTAATGGTACCAACTCTCCTTTCGATGGTGAAGTGTTGATTAACGGGGTCAGTATTCATAAAGAAAAGGAAAAAATAAAAGGCCTCATTGGCTATGTTTCTCAGGATGACCTCCTTATTGAGGAGCTTACCGTTTTCGAGAACCTTTATTATAATGCAAAACTCTGCTTTGACAATCTTACTGAAGAGGAGATAGTAGCAAGGGTCGACAGCACATTGAAAAACCTGGGCCTTTATGAAATCAGGAATATCCAGGTTGGAAGCCCGCTAAACAAGAAGATCAGCGGGGGCCAGCGAAAAAGGCTGAATATCTCCCTTGAACTTATCAGGGAACCTGCAATAATGTTCCTCGATGAGCCAACTTCAGGTCTCTCTTCCCGCGACTCTGAAAATATCCTTGACCTGCTCAAGGAACTTGCCAGGAAGGGAAAGCTTCTCTTCATCGTTATCCATCAGCCATCATCCGAAATCTTCAAGATGTTCGATAAGCTGATCATTCTCGACACAGGCGGGTTTATGATTTACAATGGTAACCCGGTCGAATCAATAGAGTACTTCAAAAGAAAAATTGAACAGGCAAACTACAACGAAAGTGAATGCTATGTCTGCGGTAACGTAAACCCCGAACAGATATTCAATATTGTTGAAACCAAGGTGTTTACAGAAAGCGGACAGCCAACCGATACAAGGCGTATTTCGCCCGAAGACTGGAGCAACCTTTACAAGGGTGAGAAAAAAGAGGATCTTATCGACAGGCAGGATGGTATGCCCGATATTAACTTTAAGACACCTAATAAATTAAGGCAGATGCTTGTATTTACCAAGCGTGATGTACTATCGAAAGTTGCTGACACACAGTATCTCCTTATAACACTTCTGGAAGCTCCAATTCTTGCAATAGCACTTTCATTCCTCATCAGGTATTTCGACGAAAGTGCTATCAATCCGGGCTATACGCTCTTCAAAAACAGCAACCTTCCCGTTTATATCTTCATGTCGGTAATCATTGCCATTTTCATGGGGCTGACAGTAAGCGCTGAGGAGATAATCAAGGACAGGAAAATACTCAAGAGGGAAGCCTTCCTGAATCTGAGCTGGAACAGTTACCTGATGTCGAAGGTAATAGTGCAGCTGAGCATTTCAGCAATTCAGGCGCTCACCTATGTTATTATCGGCAATTCCGTCATCGGAATCAAAGGAATGTGGTTCGAGTACTGGCTTGTGCTCTTCTCATGCTGGGCAGGAGCTAACATGCTCGGACTTGTAATTTCAGACAGTTTCAAGGCTGTTGTTACCATTTATATATTGATACCCTTCCTTGTAATTCCACAGATCATTCTCAGCGGTATCATGGTGAAATTTGAAAAGCTCAACCCTAATTTCTCATCTCCGGTTTCAATACCTGTATATGGTGAGTTTATTACTGCCAGGTGGGGTTATGAAGCCCTTGCTGTAAAGCAGTTCATGGATAATAAATACGAGGCCAACTTTTATGAATATGACAAGATGCTCAGCATCGCCAGGTTCAAGAAAGACTATTGGTATTCCCAGGTAAAGGGCAAGATTGAAAACACAAAAACCGATCTTGAACGTGGAAACAAAAGCGAGGATTTTGAAAAGAAATTGCTTGTTGCAAGAAATGAGATACTAAAGCAAAATGCCCTTACTCCTAAAATGGCTTTTGGAGGAGTTGACTCACTCACTCCTGACAAGGTTACAGTTAAAGTTACAGATGAAGCCCTTGCATATATGGAAGTTGTGAGGAAGATCTATATCAAATACTCAAATGACGCAAATGCTGCAAAAGACGGGATTGTATCAAAGCTTAAAAGTGAAGACAGCGAAGGGTTCCTGAGGTTGAGGGATGATTATGCGAATGAATCTCTTACCGATTTCGTTACCAATAATAATGAAACAGTTAGACTTATCGAATACAACGGTGAAATAATTCAGAAGCTCGATCCGATTTACCTCGATCCAAAGAGCAATATGATAAAGGCGCATTTCTATGCTCCTGAAAAGAAAATTTTCGGACAGCCCATGAGCACTTTCGTAGTAAATACCATTGTTTTGTGGGTAATGACGATACTCCTTTACTTTGCACTTTACTTCAGGGTTCTCAAGAAGATACTTGATTCGAGTGAAGTGGCGATGGGAAAGAAATTCAAGGGATCAGAATAAAAAAAGGGGCTTTTCAAAAGCCCCTTTTAGTTTTTGGAATTACCGATCAAAGATGATCAACTATGATTTAGTAATGTACTATTCGACGATCTCGATCATTTTGAACGGTACCCTGATTATGGATTCATAATCTTCTCCCGCTTCAAGCATATCCTCATCGTCCTCTTCATAATACCAGTTAACTTCCACTTCATTCTTTGCCTTGTGGATAGCTTCCAGTTTTTTGAATACGTCGAGAATACACTTTGATGAACTGGTGTTGAAATATTCAAGCCTGATATTCACCGTTGTCTTTGG
>JGI20214J51088_10002445_pt1 | contig 12317 bp, 8 predicted proteins | sample WetSurMetagenome_FD_51088 | JGI IMG/M metagenome (IMG submission 51088)
TTACATTACCACCGGTCTTGAAGAAAATAAATTTGGAATTAACACCTGGGAATTATCTGAGATTATTGAAAAACTTCCTTCTCAAAAAAATATTAAACTTATTGGATTACATTTCCACATAGGTTCGCAAATTACCGACCTGAATATTTATAAGGGGCTTTGCATCAAAATAAATGAAATTCAAAAATGGTTTGACGGACACAATATTCGTGTTAAAAATATAAATGTTGGCGGCGGACTTGGGATTAATTATGAGAATCCCGATTCAGAATTAATTCCTGATTTTAAATCATACTTCGAGGTCTTTGAGAAATTTCTTGAACTTCACTCTCAGCAAGAAGTACATTTTGAAATTGGTAGAGCAATCGTCGGACAATGCGGATCATTAATTTCAAGAGTACTCTACATAAAAGAAGGAATCAACACAAACTTCGCGATACTAGATGCTGGAATGACTGAATTGATCAGACCAGCACTCTACCAGTCTTATCATAAAATTGAAAATATTACTAAATCCGAAACCGAAAATCCGAAATCCGAAATAAAAAAATATGATGTAGTTGGACCGATTTGCGAATCCACCGATACATTTGGTAAATCAATTTTACTTCTAGAAACAAAAAGAGGTGATTTGATCGCCATCAGATCAACCGGTGCATACGGTGAAGTGATGGCTTCCGGTTACAATCTTCGAACTAAAGTTGAATCAAACTTTTCCGAAACAAACCGATTTAAAAAATTCAGCGACAAAAAATTCGACGACATATAATAATTATACTTTGGCGATAAAATGTCAGGAATGATTCACCTCAATTTCTTTCGTTTTTTGTAATTATTACAGTTTTTCAAATTCTTATTCACGATTTTCTTAATATTCATTCACATTCTAACTGGCATAAATGGTGCACAAAATAAACAATAATGACGATAATTTTGACAATCAATTATGCCAGAAATGTTTGAAAGACATAGACTTTTCGTTTCAGTTTCACTTGCACTAATTATTATTGCGGTAGTTGGAGTAACTGTATCAAGCTTTTCTCCAACCAAGAAATCTGAATACTTTAAGGAATTAAGAGAGATTTACAACACTGTAAATAATTACGATAGCAAAGAAATTACTAACTGGGAAACTGCAAAGAATACCCTTGTTGATTTAAATTATTGGTTTGATTTCATTCCAAGATATGATGCAATCGGCGATGGAGATAATGACGTATTGGTTCTTCAAAACAAAGTACGTGATCTAACCATAAGACAACAATTAAGAACTTTGCCTGAAATAAGAAAATATTTTGGAGAATATCTGAGTGACAAACTTTATGGCCTTAATTATAAAGTTACTATTCTGAATGATGAGAGAAATAAAATAATTGTGTTCACTCACGACAGTTTTACTGGCCGGGCTGCATTAGAACTATTTCATAATACAGTAGCAAACGATTTAAGAGCATTAGGCTTCAAACAAATTCGTTACAAATGGTACGAGTTGGAAAAATATAAAGAAGAAAAGTATATACACTACAACTTCAGCGACCTGCCTGATAATGAATCCCGAAGGTTTAACCTTAGCATTCTGAAAAATCAATAATCCTATTGATTCAACAAAATCGATCCAGCAATCTTTATTAATATCAGCAAAGGTGACATTAGCTGATACGTTACTTATATCTGTTGATATCCAATCCGGATGTTGTGGAAAAAGTAATTTAGAATAAAATTGCAGAAATGGAATTTAGAAAAGAATAATTGAATTGAATTTTTTATTTTAAACCTGACTGTACTGTTTAATCTGAAATATATTTTAATGATGTTACTGAACTAAGAATTTCCTTTATCAATCCCCTTTATAAATAAAAACCCCTCCGTTGTGGAGGGGCTTTCTAAATTTAAATTATTATTTGATAATTATCATTTTCTTGACATCAACAAATTTATCGGCTTCCAAACGATAGAAATAAATTCCCGAAGGAAGATTGACTGCATCTCCGCCAGAGGCGGATCCGCCGTTGGCGGAAAAATCTGCTTCGTGGTATCCTTCTTTAAGTCTGGAATTTATTATCTCAGCAACTTCCTGACCCAATGTGTTAAAAACATTCAAACGTACATAAGTTTCTACCGGAATAGAAAACCTGATTGTTGTACTTGGATTGAAAGGATTCGGATAATTCTGCTCCAACACAAAAGTACGTGGTGTTACTACTTCAACTTCAATAGTGTTTGAGTAACTGAATGTCCCATCAAAATCAATTTGTTTTAACCTATACACATAGGTACCGACGGAAAGACTCTTATCAACGTATGTATATGCATGGGTTTCGGTTGTTGTCCCATTTCCATTTACAAACTTTATAATTTCAAAATGACCATCTTTGTTTCGCTGAATCTCAAAACCACCATTGTTAGTTTCAGTTGCGGTGATCCAGCTTAATTCAATATCACTATCAGTGGCTGTGGCCTTAAATGAATTTAATTCTACCGGAACAGCTCCTTCATCAACAACAGCCCATAAAGCAGTGTGGAAAAGACTCGTCCCGTTATTGTTTCCACCACTGGATGAGCAGCCACCATGTGTATGTATTCCGAGAGCAACGTTTGTAAGTGCATCAATAATAGGGCTACCAGAATTACCACCTTGAGTATCTGTTACATACCTCATTGTAGTTCCACTTGATCCAGCGTTTGGTCCAACCTGAGTTTGCTGGGTTTGGTTCGTAGAGTCCCTTGTAGTATTCCCAAAATTTGGAGGAGGACCGTCAACACCATAGCCAGTGATCCGGATTGAATCTGGACTATAATCCTGTACTAATGGCCAGTAAGCATTCTGAGCTTCTTTAGGCATTAAACCAGTAACGGAATTTTGAAAAACCTGGAATACACCCCAATCATTTCCGATTCCGCCATTTGTAAAAATCTTTGTGGAAACATTAACTGAGTATTGATCTTCAGGTCCGGGATGCTGTATCGAACCGCCCGGGAGAGAAATTGGAACGTTGAATTCAACAACAGTTGCGCTGCTCCCATCCAGACAGTGACCAGCAGTTGCAAATTTTCCATTCGGAATAATCCAGGCAGTGCAACCTACACTCAGCAATCTTGCTGTAGCCGGTTGATTGGATGCTATTCTTTCGTCGGTCGGTCCACAAATAGATTCATTTATTTCTCCATTATACCATTCTCCAGCAATCACCTCATTTATTTTTATAAAAACCTGATTATCAGTCGGATAAAGGAATAATTTTATTTCAACTGCGCTTCCATTAAAATAAGCACTATAATTACTCCATTGTGTTATTGAAGTTGCATCTAACTTCTGCCACTTTCCGTCGTATAATGATGTGATTATCAAGTAGCTCTGCTCACCTAAATTATAGTCAGAAAAGAGAAGTTGTAACCATGGAACACTTTGTAATTCAATTTCACCAACTAAGATTTCTGTTGGGGTTGTACTCTGTGTCCCATCACCATTGTAAACCTCTGATTCGAAGGGATAAGTGTAAATTGTGTATCGTAATGGTGATGTCTGTGCTTTAATATTTGTAAAAAAAAACACAGTAGCAAAAGCAATAAGGATGCAAAAAGGTTGTAGAAATGATTTCATGTTTTACCACCTATTTTTGGTTAATGAAATTAAGATTAAAGGTTACGTCATACGGGCTAGAATTACAAACCCAAGCTAAATAATTATTTCAGCAGATTCAACAATGTCATTTAAAAAATCACTTTAGGAATATCATTTTTTTTGTTTGAACGAAATTGTCTGTCTTGAGTTGATAAAAATAAATTCCTGAAGATGTTTGACGGTTGATAGTTGATGCATCGAATTCAACTTCATATTTACCCGCAGGCTTTTCTTCATTAACGAGTGTTGCAATTTCATTTCCTAAAACATCGTAAACTTTAAGCATAACGTTTGACATTTCACCTTTGACATTTGACGGAATTGAAAATTTTATTTTTGTTGAAGGATTGAATGGATTGGGATAGTTTTGTGATAAATTAAATTCTACTGGCTTAATTATTTCATCAACACTTGTGGGAGAGGAAGTTGTAAACCACCATGTGTCCGACCAATTACTTACTCCTATTGTATTTTCTGAGCGAACTCTCCAATAGTATTTTTGATCTAACGGAAAAGCAACTGTCTTATTCTTTTCAAGGTAAAGCTGGTTTCCATAAAAAGATGTATCACCGTTTCCCTGATTTATCAGAACATAAAAACTATTAAATAAAGAATCAGTACTTACTTGAAATCTTGTTAAGCAATAATTAAGTCTTTCCCATTCAAAATCCACTACTACTTGCTCAAAATTTGCATTGTTTACAGGATAAATTTGTTGTGGAGTTGAAGGTATAGAAATCTGAGATAACCAATCATTTTCTGTCTTATACACAAAACCATTGTATAGTGGAGGTTGATTTCCTGTAGTTGCGCAAAACCATCCGTTGTTTAAATCAGAAAAGAAAATATCCTGTACATCACTACTGTCATCAACAAAAATAGGCGTCCAGGTATTTCCGAAGTCATCAGAATAAACAATACCATTATATCCAATTCCAAAACCAGAAACCCAACAATGATTTTCAATTGTGCAAATATTTGTACAAAAGAGCAAAGGCATAAATTTTTTATTCCACGTATTTCCACCGTCTGAAGTTGATAGAAAATCCGTTCCAATACCACCGGCAAAACCATTCAGCTCATCTGAGAATGATATATCCCAAAATGAATGTCCGGAAGAGGAATCATCATATACAACATTCCAGTTACTTCCACCATCTGTGGTTTTATAAATTTTAGATGAACTTTCTGAAATAATAAATCCAGTTAATGCATTAATCATATTAATTTTAGGATTGCCTGTCTCAATCGCAACCAGAGATTTATTCCAGTTTAACCCGGCATCTTCAGTTTTTAATAAGTACAAGTTTTCTGGAAACTCATTACCGACTGCAAATCCTTTGTTGTCATCAACAAATTGAACACAATTAAAATGAATATTATCCTGGTAATTCAAGTTCCAGGAAACGCCGCCATCTGTAGTTTTATAAATCCCATCAAAAGCTGCACAGAAACCGGTTGAGTTATTTGTAAAATTAATTGAGGTTGGCATACTGTTAATGTTAACTTCGGTCCAAGTTTCACCACCGTCACTTGTTTTTAATATAAATGGAGAACCGGGATAAGGCGAGCCACCTAAATAACCATTTAGTGAATCTATGAAAAACATCGTATTGTAATATTGATAGACATCCGAATGCTTCTGCATCCATTGAGGATTAACAGTACTTCCAAAGATTAAAATAGAAATAAATAATAGTTTTTTCATTTTTAATCGTCCTTTTAGTTTTGATAAGTATAGTCAAATATTACGATAATCGTGCCGTGAGAGTTCCGACAGAATTTTATCAAAGTGATAGGAAATAGAAGGAAATTAAGTAAAAACGACCATTAGCGTTTATAATTACATGAGGATAATAAAAAAATATTTTAATACAATTATACAGATACTTCTTACTCTTGAACTTTAACTACTCATACTCATCCCATCTTTTCATTTTTAATTCAGAGGGTTGACAGTGTTTTAAACCTTTCACAAATCTTTTTACGCTCTGCATGTTTGTAAAAAGAGGAATGTTAAGACCAACTGCTTTTCTTCTTATGATGTAGTTGATGTTAAGTTCAATTTTTTCAGACGTCTTTGGAATATTTATTACAAAATCAATTTCTCAATTTGCCATATAACTTAAAATGCTTGGTTCCTCTTTATCAAACGGACGATGAAGAACTTCAACATCAATTCCTAAAAATACTGTTAATATCAGAATACGAAATGTAAAATGACTCCCGATTAGTTTAGTTGAAATTTTAATTTTTATTCCAAATAAAAATTATGTTAGTAAAACTTCCGATAAGATCAGGATTTCAGATTAAATGATTATATCATTTTATCATCAACATTTTTTTTGTCTGAACGAATGAACCAGTTTTGAGCTGATAAAAATATATGCCTGAAACTGGATGCTTGATACTGGATTCTGGACTGAACTCAACTTCATATTTACCCGCAGGCTTTTCTTCATTAACGAGTGTAGCAATTTCATTTCCTAAAACATCATAAACTGTAAGTGTTACATTACTGCTCACCGGTAACTGATAACTCATTACTGTACTAGGATTAAAGGGATTAGGATAATTTTGTGACAATGAAAATGAATTTATATTAGCATAATTCTTTTCTACACTAACTAGTTGCCCAAATTCTACACCATTTATTTTTGCATATGTAATCTCGCTTGTAATATTAGTTCCGACTATATATTCAATGTGATCAAACCGATATGTTTCTCCCAATCCTTCAGAATATTCGTTTTCATAATAGTCAGGAATCACATTAAGAGTAAAATGTTTCCTTATTCTGGAAACACCGAACAATTCAACTGTATCTACATTGGTGCATTCCAATACAGACCCCTCTCCATTAATTATTATATCACCTGTCATCATTTTCAAACTATCAATTAGATATTCTTCATTAAAATACCAATCGTAGTCATACACACATCCTGTTATACTATCAATACGAAAATATTTATAAGGGATCAAAGAATTGTATCTTGTATCATAAACTATTTTGTACACTTTGCCATTCGTCATCAGAGAATCTCCCAAAACCATTCGAGAAGCATAGTAAGTTGTATCTTCATTATTAAATCCAGAATCAACAGCAATTTTATACTGCCAGTAATTACCAATATGTAAGGGTAACAATTCTAAAAAATTTGGATCATAAGAAATGGTCTGAGCTGAGTTTTGACAGAAAGCAAAAAGTAAAATAACTGTTATTAATAAATTTTTCATAACTCCTCCTATTTTAATAACATCATTTTTTTAGTTTCGATAGAAGCGCCGGCTATAAGCTGATAAAAATAAATTCCACTTGGCAATCCTCTTGCATCAAATTCAACTTCATATTCTCCGGCTGTAAGTTCTTCATTAACTAAAGTTGTAACTTCGTTTCCGAGGACATCGTAAACTTTTAGAGTAATAATTTGTGGGACTGAATAATATTCTGTCCTACCAGGAATTGTAAATTTTATTTTTGTTGTTGGGTTAAATGGGTTTGGGTAGTTTTGCTCAAGATTAAAATTTAAGGCAATAGGTTTTTCTTCATCATCAACACCAACTGTTGCTGTATCACCGTAGACTATTCCATCAACTATGCAACCTTTTAATTCAGTTCTGCCAAATCCGAAATCAAAAATAAAGTGAATGCTGTCTAATCCGATCTCTTCAGTTAAAGAATAAGAATACCATCCCAAAGTATATTCCTGGTATACCTTTTTAAGTTTTGTCATTCCCCATTTGCTAAAAATACTGTTGGGTAGAACTTCAGTTAAAATATCTTCATAGAAAAAATATCTGCTTGCATAAATGGTATCACCAACTTCTGCAACTAAGTCGTGGATCAAATACTCGTTATCGACTAATGAAGTATCCTCAAAATAACGATAAACTTTCCCTGATAATGTATCAAGTCTTTCGAATAATATATTTCCGCCATACTCAAGTGTTTGATCAAAAATCTTTGAATAATGTTTCCCATTTGATATCGTTGTATCCTTTAAGACTTCTCTTACGTATATCCCCGAATCGCCTTGTTGAAATGGATCATCAGGGACAATTAAATAATCATATACCCATTTATTTCCGACAGAAAGTGGATAAAGATCTAAAATTTCATCCGGAATTGGCAGACTTTTGATTACCTGAATTGTATCAGGAGTTATTTCATAGATTTTATATTTTGTTGCAGCATAAAGTTTATCTGAGTTGGGGTTTTTGTAAATGCCGACAATCTTCCTATCTAAGGTTTTATAGAGACCGAAGTTGTTTCCATAATCTGTCGATACTAAAATGTTTTTCTTATCTGCCAAATAAATTGTTCCTGAAGTTGATTCGTCAATACTTATAAAAATTTTAGAATCGCTTGAATATTTTGTTTGCCAGGAAAACTGCTCTCCGAGATTGTTAGAAACTAAAAGTTTTCTAGTCGAATTTCGATAAACATGCAATCCATCAGGATCATAGCTAAATCTTGTATCAACTAAGAATTCTGGATCCACTAAATTAAATGTGTTTCCTGAATCTGTTGTTCTAAATAATTCTCTGCTTTCATTTTCAACGAAATAAATATTTTCGTGATAGGGATTAAGTGAAAGAAATTTATAAAGGACTGAAACAGTGTCCCAGCTTCTGCCGCCATTCATACTTTTTAGAATTCCAAGTCCTCCATCAGTTATAATTCCAGAATATAACAAGCTGTCATTGGATTGTGATATATCAACATTATCAGCTGTTCCCCAAAACCAACCAAAATAATTATTGTATCCGTCAAATCTTGTTATGTAAGCACTCCCTTCAAAAAACTGTCCCGTCGTTGCTCCGCCACAATAAATAAATTCCAAGGGATTATTATTCCAGTAATCGACATCATTTACCCATTTATCAAAATTATTGATAGGGTCTTCGTATCCTGAGGAAGTAATAAATAGTGTATCAGTGTTGGAGAACAAATCCATATGATAAATATGATTACTCCATTGATAAAGAGGTGGATTTGAGAATGCAGTTCCAATCCTATAGAACAAATGTGTGTTACCAAGCTGATCTTCCATCCCCTTCAGCTCAGACAATTGCGGTGAGATATTTGTTTGAGAAAAACTATTTGCCAAAAAACAAATAAATAAAAATGTTACCCATTTTTTCATAACTCCGCCTGATTGTTAGTGTGAAACGTAATGAATTACGGGTTGGGAATCAACTAATAATTTATGCTTCATCCTGAAATTTTTTCAGGGTCTTTATTAATTCTTAGAAAACTTAAGATTCTGAAATAAACCTGTCCTGACGACAGGTCAGGATTCAAAATGACACTTCAACCAATTTGACGTTGCCGAAGTATTTCGAAGAGAAGTATTCCCGTTGCAACGGAAACATTTAGAGATTGGATTCTTCCGCTCATCGGTATCTTGACAAGAAAATCGCATTTGCTTGCTGTAAGCTTTCTGATTCCTTTTTCTTCATTACCAACAATAAGTGCAATCGGAATTTTGTAATCAACTTCGGTGTAATTTTTTGCATTCTCCAAAGAAGATCCTACAATCCAGAAACCTTTTTCTTTCAATTCATCAATTGTCTGAGAAAGATTATTGACCTGACAGATCTTCAAATGTTCAGTCGCACCCACAGATGTTTTAGTTACAGTAGAAGTAATCGTTGCACTTTGATGCTTTGTGAGAATTACTCCGTTAACTCCGCTGCATTCTGCAGAACGTAAAATTGCACCGACATTATGCGGATCCTGTATTTCATCCAGTACTAAAATTAGTGGAAGAGGATTTTTCTTTGCTTCGTTCAGAATCTCATTGAGCGAAGAAAATTTGAAATCCTGTTTGAGTGCAATTACTCCCTGTGCATTTTGGGATGGTGTGTATGTTCTGAAACGTTCGAGTGGAATCTGGTTGCATTTAATTCCTTTTTTCTTCGCTGCAACACGAATGGCGTTGATGATATTCCCCTGCTGCCCAAAGAGAAGATAAACTTGTTCTATTTCTTCATTTGAATTTAGAGCTTCTAGTACAGGTTTTCTGCCGATGATGATGTTCATCAGCTTTTTAGTTTAGCAACGAACCCGCCTGCCGGCGAGGCAGGTTCACGAATCTGATTAATCGCAATTTTTTCTTCCGTACCAGTCGACATATTCTTCAGGTTCATCATTCCGTCCTTATATTCATCACCACCAATGAATAAAACATATTTCGCATTTAATCTGTTTGCTTCTCTCATTTGGGCTTTCACACTTCTTTGCAAATAATCGTAATCAACAGAAAGATTTTCTTTTCTCAATTTTCCGGCAAGCTCGCTGACAACAGACTCTAATTCATTATCAATCCTAATAAGGTAAACATCGATTGCAGGATCAGGCACAGTAAAACTTTTTTCATTCTCACACGCAAGTAGAATTCTTTCAATACCAGCCGCAAATCCTGTAGCCGGGGTCGGTTTTCCTCCAAGAGTTTCAATGAGAAGATCATATCTTCCACCACCAACAAGTGCTGTTTGTGCACCAACACTTCTACTGTCAATTTCAAATGTGAGCTTTGTGTAGTAATCCAATCCTCTCACGAGTGCAGAATCAATTTGAAAGGGAATTCCCGATTTGGTTAATTGATTCTTAACTACTTCAAAATCAATTTTACTTTCTTTATCAAGATGATCAATTAATTTTGGCGCATCTTTAATTATTTTTTGATCTGACTCAACTTTACTATCAAAAATTCTGAGGATGTTTGTTTCAAATCTTCTTCTGCTGTCTTCGGAAAGACTATTTTTTTTATCGGCTAAATATTCTTTCAATATTTTTTTATAATTCTCTTTTGTATCGGGTGTACCAAGAGAATTTATTTTTATCGAAAGATTTTTTAATCCGAGCGATTTCAGAATTTCGTAAGACATCTGAATCATTTCAGCATCAAGTAAAGCTGATTGACTTCCGATTGCTTCTGCACCAAACTGATGAAACTGTCTGAACCTTCCGGCTTGTGGTCTTTCCTGCCTGAACATTGGTGAGATATAAAATAATTTCACCAAAGATTGCTGTGCCCCAAGTGAATGCTCAATATAAGCGCGTACAACAGCTGCAGTCATTTCAGGTTTGAGCGTTAAACTGGCATCGCTTCTATCCTTAAAAGTGTACATCTCTTTACCTACAATATCCGTTTCTTCTCCGATGCCTCTTGCAAAAAGTGCAGTCTCTTCAAATATTGGTGTACGGATTTCTTTGTAGTTAAAGTTTTGAAAAACTCTTTCAACAGTTTTCTCAAGATACTTCCAACGAGGAATATCTGATGGAAGAATATCTTTTGTCCCTGTTACTGCTTTGATCATTTTCAATTTAGAAATGTTGTTATGATGTTTTGATTAAACATCGGAGTAGCTCTGTTCTTCGTCCTGAAATAATTGCAGTATCACAGCTTTACTTTCAGCTTCAACAAGTCTTTTCCTGAATTCTTCATTGTTCATCATTCTTGATATTCTGCTAAGAAGCTTTATATGTTTTGCAAGCAGATTTTCCTTACCGATTAATAAAAAAACCAGATGAACAGGTTCTCCATCAAGAGAATTATATTCTATCGGTGCTTCACTTTTTCCAAATGCAGCAATAATATCTTTTACAGCATTTGTTTTACCATGTGGAATTGCAAAACCTTTTCCGACACCCGTTGACATTTTTTCTTCCCGTTCAAAGACACATTTTCTTACTTCTTCGAGATCCAGAACAAGCTCATCACCTTTTAATAGATCAACCAGTTCGTTAATGACATCTTCTTTGTTTTCATTTTTGAATTCAGTGAGAATATTTTTTGTGCTAAGGAGTTCGTGTACTTTCATAATACTAATCTGTTTTAAATAATTTGAATCATAATTGTGAATTTAATTATCAAGTCTTCGTTTAACAAACTTTTATTGGTTTAATTAATTGGATGATCCTGATGAAATTTTTTTAATCTTTTTTCCAGATCAGGAAATTGATCACGCTGAACCAGAGAGACACAAGCTCTTATCCCTTCTAATCTCCGGCTTCCTGTTATTGCAAGTGAGATTGCACTTATTCCATAATAGAGCATTTCTTCCAGAAGTTTTTCTCCTGAAAAATCCGGATAAGCATAAGTGAAGTAAAAGCCATCAGCAATAGGTTCATTTTCATCTTTATCATAGACAATGTAAAAGCCGTTATCAGTAAAAAGTTTTTTCATAATCTTGGCCTTAGCACCATATTCTTTAACAATATCAACAAAATTAAATTCGCTATCGTTAGCAGCTTTTAACATTGCGGCTACAGCATATTGAGCTGAATGAGTAACGCCAGCACTTAAAGCGTAAACGGTTCCGAAAATCATCGCTCGACCGAAAATATCTGTAGTGTAATATCTTTTTAAATCAGGACATTTTTTTTCATAAAGTTTATCCGACATTATCATCAATCCAATTCTTTGTCCCGCATAACTAAATGCTTTAGAACTTGAAATAAATAAAATATAATTATCAGTGTATCTTGCAGCTGTCGCCTGGTACGGAGGTTTGCCAGGATGATAGAGATCTTTTCTGAAATCCATTGCTACATAAGCAAGATCTTCCAACACGACTACATTATACTTATCAGCAAGTTCTGCAATTATTTTTAATTCTTTTTCAGTAAAACATATCCAGGAAGGATTATTCGGATTGGAGTAAAGCATTGCTGCAATATTTC
>JGI20214J51088_10002446_pt1 | contig 12317 bp, 11 predicted proteins | sample WetSurMetagenome_FD_51088 | JGI IMG/M metagenome (IMG submission 51088)
CGTGGATCTTACCATTAACCAGGGGGAGACCGTGGGGCTTGTGGGAGAGTCCGGGTGCGGCAAGTCCACTCTCGGGCGACTCATTCTGCGTCTCGATGAACCGACGAGCGGAGATATCCTTTTCCTGGGTGAAAGCATTCTCGGCTATGACAAGAGAAAGATGCGAACCTTGCGCAGAGAAATGCAAATCATCTTTCAGGATCCTTTCTCTTCCCTCAATCCCCGCAAGAACGTGGCCCAAATTGTCGGCGAGCCTCTCTTTGTGCATGGGATGAACAACCGGCGTGAACGCGAGGCGCGAGTCCTTGAACTCCTGGAAGTGGTTGGGCTCAAGCGGGAGCACATGCGAAGGTATCCGCACCAGTTCTCCGGAGGCCAGCGCCAGCGCATCGGTGTGGCTCGCGCGCTGGCCTTGAATCCAAAACTGATCATCTGTGATGAAGCCGTGTCAGCCCTCGATGTTTCCATCCAGGCGCAGGTGATCAACCTGCTCGAGGACCTTCAAGACGAGTTTGGTCTCACCTATCTCTTTATCTCTCACGCGCTCAGCGTGGTCCAGCATATCAGCGACCGTGTCGCTGTCATGTACCTGGGCAAGATCGTGGAAACTGCGGAAGCCGACTCCCTTTACCGGGAGCCGCTCCACCCATACAGTCAGGCCCTCCTTTCAGCCGCCCCTGTTCCTGATCCCAGGAGAAAGCGGGAACGCATCGTCTTGACCGGGGATGTGCCAAGCCCGATCAGCCCGCCTCCGGGATGCCGTTTTCACACCCGGTGCCTGTTTGCGGAGAGCGTCTGCAAGGAGCAAGAGCCCGCTCTTCGCGAAATCAGGGAAAATCATTTTGCGGCATGCTTATTTGCAGGCACCCTGGGCGCAAAAGGCCAGTGACTCTATCCTCTTGACACACCACTGCGTTTCTCCTATCCTCTGAGCCAGTTCACTCCCAGTCGCGAATGTTCCCTGTACAAGAAACGATTCAGATTCTTGAAAATGCGAGCTGTTCTTCTCCAAGCAGGGGGAGGGAAGGGGATGCGGCCAAGGGAGGGTATATGTAAGGGGATGTTGCCATGAAGATCAAAGGGTTAATGATTCCGGATCCAATTTCAATCACCGAGAAGACTTCCATCAAGGAAGCCATCGAGATCATGAAAGTAAACTCCATCCGTCATCTCCCTGTGACGGGAGAGGGAAACATGCTCGTAGGGTTTGTGACGCTGGCCGACTTGAGGATGGGACTGATCCCTTCCATGGTCGCGGGGCTCACTCTCTCNGANCTGATGATCAAAAACCCAATCATCGTGGATCCGGACAGTGATATCGAGATTGCAGCGCAGCTCATTTACAAGCACAAAATCAGCGGCATTCCCGTGGTGAAAAAAGGCAAGCTGGTCGGCATCATCACGGAATCGGACATGCTTCGAGCCTTCATTGACATGATGGGAATCCTCAATGCAAGCTCTCGCATTGATGTCTCCATCGGATCTGAGCCGGGTATGCTCAGAAAAGCCGTGCAGATCATCGAGGAAAACGGAGGGGAGATTGTGAATGTCGGGATGACCCCTCAAAAAACCCGCAAGAAGGTGTATTTCTTCCGTCTCAATCCCTGCGACACAGGCCTTATCCGGGACTCTCTTGAAGAAGAAGGCTTCAAAGTCGTCGCAGCCATGGACTGAGTTTTCCCCACAGAGACCTTTTGTTGACACCTGCCACGAATCTCTATATAGTCTCGCCCGAATTCGAAGGGGACATCCCTGAGCCAAGGGATGGCCAACAAGGAGGTCTGCCATGCAATACCTCGAAGGACTGTGCAGTTTCCCTGAAATCGCTTACTATGAGCTGAAGGATCTCAGCCGGACGGAAGTGGAACGCTATGTGCTTTCCACGCCCCAAACCCGAAAGATCTGCAATGCTCCGGAAGTCGTGGGAGTGCAGTACACATCCCTGATGCATGAGGCCATGGTGTCGGGCCTCAAGTACCTGCCCCGGAGCGAGTATTTCCTGAAAATTCCCCAGCAGCAATTTTGCGTCTTCACCTTTCTGAGAGGCGGGCTGAATTTTGGCCTCAGAGAGGCGCTCTATCACGCCTATGGATTCAACAATCACGCGTCCTCTTTCATGACCTCCCAGCGCTACATGGAGGACGGCCAATGGCACATCAAAGAGAACCAGTACCGGAAAATCAAGATCCCCGACAATGCCACCTTGCTCATCGGCGATGTGGTCGCCACTGGGGTGACGATCGAGGAAGGTTTCAATGTCCTGCTCGATTATCTGAGGGTCAATCGTATCCGGCTGGAGAACCTGATCTTCTTCACCATCGGGTGCGAGAATGCGGAAAGGATCTTCAGAAATATCGACGGGCGGCTTCGAAAGATGAATCCTGCCTACGGCAGAACGATCGTGATTTACATTGAAGGCAAATTCAACGTGGCGGAGGAGGGCACGAATCTAAAGATCAAGATTCCAGGTACTGATCTCCTGCGGACCGATGCGTTGGTTGCGCCGGAATTCGCCTTATCGCAGTATGAAGATGTCGCTTATCCGATTGAACGATGCACGATCTACGATGCAGGCTCGCGCTCCTTTGACATTCCAGAATACCTTCACGATGTGATTGATTACTGGACGCAGATGAAAAAGCTCGCCGAAAGAGGATTCACGCTCTATGAAGCGATGAAGGAAAGATGGCGCGATGATGAATGGACGGATTTTGACGCTCTTGCCGAGCAAAAGAGCAAGGAGTGGCCGGGGGTGGACAAGCTCTTCATGCTCCAGCTTCACAAGGCGTGCACAGAAAGGTGGAATGGCAAATTCGTCGAGTCGGCGAAGAGCAACAAGGCGCTCATCGAGCTCTGCATCAAGAGGATTTCTGAACTGAATCGGTAAGAGAGTGACAAGTGACGAGTAACGAGTGACAAGCAGAAAAGGGCAACACCGCCCCTTACTCGGAGCAGTGCGCGCCAATGAAAGCCCTGATCCGGTCACCTGCCGCATCTAAACCGCTGTAAGCATGGCACTCGATAGGGCAGGACACGTATCTGGATCCTACCTTGCCGCGGATGTAGGAGGAGACTTTATCCTCTAACCCGTGCTTAAAGAGCATCAGGACGGGTTTCCCCGCATAGATCATGTCCGAGATTTCGCTTCCCACACCCAAGCTGGGATTGCTGATCTCAAACACCCCGACGTCAGAGTCGAGCAGCCACTGATAATCTCTGTCGTGAATCAAGCTGGGCTCCAGTTTTGCCTCCNGCTCCAAAACACCCGGTTGAGTCTGGTGGTCTGACGCGAGCCCGTACCCAAGCTCTGCGATCCTTTTGTGGAGACGGGCGATCTCTTCCCTGGAGACGGCAGCATATCCTCCCAGCATGGAGCACCCGAAATAGACGACGATTCTCTCTTTTTTCTTTTTGCGTGAAGAAGATTGACGGTCGCGCATGATCACCCGTTCCTTTCATTCTCGAAACCAAGGATATGTTTGCAGGTCATCAGGAGCGGCGCCGAGATCCTTTCTCTTTTGTCCCTGTAAATGGATGCCAGTTCTTCCTCGCTGAGCCACTGCTCGTTGACCTGCTCCTCGTTCAACCTCACGGGCCCCATGACCCTTCGATAGGTTGCCCGGTACACGTGAAAGTTTTCTTTTTCTGTTCTGGAAGGGTACTCTTTTTCAAACCAGAAGGCTCCGAGATATTCGAGACGGTCTGCCGACAAGCCTGTCTCCTCCTGGAGCTCTCTTCGGGCAGAGTCTCCATGGGGTTCACCGCACAGCACATGTCCGGCTGCAGAATGGTACAGGAGCCCTGCCTCTGCCTTGATCCTTGAAGCCGTGGGAATCAGGTATTTCCCGTCCTCTCCCTGCACCAGCACTGCGGCAACCCGGTGCCTCAGACCCCGACGGTGAACGTCCGCCTTAGACGCTTCTCCGACGATCCGGCCGTTTTCATCGATGACATCCACGTATTCATCGGGCATCAGTGGTTCTCCATTCAACCGAATACAAATGCAATAGCAAACCATAAATCCCCCCCTCGGAGGCTAGCGGACAGCCTCCGAGGGGGAGATGGGGGGATTTCCAATGAGCAATCACTTTGTGCATTATAGGGTCTCCTGCCCGGTTTACAATGAAAAACCTTTATGTTAGAGGTATCCTTGGTTCACCATCCAAAGACATCCGGACTCCTTGCAATCCTATGAATACAGAAATCCTGAACTTCATCCCTGTCCAAGTTGATCTTCGTTCCGTCAAGAAGATCGCTCACGTCCCCGAAGGAGAGGAGAAACGCCTTCTCGCCTTGATTGCAGCCGCCCACTCGGCGATAGCTGCGAAAGCGATTTACAGGGTCTCTTACATCGACTCAAAAGGGGAGGCTTCCCTCGTCATCGAGGGAGTGCAGTTCAGGAGCAAGGTGCTGCGCAAGCATCTAGACAAAGTCGAAAGGGTTTTTCCCTATGTGGTGACCCTGGGAACAGGAGTGGAAAACCTGGAAAAGGCATCTGGAGATGTGCTGGAGAAATACTACCTCGATCAGATCGGCAACGCAGCCGTTGTCCAAGCCAGGGAACATCTTAAGAACACGCTGGCCAAGCGTTACGGCATCGAGGGGCTTTCCTACCTGGGACCAGGGCAGCTCAAGGACTGGCCCCTTCAGGAACAGAAGCCTCTGTTTTCTTTGCTGGGCGATGTGCAGGCCGCTGTGGGGGTGACCTTGAGCGAGAGCCTGATGATGATTCCGCGAAAGTCTCTGTCCGGCGTCTATTTTCCTACAGAGACGACTTTTTTCGCGTGCCAGCTCTGCCCCCGCGAAGAGTGTCCGTCGCGAAAAGCCAAGTATGACGAGGCGCTGGTCAAAGAATACAACGCCTGACAGCGGGTGAACTCCCCGCGGAGAGTCTGTACCCCAACTCACAATTCCTCTCCCCCTCACCCCGACCCTCTCCCCCCAAGGGAGAGGGGGTTAGGAGAATAGATCGGAAGCGGGATTCGCTCTTGACAGGGGCGATTGTCTCCGATATGCGATGGGATCGCATACACAAAACGAAGCGTTCACACGGAGGTTCCACCATGTCAGATCTCATAAGCATCATCAAAGGAAGGCGTAGCATTCGACGGTTTCAGGACAGGCTAATTCCCGAGAAAGATCTCCAGGAGATTCTCGAAGCCGTGCAGTGGTCACCCTCATGGGCGAACACCCAGTGCTGGGAAATTGTCGTGGTGAAAAACAAAGAAATGAAGGAGAGGCTGAATGAGGCCCTGTCGCCCACGAATCCTGCAAAGAAAGGGTTGCCTGACGCACCCGTCGTGCTCGCTCTTTGCGGCAAGATGAGAAGCTCCGGTTATTACAAAGGCGAGGCCAGCACCAAACTGGGGGATTGGCTCATGTTCGATCTGGGGATCGCCACCCAGAGTGTTTGTTTGGCTGCACACAACCTGGGACTCGGAACAGTGATCGTGGGATCTATCGATCACGACAAGGCAAAAGAGGTGCTTGGAGTCGGGGAGGGCTATGAACTTGTGGCGCTTATCCCGGTGGGGTACCCTGCCAAGGATTCTGCGGCACCGAAGCGCCGTGAGGTCAGTGAGTTTACCCATTACGACAAGTTCTGAGAGCAGGCACAAAGGTGCAGAGGCACAAAGAGACAAAGTAATAAAAGGGATAGAATGATTTTTCTGCTTTGTGCCTTTGTGCCTATGTCCCCGTCTCCCTCAACCTGTCGGCTCTAGGACGAATTCGAACTCGGAGATGGACACCGGTTCTGGCCGGCCATTAAAGGTCCTGTCCATGAAGGTGACGCGATCCTCTTTGTCGATGAGAAGAACGGTTGATGACCGGGTGCCGTAGTTGGGGCTCGTGATGAATATGGGCGAGAGGATTCGTTCCCACTCGAGCGGGACCCCTGTGCGGGGAAGCCTGTCATCTGGAGCCATGGTCTGATCTTTAAGGAGCCTGAAGAAGGACTCCACGGAGAGATCCTCCCCGGGACGGATGATTTCTTCGAACACCGTTTTTGCGCGCACAACCTTTGGCCACGGTGTGTCGAGGAGGTGGTTGCTCAAGCCGTAGACCCCGGGAACAAGAGGGGACACCTTGTCTGATCGGTTCGAGTACCAGGTGATCCGGTCCCGGTTGCCCAGGATCAGATTAAATCCATTGTAGCGGTCTTTATTGCGGCGGATGGGATCCAAGTAGGAGAGCGAATCGAGATCACTGAGCAGGAAACCGCTCACCAGTTTACCCCTTGAAGGAGCATCTAGCTTTACGTTCGCAGGGTCGCGGTAGTTCGTGACAGCTGCGATGCGCCCCTTCCTCGTGATCCCGAGCCAGGTCCCTGCGGCGACCATGTCGCGACCTGCGAGAAGATGAGGGGCATCCTCCCAAAAATGAGGGGGCTCGGAGGGACGTTCATAGTCCTCATCGCGGTTCGCCGCAAGGATGAGCTTGTACTTCGCGTGTTTTCGTATGGCAAAAAGAATCAGGCACATGAGGAAGAGCTTTGGAAGCACGGAGTGATGGAGTGATGGAGTGATGTCATATGCAATTCAGGTGCACGGGCTAAGATCTTTTTTCAAGTATAATCCGATCCTGATCAATTTTCAATGCAACTCTCGAGGGGAGGAAGAGGAGAGAAAAGTATGAGCCTGTATCAGGAATTGGCATCACGGATCGGGCTCGGGGACTCGACGATCATACCCCGTTTATTCGAAATGCTTGCCGACGAGACGGACGCAAGAATTCTTCTTTCCCTCCCCGGCACGATCCCGGATGTTCAGACGAGGATGTGCCTGAGTCAGGAAAAGGCGGAGAAGAGGATGAAGGAGCTGTTCCTTAAGGGTCTCGTTTTCCCGTCTCACAAGACCACACCGGCCACCTACCGCATGGGAAGGGATTTTGTTCAGTTCCACGATGCCACCATTCTGTGGAAGGAGGCGCCCAGGGAGTTTCTGGATCTCTGGCAGGAATTCATGGAGAAGGAATGGCCTGAGGTCGCCCGTCGAATCAGTGAAATGCTCCCCAAGCCTTTCACAAGGATGATTCCCGTCAACATTGCGATTCAAGCCAAGACCAACGTTCTCGATTTTGAGAGCGTGAGCGACATGGTCAAGAAGGCGAGGATTCTGGCGGTGACGAAGTGCACCTGTCGACTCACGGCTCGCAAGTGCGACCGCCCCCTGGAAGCCTGCATTCAGGTGAACAATGCCGCAGCCTACGCGTTGAGCCGGGGCACAGGAAGAAAGATTACCGCTGAGGAGGCTCTGGAGATCCTCAAAAAGTCGGAAGAAGAGGGGCTTATCCATGTGACCATGAACCGCCACGAAGCGGACCACTTTATCTGCAACTGCTGCCCATGCTGCTGCCAGACCATGCCCATCCTGATTAAGGGCGGCATTCGAGTGGTAGATCCCAGCCGGTACAGGGCCGAGATCAGCGAAGAGCGTTGCACGGGCTGCGGAACCTGTCAAGAACGATGCTATTTCAGCGCCATCACCTGGGGAAAAGGGGAAGGGAGCGTGAGCCGCGTAGACGCTTCGAAATGCATGGGTTGCGGCCTGTGTCGGGTGACTTGTCCGGAGGAAGCGATCGAGCTTGTTGACGTGAGGCCAGAGAGCTTCATCCCCTAGCCGAGGAATTCGCCACGGACTCACACAGACCCAAAGGACATTNAAGATCGTCTAAATACAGATGGGCCTCTGCACATTGAAAAGCAAATCGTTTTGTTTTTCTCGGTACAGAGGCCCATTTGCCTCCCGATGTTCCCATCGGGAGGGGCCTGTCTCGACAGGCCCTAGACGATCTCCTCTCTTGGTTTGTATTGTTCGTCCGCAGTTGTCTGTGTGGGTCTGTGGCTAATTCTAAATGACCTTGCAGGGGTTGATCAGGCGGCCGACCTTTTCGATTTCAACAACCACCACATCCCCATCTTTCATATAAATCGAAGGGTCACGAAAGACACCCACGCCATGGGGGGTTCCTGTGAGGATCACGTCCCCAGGGAGCAGGGTGATCTGCCGGCTGATGAAGTAAATCACTTCCGGGATCTTGAAAATCATCATGTTCGTGTTGCTGTCCTGCATGGTGGTCCCGTTGAGGACCGTCTTTATCGATAGGCAGTGGGGGTCAGGTATCTCATCCCGGGTGACGATCCAAGGGCCGATGGGGCAAAAGGTGTCTAGTGACTTGCCTCTCACCCACTGGCCGTCGCTGAACTGGAGATCCCTGGCGCTCACATCATTGGCACAGGCATATCCGAAAACAGCCTCCATGACCTGCTCTTTTTGAGGCCGGTGAATCTTCTTGCCGATAATCACCGCAAGTTCCGCCTCGAAGTCCACTTTCTTCGTGATTTCCTCAGACCAAGTAATAGACTCCTTGTGTCCGGCCAAAGAGTTGGGAAACTTGGCGAAGAGGAGAGGCACTTTGGGAATGGCTCCTTTGCTCTCTTTAGCGTGATCGAGGTAATTGAGGCCCAGTGCAATGATTTTCGAGGGACTGCTGACCGCTGGTGCAAATCGGATCTTTTCAAGAGGCAGAGCTTGGCCCTTGGGTTTTGAGGGCGTTCCCTGCTCTATGAGATCAATAATGGATCCCTGGAAATCCAAGGGCAAAATGGATTCTCCTTCAATCACTCCCAAGCGAACTTGTTCATGGTCATAGTACTGCGCAACTTTCATGTCTGCTCACTCCTCCATAGTGTTCATTGTGTGCGGTTCACCCGCGAAAGGTGAAAACATTGAGTAATATGGCTATTCAATAGACGATTGGCAACAGTTTATTATCCTTCTCTCGTGGAGTGGCTCGAAGTTCCTAGCCTTTTGGATCGTTCTTGCGCTTGGATGCAGGCACAAAGGCACACAGGCACAGAGGCACAAAGCAGAAAAACCATTACAGCCCTTTGTGCCTTTGTCCCTTAAATAGGCAAGGGGTTATTTTTCAATGTAGGTGCCATATTCTTCTTTGATTTGCGCTGAAGGTACGGCGAAACCGACTCCGCTCACCGGCGTGCCTTGCTGGGAAAGGAATTTGAGGCTAACCACGCCAACGACCATCCCATTTTCATCAACCAAGGGGCCGCCGCTGTTTCCGGGATTCAAGGGAGCGGAAAATTGAATGAAATTCCCTTTGGCCGTGTCAATGGTTCTGAACCCGGTGAACACCCCGTCGGTCACGGTGGAATGCAGACCTGCGGACGCGCCCACGGCGAAGAGGCGATCACCCGGTGCCAGGCCCTGTGCATCACGGATGGTGAGATAAGGCATTTTCCTGGGCATCATAACCTGGACCAAGGCCAGGTCATATTTGCTGCTCATGAAAAGAACGTTCAGCTGAGCCTCTTGCTGGTCATTCATCAGAGCTACGAGATTGGAAACATCTTCAACGACGTGTTTACAGGTGAGCGCATATCCGCCTGAAGAGATCAGAAAGCCTGACCCTGTTCTCTTTGGTCCCTTGATGGTAAAAGTGCAGTTTGTTACGTATTCAATCGGATTTCTTGAAGTTTCTCTGATGACAGTATCTTTGGTCGGCTCGACAGAAGAAGGGTCTCTGAACTCCTTTTCTTCAATCGTTCCTTTAGCTTCGTCGGTACCTGGTTCCTGGTCCGAAAAGTGAACAACACCCCTTTCATCAACCCACTTATAGATCTTTCCGCCGGATGCGGGCTTTTCCGGAAAGGCTAAGAAAGCAAAGCACAGAATGAGGATGACACGCAAAAAGTTCATTTCCTGATGCCGCCGGCACCGCTGATGCGCGTGCCTCAGGTCCTGCACCCTTGCTGAAGAGAATTTTTGTTGGCCTTGATCAAACGATCCAGAAACCGGCTCCACCATCCTTTCTTGATTTCCCCGGATGGAACATGGGATTTTTCAGTCATGTTTCCTAACAACCTCCTGCTCTTTGTGGTATATAATACTATTATAATTAGCATTTATCAATGGCCAATTCCTTTTTCCCTTTTCCCCCATTTCAAATTCTCTTTGACCCGCGGAATAATTCCTGTTATAAAAATAAAATTTNAGACGCANATGGGAGGGTTTGATGGCTAAAGAGAGCCCGCTGAAAGACAAGGTTGTGCTCGTGGTGGATGACGAGCCTGATGTTCTTGAAACGGTCGCCGATGAGCTGGACATGTGTATTGTCCACAAGGCAAAGGACTATGACACTGGCCTGCAATACCTTCTGAGTTACACCTATGATGTCGTCATTTTGGACATCATGGGAGTGAACGGGTTTGAACTCCTCAAGACCTCCGTGGAGAGGGGCTTTCCGTCTGTCATGCTGACCGCTCATGCGTTGACTCCGGATGCGCTGAAGAAGTCTATCAAACTTGGAGCCCTTTCCTTTCTGCCCAAAGAGAGGATGGCGGATCTCAAGGATTTTCTTGAAGATGTGGTGCTTGGAGCAGGAAAACCCCTGTGGATCAAGTTCTTCGATAAATTGGGGTCCTACTTCAACAAACGCTTTGGGCCGGACTGGAAAGAAAGAGACAAGTTCTTCAAAGAGTTTGAAGAATCCCTCACGAGGAGCGAAACGGGAAACTCCTGACAAGAGGAGCTTGGACCTAAAGGAACTCCATCCCTGGGACGTCACCCCGAAAGAAGCGGTAAATATAGAGTACCTGAGCCCATCCGCATGGCCCACCTTCTGGTGAACCGGATCAGAGCCGGGAATCAAGCTGCCCCAGTCCCATTCTCATCAGCGCTCTCTCCTGCTGCGCTGAGCGGCTGCGGCTTGTAGCCCTCACTCACTGCAGTCCCGTCAATTTTGTGCACCACAGCCAGCGGATTTCCCTTTTCATGCTCTTGGAGCGCGATCTCCAATGTTTTTCGATTGTTCTCCTCCAGAGTGGACCAACCGATGCGGCCTCGGCATTTCGGGAATTTCGAACAGCTCAGCCAGGGACCCCTGGCACCCCGGCGGAGATTCATGGAGGCGTTGCACTTGGGGCAGGAGAGATCCGTCAAAAGTGGAGGGATTTTGGGCGCGGCGATCAAACCTTTCTTGTCGAGGTTCACGATGCCTGCACACTCCGGATACCGAGCACAGCTGAGAAACATGCCGAAGCGGCCTCTTCGCAGGAGCATGGGAGACTCGCACTTCGGGCAGGCGATGTCGGTCTGTTCCGGCGCCACAGGGTTCCCTTCCCGGTCAACGGGCGCAGCAAATTTGCATTTGGGGTAGCGCGCGCAACTCAGGAAACGCCCTTTCTTCCCGAAACGGTACACCGTCTGCCCGCCGCACTGGGGGCAGGTGTGGGACGCGGGCTGGGTTTCCGCTTTTGCGTGAACCAGATCGTCGTAAGCGGATTGGAGATTCTGAGTGAAAGGCCCGTAGAACCGGCGGAGCATTTCCACCCAGTCGGCATGCTTGTCCTCGATATCATCGAGTTGCTGCTCCATGTCCCGAGTGTATCCGACCTGCATGATTTCAGGAAACGCTTCCATGAGTTTGTCCGTCACGACTTTGCCAAGGTCCGAGGCGTAAAAACGATTTCGGATTTTCTCCACGTATTTTCTGTTCTGGATCACCTGAATTATCTGGGCATAGGTGCTCGGTCTGCCGATTCCTTCGGCTTCCAGCTTTCTCACCAGGGAAGCTTCTGTGTAGCGGGGCGGAGGAGAGGTGAAGTTCTGGATCGGCTCGATTTGAAGCGCTCCGAGGTCTTTTCCCTCTGCAACGGGCGGGAGCACCGCCTCTTCAGAAGCATTTGGAACTCCCGTGACCCTGTAGTACCCGTCAAAAACCAGAACCCGGCCTGTCGCCTTAAAGACAATTTCGCCCTTTTCGTCTTCCCCTGATACCAGAACCGTGGTGGCATCCCATTGAGCGTCCGTCATCTGGGAGGCTACGAAGCGGTCCCATATCAGCTTGTAGAGCCTGTAATGGCTTTCCTTGAGCGAGGAGCGGACACGGGCAGGCGTGAGATGAACATCCGTGGGACGAATGGCTTCGTGCGCCTCCTGAGCGGATTTGTTAGAAGAGGTGAAGGTGTTCGGTGCCGGCGGTAAATAAGGTTCTCCATGATTGGAGGTGATATATTCCCTCACCATCTGAATCGCTTCCGGGGAAATNTGGGTCGAATCGGTCCGCATGTACGTAATCAGCCCAACAGACCCCATTCCATCGACGTTCACNCCCTCATAGAGNTTCTGGGCAACGCCCATGGTGAATTGAGCGGTGAAGTCGAGCTGGTTTGCCGCAGCCTGCTGAAGGGTGCTGGTNATAAACGGCGCGTAGGGACGACTTTTGGTCCTCTTGGTCTGGATTGATTTTACTTTCCACCGGGGTCCGGCTCCCAGGTGTCCGATGAGGTGCACCAGACG
>JGI20214J51088_10002448_pt1 | contig 12308 bp, 7 predicted proteins | sample WetSurMetagenome_FD_51088 | JGI IMG/M metagenome (IMG submission 51088)
ATGGTTTCCTGGGCGGTTTGCTCCGTTTCGCCGGGGAAGCCTAAAACGACGTTGGCGATTGTCATTAAGCCGATTTGGTGGGCGGTTTTGTAGGCTTGGCGTGTTTGGTCAATTTTGATGCTCTTATTCATTGCACCTAAAATTTTCTCTGACCCCGATTCGACGCCGAGCCAAACCGCGAAGCAGCCCGCATCATACATCGTTTTTAGGAGGTCGTGGTCAACCATGTCCACGCGTGTGCCGCAATCCCATTTCAGCTTTAGTTTTCGACTGTGGAGTTCGCGGCAGATTTCAAGCACGCGGTCGCGATTAACACTGAAAGCGTCATCGTAAAACGTAACTTGGTCAACGCCGTAGCGGTCATGGATAAGCTGCATTTCATCAACAACATTTTTTGCGCTTCTCCAACGGTAACCGCGGCCAAACATGCGCACCGTACTGCAGAAGTCACACCAAAAGACGCATCCGCGGCTGCTGACCAGGGGGAAAATGATTTTGCCATTGTGTTTGAGGTTCTCTAACGGTAAAAGATGGTGGGCGGGGAATGGGAGGCTGTCGAGGTCTTCGATGAAGGGTCTGTCTGGGTTGCGGACCGCTTGATCGCCGTCTCGGTAAGTGATGCCCAAAACGNTGCTGAGGCTTGCTTGGGCTTCGAGTTTCTCCGCGAGTTCAAGGAGGGTTTGTTCGCCTTCTCGACGTACAACGNCGTCAAGCGCTGGGTACTCTTGGAGTGCGTTTTGGTCCCAAAACGTGCCATGTGACCCGCCTAAAACCGTGGTGACGTGGGGCTNCACTTCTTTGGCAATGGTGACGAGTTTCATGGCTGACTTGTAGAGCAATGTGGTAGCGGTTACGCCGATTATGTCAGAGGNCGTTGCTGCGATGCGGCTACGAAACATCTCAGGTGTCAACTTCTCAGCCTGGCAATCAATCGCGGTAACNGTGTGCCCTGCTTTCTCGGCCACAGCACCCAAATACGCAATGCCTAGCGGAATAAACGGCGGGTGACTATGCACGCTTGGCGGATAAGGCGGATTAACCAGAGTAATTTTCATGTTCTGAGGCCTTTCTGTGGGGAACTTCTAATGTTGGATTAGATATATTGCTTTCTTAACTTCGACCCGACTGCTGCTATAGTGTGTTTGATGCTGTTTTTTTCTGCGCTTTCTGAGAGACGATTTCCGTTTTAGACCAAATTCATCGGCAAGTTTAGGCGTTGTTTTAGTGTTCCGCCTTTGCGATTGGAGGTAGTTGTTGCAGTAGTTCCATGCACAGGCTCAACAACAACTATGTTGAGTAAAGTTCGGAAGGGTAGAAACTTTCTGTTGCCGTAAAAAAACAATTAGAAAAACAGATTCTTCTTCCTTGGAATTGGAGAAGAAAAAATGTCTTTTGTTCTTTTGCTAAAAAACGTTTGCCTGTTCTTCCGCAGTGCAGGTTTTTTAAGGTCACTGTCGTTTTTGTTGGGGTGGTGTACGCTTGGAAAATGAGGAAGAACTGAATCGCTCAACGTTTCACACTTACCTCTACATGGTGCGAGCCGCTAAACCTGTTGGTCCCCGTGACCTAATGCGTGGGGCACATCTGAGTAGTCCAAGCGTAGCGTACCGTAACCTGCAGAAACTCATCGACCAAGGCTTAGTCGCCAAAGACGAATACAGTAACTACGTCGTCAAGAAGAAAATGCGCATGAGGGGTTACCTGTGGTTTGGGAAAACTTTGGTACCCACTTTTGCCGTTTGGGGCTTCATCTTTGTCGCTTTTTTGGGAGCTGAATTAGCTGTTTTAACACCTCATCTCATTGTAGGTGCGTCAATAGAGGAGTCGTTTTGGCTGCTGACAGCAATGACAATTGGTTGCGCTATCATATTCTTGTACGAGGGCTTACGGTTCCGAAAGAAACCCATCCCAATTTAGCTTCATTATTGCGTTTTCACGTGAGTAGAACAGCAAAAACACGCCGGGGAGTTGTTGTAAGAAAAATGTGCGGGTTTAGCTTCTTCTAATCTTAAGTTTTATGTTGGCAACGAAGTGCATACCTACAACTAGTGCTGTTGAGACTTTGAATCGGCGTTTCTTATCCATGAAATATGCCCGACGGAGGTAGTAGTGGTGGAATGCACCTTCGCGGAGTTTGCCTAGTTCCTTCATGCTGAGCTGAGGTGTCTCAAAAATGGGGCGTGTCGTGTCGTACTTGTCAAAGTCTGTTATTCTGAGCCACCCCTTTGCCTTCACCAAATCATACATTGGGGTGCCTGGGAACGGCGTGGCAACGTTGTAGAAGCCCACCATGTCAGGCGCCACTTTCTCGACAAACTTGATGGTGTCCCATGCGCTTTGTTTGGTTTCGCCTGGAAAGCCTAAAATCACGTTGGGGACGGGTCTCATGCCGGCTTCGCGTACCCAGCCCAGCACCTTCTCTGTGAGTTCGGGGCTGATGCCTTTTTTCATTGCGTCCAAAACCTGTTGGGTGCCTGATTCGAGGCCGCACCAGAAAGAGACGCATCCTGCTTCTTTCATTTTTCTAAGTAGTTCTTTGGTGACCATATCAACGCGGCTGCCACAGTTCCACTCGATTTTCAGCCCCCTTCTCAGGATCTCGTTGCAAAGCTCCACAGTTCGGGCTTGATCTACGGTAAAAGCATCGTCGCAAAAGGTGAATTTCGTGATACCGTAAGTTTTATTCAAGTGTTCCAATTCGTCAACAATATTTTTAGGGCTTCGGAATCGGTATTTTCTCCCATGCATCCGTACGGTTGCGCAGAACTCGCACCAGTATACGCAGCCTCTACTGGCCGCCAAGTAAAGGATNTCTTCTAGTTCGCGGAACCGCTCCATCGGCCACAGGTGCCGCGCAGGGAATGGGAGGCTGTCAAGATCTTCGATATAGGGACGATCAGCATTGCGCACGATTTTTTCGTTAACGCGACAGGTAATGCCCACAACATCTGNGTAGCTTTTTCCTGCTTCGATGCNCTGAGCNAACTCAAGTATAGTGTTTTCGCCTTCACGTCGCACAACAACATCTAGCTCTGGACATTCTTCGAGTGCGTGGTCATCCCAGAAGGTAACATGTGGACCGCCTGCCAAGATGACGGCGTTGGGGCATGCTTCACGCGAAATCTTAACNAGATTCATAGCTGTCTGGTAAGTAAGTGTAGACGAGGTTACCCCNACGATGTCGGGTTTGCGTTTGGCGATTTCGCCGCGGAACTCTTCGTTGGTTAATTTGAGGATTTGGCAGTCGATGACATCGACTTGGTAGTCGTTTTTCTCTAAAACCGCTGCAAGATAGCCCAATCCTAGCAGTGCAAATGGCATGTGCATGGTTGCTGCATCCGGGGCGGCGGGGTTAACTAGAGTGATGTGTGGCTTCATTTATTTCCCTGTTTAGTGTCAAGAAGGGTGGGTTTTGTGCTTAAATGTTTCCTCAAAAGCACCAGAAAGGCGGCCGACGGGTGAAAACCTATTTTAGTCTTCATCGATTTTGGGCTCGTCGTTGACGTCGGGCACCCAGTATTTAGGCAAGTTGTCGCCTTCCAGCAGCGCTGGAAACAAGTTAAGCGGCCAAGACGGCGGCATAGGTGTAATGTAGACTTCGCGTTTTTCTAAGCCGCTGATTTTGTTGATTTTTGAGCGGGTTTCAAACATCATGCCGAAGTTTTCCAGTGCGATGGCGACGTATAGGTCGTAGCTGCCGATGAGGCGAATGATGACTATGACGTTGGGGATTTTGAGGAGTTGATTATAGATCTCGGTGAGTTTACTGCGGTTGGAGACTTTAATATAGAGGTTGCCGATTGCGCCGTAACCTAACTTGTTTAAGTTGAGGCTGACCGTTGAGAGTGTCAAGACATTTTCTCTTAGCCGTTTGTAACGTTGAATTACGGTTTTTGTAGATATGCCAAGTTGCTCGGCTATCCGTCTAAACGGTGTGCGGGCTTTTCGGCTTACTGCTATGGCTATTTTTCGATCGATTTCATCAAGTCGAATTGGGGGCTGATCAAAGTTAGTTTGGGGTGGACGTGTTTGGTTATGGTTTGAGTCGTATGGGAGCGGTTTGATGACGAGGTTTTGGGGGAATTCAACGTTGACCGCTTCGGACCAAATTAAGGGTTCTACTCGTTCGATTTTTGGGTTAGCTTCCAAGTCTTCGATTATAGTGGAGAGTTTGTTGAGGTCTTTTAAGGCGACTTTGCCGTAAAAGTTGTATTTGCCCAAATGATGGACAAGTTCAGAAACGTACGGTTTACTTTCTACGTAAGCGGCCACGTCATTTTCGTTGTCCACTGTGGTAATTATGCCTAAGTCTATTATGTGTCTAAAACCGAGTACGTGAGGGTTTATGAGGGTGACTTCGCCGTTTATGACACCTTCTCTCCAAAGCCGTTGGTAACGCATCCTTACAGCTCCAACCGTAATGTTGCATTCCTTAGCGATGTCCGTGAAAGTTGTGCGCGCCTCAGCTAAAAGCATGTGTAACATTCTTGCATCGATTTCATCTATTTTCGCTATTGGCTGCAAAGTCATCCCTGCCTTTAGTTATAGTATTGTTGGAGGCAAACCTATGTTTGATAATTAAATGTTTTCCCAACTCTATTCTGCAGCTTAGGAAAAATGGCTTCATTTTGGCATAACCGCTCGCCCGACTTAAAAGTCCTTAAAAAAGACCATATGTTTCTTGTTTCCTTATTTCTGTGCTGTTTTTGGATTTTTATTGTTATTTCTTGGTAAAATGAACGGTTTTTTTGCAGGACAGACTCCTGTACCTGAACAGATTAACGATAGTTATATAAACAAAAAGTCGCTTATTCATTGTCCACAACTTTAAGGAGAAAAGGGAATAAATTTGATATTAAACAATAAGAAAACAGCTCTTTTCATCGTCGCAATTCTGACAATCTCTATGGCGGCATCAATGATACTTGTACCATCCACAACTGCACACACACCAGCATACCAAATCAAAACCTACGCCCTAGTTGAGGCTATGCCTCACACTGTAGGCGTAGGGCAATCCTTAGTCGTATATGCGTTTCTTGGAAATGGTCCTCCACCAGGATCAGCAGAAACAAACGGCTACAGATTCCACAACTATGACGTCACTTTCACTTCACCTTCGGGTAAAGTCACAACAAAACACTATGATACTGTTGTAGACACAACAGGTGTACAAACCATTGCATTTACCCCTGACGAAGTCGGCACTTACAATATCGACTTTAAATACGCTGGACAAACACTACACTACCCAGCAGACACAGCATCAAATAACCCAACGTCCGGCGGAGACGGAGACATTTATCTGCCAAGCTCTGCAAGCACTACATTAATTGTTCAACAAGACCCTATATTTGCTTATCCAGACAGCTATCCTCTTCCAACAGAATACTGGACACGTCCAATCTATGCCGAGAACCCCTTTTGGTGGGCAATATCCTCCAACTGGTTCGGTACTGGGTCTCCAGTTAATTCAGCAGTAAGCGCAGGTACCATCGTAGGCGTAGGCATGTCATCACTTGTCCAAAGATATGCAGGTGGCGCGGTAGGATCTCTCACAAGCCACGTAATGTGGACCAAATCCATCCAATCAGGTGGAGTTGTGGGAGGCAACAACTTTGAGATCCAAGGTGATACATACTTCGAGGGTTCAGCATACAGCCAAAGATACACCAACCCAATTATAGTCAACGGCAGACTTTACTATAACCCACCATTACAGTTCATTGGATCTAATGCCGGACCAACCACATGTGTTGACTTACGCACAGGCCAAATAATCTGGCAACGCCTAGACGTACCAGCCATAAGCTTCGCAATGATATGGGACCTACAGAACGGTAACCAACACGGAGTTTGGCCAGCACTATTATGCACAGCTAACTTTGCACGCGTCTTTGATGCAGACACAGGAGAACAACTCTTCAACGTTACAGGCGTACCCACAGGAACAACAGTACTAGGTCCAAGCGGTGAACAGATAAGATATGTCTTATCGAACTTGGGCACCACTGCAGCTCCAAACTGGAACTTGGCCTTATGGAACTCAACTTTAATGTGGTCAGGAACCTTCTTCCGCCCAGGAACAACCCAATCAGGCAACTCACCGGTACTAGTTAACGCATCCGGCAGCACTATATCAACCACTTGGGCTACAACAGCGACAAACTTGGTCAATGCAAGCATCTTTGATTCTTCAAATCTACAGAATCGCTATAGCTGGAACGTTTCAGTACCCTGGCGTAACACAATGTCCGCAGCACCCACAGTGCTTAACGCAATATACAATGACTATATGATTTGCAGAAACGGTTCATACCCATCCTTAACTGGACAAACCAACGCTGACGGTTCACTTGTCAACGCAAACTACACATACTTCAAAGTCGACATCAAACAAGGCTCACCCACTTTTGGTCAAGTACTATGGTGGAGAACAGTCAACTTCCCAATGGACCGCAGTATCACCTACGGTGGCTTAGACCCAACAGTCGGCATCTTCGTTGAAGGCATCAAAGAAACAAGAAACTTCATCGCATACAAAGTATCAGACGGCTCAACCGCATGGGGCCCATCAGCATCACAAACAGCTTTGGACTATTTCGGCAACCCAATGTACCCATACGTCTCCAGCCAACTCGCCTTCGGCAAACTCTACAGTTATGCATTTGGCGGCTTACTATATTGCTATGACCTAAAGACAGGAAACTTAGACTGGACTTATGGCAACGGCGGTGTCGCAGGCAACAACACAGACAGTGGCTTCCAAGCCCCAGGATACTACCCTGGCTACATACAAGCAGTCGGTGGACACAGCATTGACGACGGTGTAATATACATCGCTGTCACAGAACACACCATTGAAACCCCAGTATTCAAAGGCTCATTCCAACGAGCTATCAACGCAAGCAACGGAGCAGAACTCTGGACAATTAACGACTATACAGGCGAATTCGGCGCAGTCAGCTATGCAATCGCAGACGGCTACAGCAACTTCTTCAACGGCGAAGACAACTCAATCTATACATTAGGCAGGGGTCCAACAACCATGACAGTATCCGCTCCAAACCTGGCAGCAGCTTCAGGACAAGCAGTCGTCATAAGCGGTTCAGTTCTCGACATTAGCTCAGGTTCAACTCAAAACGCACAAGCCGCACGGTTCACCAACGGTATCCCATGCGCAAATGACGCAATCATGGGCGACTGGATGGGCTACGTGTACCAACAGAAACCATTGCCAAGCAACTTCTTAGGTGTCGCAGTTGACGTAAGCGTAGTAGACGCAAACGGCAACTACCGCAGCATCGGCACCACAACAACAGACGCAAAAGGCAACTACCAAGTAATCTGGACACCAGACATCTCAGGCAACTACAATGTCGTNGCAACCTTCGCAGGAACAAAAGCATANTGGCCANCATCAGCAACAGCAGCCTTCGCAGTCAGCNNACCAGCAGCAACAGTAACACCAACACCAGAGCCAGCAGAATCAATGGCTGACTTATACTTCATTCCAGCAATCGTTGGCTTGTTCGTATTCGTCGCAATCATTGGCGTCGTCATCATATTAGTGCTCAGAAAACACCCATAAAACAAGCAAGGGATTAACATCCCTTCCCCAATTTTATTTTTTTAAATCTTAAGCGCTGTTTTTCAAACAATATATTAATCAAAACCCATTTACCTACAAGCTAAACTCTTCGAGGCACAAAATTGCCAAACCCAACCTTCACCGAGCAAATTCATGAAGCAAACGTAACAGTTCACCGTTTTGAAGCCAAATACTACGAGGCGCTGCACCCCGAAGTTTACAGCAGAAAAGAACAGAAACGCATAACAAGCCAACTTGCAGCGGTAACAGCGCAAATCACTGATAACCGCAAAAACGCGTTGGACGTGGGTGCGGGCACAGGCAACCTCACAGGCAAACTATTAGCGCTAGGTTACAATGTTGTTGCGACCGATATCTCGCCTGAAATGTGCGCAATCCTCAAACACAAATTCGGCGCCTACATACCCAATCAGCTTTCTGTTTTGAACTCGCCGATCGAGGATCTACATTTTAGCAGAGGCCAATTCGATCTAATTTCAGGCTACTCGGTACTGCATCACCTGCCCGACTACGCTGCGGCTCTGCACACACTTTGTGGGTACGTTAAGCAGGGCGGCGTAATCTACTTTGACCACGAAGCGTCACCGACTTACTGGCAGGGTGAACACAGCGGCTTAGCAAGCCTCATAAAAGCACTCTACTTCCACTCAAACCCAACACTAAACAGCATCTACTTTGGTTTCATCGGTTTACACGTGCCAAACATCGATTACACGTTGTCGGATTACTGGCATAAAAAAGAACACGCCCTTGACCACCAAGCTGTAGGCGAAGTCTTTAGGCAAGAGGGTTTCCAGTATGCGAAGCGCGCCGATTACTACCAGACCAGCAGTTGGCTGCCAAATCCGCTGTCGCCGATTTATCGGCTGCTTTGTAGTCCTGAGATGAGTTTTTGGACAGCCAAAAAATAATCGTTTAAATTGAACCTTGTAGGTCTCGGTGCGCTTTTTGAAGCATTTCTTGGACGCGTACTTTGTAGGGACATTTAGGTTCGCACTCCCCGCAGCCGCTGCATTTGTCCGCTTTGACTTCGAGTCCGCCGTAGAGTTTACGCGACCAATTCTTCAAGCCATAAGTCGAATAGAAGCTGTGGAAACGCAGAGCGGCAGCTATGTTGACGCCTCTTGGGCACGGGATGCAGGCGCCGCAGTCACGGCAGTAGCTGCCTAAGTTAAAGCTGAAGCGCTCCTCTTCTTCGGGCGTTAATCGGTTGAAGTTTTGACCCACTTTTGCTGCAACTTCAACTTCGCTGATGCAACTCACGCCCGCAATAACCGTTGAAACATCCTGTGAAAGCACATAGCGCAAAGCATTCGTCGCCATCTCGGGTTGTGACTTGCCTAGTAGCGCCTTAAGTTCGGGCTCGTCGGAGACAAGCGAAAGCGATGGTTGATAGAGACAAGTGATGAGGTTGCTGGATTTGGCTGAGAGCGGCTTCATGGCGACTACGCCGACGTCATGCGCTTTGGCTGCGGGCAAGAGTTCCTCAAGCGCCTGCCTCGTCACTACGTTGATTGGTANCAGCACGGTGTCAAATTCGCNTGATTCAACCGCTTTTTTCAAAACACGCGGCTTATGCCCCGTTATGCCGACGAAACGTACCAGTCCTTCGCGTCGGGCTTCTTTGCATGTTTGCAGCGACCCCTCATTGCTCATGGCTTTGGCGAGAGTTTTCTCGTCGTCGATCCCATGCAACTGCAAAACATCGATGTAGTCAGTTCTTAGCCGTTTGAGACTGCATTGCACCTCGGTGAGTGATTCTTTTTTGGTGCGGGAAGCGGTTTTGGTGGCGATCACACATTTGTCCCTGACGTTTTGGAGTGCTAAACCGATTTTTTCTTCGCTGTCTCCGTCAAGGGGGGCTGTGTCAAAATAGTTAATGCCCAACTCGAAAGCGCGGCGAACAATGCCAATAGCCTCTTGTGTGTTAAGTTCAGAAATCCATGTGCCGCCGAAGCCAACCTGCGAGACCTGAAGACCGCTGCGTCCAAGTCTCCGAGTCTGCATGCATAGCCCTCTAAGCTACGCCTGAAGCTTTCCGTGTGCCGCCGGTGAGCCTGCGTTTGGCAAAGTTGAGTGGACCTTCACGGCGAACGCGTTTAAGAATCTGCCGTGGCGTCATGTGGAATTCTTTAAAGAAGCGACGCTGCACATCCTGCAACTCCTCATAAGTGTATTCGTCGCTTTTTACAGCCAGCAAGAATTCGTCCAGTTTGGTATATTTGCCGCCTTCGAGTAGTTCGTTGTAGAGTTGGCTGTCGGGGTAAGCTATGAACGTGTTAAATTGGCACCAGTCGGGATCAAGTTTTTTGGCGAAGTTAAGTGAGGTTTCCATGTCGGCGAGAGTTTCGTCAGGTAAGCCCAGCATAAAGCTACACGCGGTTTGTATGCCGTTTTTCTTGCACAGCTTAAACGCTTCTTTCACTTGTTCAGGCGTGGTGTTTCTGCCGATACGTTTGAGGATTTTAGGCGACGCCGATTCGACGCCGAACCAAATCGTGTGGCACCCCGCTTTAGCCATCAATGCCAACAGGTCGTTATTTACGAGGTCCACGCGTGTGTCACAAACCCATTGCAAACCCAGCTTTTTCTCAATCATCTGGTTGCAAATTTCAGTCGTTGCCTCTTTGCGCAGAGTAAAGTTGTCGTTAATGAAATAGATGCCCCGTGTACCGTAGCGGCTCTGTAAGTCTTCGATTTCGCCTATGACCCGTTTTGGGCTAAAACCGCGGCAGATGTTGCCCCATAGTTTGCGGGTTTCACAGAATCCGCAGTTAAAGACGCATCCGCGGCTGATGCTCATTACATCTGCCGGTTTGGAGTCTAAAAACTCGATTGTGCGGTCATAAAGCTCCAAGGGCAGTAGGTGCCGCGCGGGGTAAGGGATTTCATCCATGTTTTCAATGTATTGAGGTGGCTTTTTGATGTTAACGCCATTTCTTTGGCAGGCGACGCCGGGAATTGCAATTGCCGCGGACTCATTGCCGCTTGTTATTGCTTTTGCAAGTTGAGATATTGCCCTTTCGCCTTCACCCATCACGACATAGTCTATTTCTGGGTGCGCGAGTAAGCTGTCGGGCATGTAACTTGCGTGCCATCCACCGACGACGATTTTGCAGTCAGGTTTGGCTTCTTTGATGGCTTTGGCGGTTTCGACGCAGCGGGGATAAGTTGCTGAGCCGCAGGTGATGCCCACGATGGCTGGTTGTTTTTCGGCGATTAGCTGCTTTACTTCTTGGATGGGTTTCTTCATGAGGTAGTTATCAAGCATCTGCACCTCAAACCCAGCTTTCTCCAGCGCTGAAGCAACATACATTAACCCGATGGGTGGAAGCCGCTTGCCAAGAATCCATGCGCCGTTCTCAGGCGGAGCCGTCGTCATTAGTAGAATCATGCAGACAACTCGTCGTGTCTTTGGTTTGAGGTTTTTTCGGGCATGGTTTTGGCTCTGTAATTGTGATGTGCTTTTTGATGGGTTGCGCACTTTATAGCTTTAACTGAAAGAAGAGCTCAAGCCAACTCACAATGGCTTTTACTGTTACGTGTTGGTACACAGCGGAACCCACGCGTTTAGAGAAATCTTTACATCCACCCCAACTCAATTTAGATTCAGAACCGCTTGGAGACGCCGCCTTGAGCATACTTAGCCACGACACATTCTGGAATGCAATCATCCAGACGCCCATGACTAAGAAAATGCTCCAGCTGTCGTTGAGAAAGTGTAGTGCTTGCGGCAGAACCGTGCTCGAAGCGGCTCTTGACGATTACTCTGGCAAAACCGACAATAAATGCGCCAAATGCAGCGGATTGTACTCGAAAATTATAGGCTTCTGGATCGAATTCCTACGCAGAGGCTTGGGATTTAAACGGGAGAAAGCAGAGAAGCTCCTAACCGACGAGTACGCGAGACGAGCGGTATTGAACCTGGTGCGTTCCTTCGCCGATTTCGGCATCAAACGCCCCATGTCACTCTCAGCGCCCTTTCTTGTCGTTTGGGATTTTACTCACAAATGCAACCTCGCCTGCAAACACTGCTACAGCAACAGCGGCGCCGTAGATGAAGAAGAGTTATCAACGGAGCAGGCGTTAGCGGTTGTGGATCAACTTGCAGACGCGGGCATAACGGCATTGGCGTTTAGCGGCGGCGAACCCTTAACGCGCAAAGACTTCTTTGAAGTAGCGCGGCACGCGGCAGACCGCGGACTCTACGTTTCACTCGCCTCAAACGGCACACTGCTCACAAAGGAAAACGTGCGCAAAGTCAAAGAAGCCAAAGTCAACTACATCGACGTCAGCATAGATGGCGCCTCAGCTAAAACCCATGACGACTTCCGAGGTGTCCCTGGCACGTTTGAGAAAGCGTTGGCTGGGCTGAAGAACTGCGTGGATGCCGACTTATGCGTCTGCATCGCGACGACAGTGGGCAAAAACAACATGGCAGAACTCCCCGCTATAATCGACTTAGCTGAAGAAATCCATGCGGAGCGCTTCACATACTTCAACTTCATCCCAACTGGACGAGGCAAAGCGCATTTTGACCAGGACCTTTCGCCGCAGGAACGCGAAGACGTTATGCGTTACCTGCTTAACCGCATGTCCGCAGGATGCAAAACAACCATCCTCGCAACCGCACCGCAACTGGCTCGAGTAGCCCTTCAGTGCCAAGGACCAACGGGCACAGGTGAAGTCACAATGT
>JGI20214J51088_10002449_pt1 | contig 12307 bp, 14 predicted proteins | sample WetSurMetagenome_FD_51088 | JGI IMG/M metagenome (IMG submission 51088)
GCCGCCACTTTCTTCCGGAGGTTGAAGAGGTTCGTGCCCGAGATGTCCATGAGGCCCGCGAACTTCGCATTCAGGGCAAGGATCTTGGTGTAGTCCTTGTTGTCGAGCATGTGGCTGAGCCCGGCGGCGCTCATGACCCTGCTGACCATCTCCGGGAAGACGGCATCGTAGATGGTGGGCGAGCCCTTGGAAGCCCAGACCAGCCGTTCGAGGCCGTACCCCGTGTCCACGATCCGGAGTCGCATGGGGTAATACATCTCGCCTTTCAGCTCGTACCCCTTGCCATCGCTCTTCTGCTTCCCGAGGCTCATGAAGACGAGGGTTGCTATTTCGAGGCCGCCGATCAGGACTTCAACGCTCGGGCCGGCATTGCCCCCGCCCATCCACGGGTTCTCCTTGTAGGTGACCTTCGTGATGTCCCCGCCGATTGAGGCGATGAACTGGTCGCAGAGCTCGACCGTGCGGTCTTTCCAGTAGATCTCTTCCTCGGGTGTGTTGAAGGCATGGTGTGCCATCATCTCGAAGGTGGTGAGGTGACGCCCGGACCTGCCGACCGAGTCCAAATCATTGAGACGGATGCACGGCTGGGAGATAGTAAGGGGGTTAGCCGGCGGCGGGACAACCCCGCTTGTGACAAACGGCTGGAAGTCCGCGATGGATGCTATCGTAAGGTAGATGTCGTCCCGCCAGCGGGCGACGACCGGGTAGCGGCCGATCCGCGTATGGCCGTTCTTCTCGAAGAACGAGAGATACGCCTCCCGCATGGAATCGAGGGTATGGGTCTTAAAGACCGGGTTGCCGATGAAGGTGTAGGGTTCGCAGGGAGCGTCCCCGCAGATCTCCCGGGAAGGGTCNCGGGTCCAGAAAGCAGACCCGCAGCTTTTGCAGATCCTGCGGACGAATCCCTGGGTCCTGAAATAGTCGAGCTGGTATTCCTCTTCGAGCATCAAACGCACATCCGTGGGGTAGTAATCGTGAAAACGGTAATCGCTGGTAAGCCGGTCATCCGCTTTGCCGCGGGGAGAGGGGTTCCCAAAAGAGGATTCCCTCTTCCCGGCCTGACCGCATCACCGATCAGGGGTACTGGCTTTCCTGTCATTCCTCTAAGGTTTCAATCGTAAAGCAAAAAGGATTTCCGATGAAAAATGCATTCCGGATATCCCTTCAGGCCGGTATTTTTCCATAATTTGCGATGCGGGAAACCATCAGCCGGGCTCTTTTGAAAAGAAGAGNGAAAACCATTCTACGCCGGCGAATCGGCCGACAGGTAATGTTGCATGGCAGGGATGCGTTGCCAGTCTTGATATACTCCCCAAAGAAGAAAAGGGTGAGGAAGATCCTTACAGTCAAATCGCTATGTACAGCGTCAATTCACCAGAATGGGTCTTCCCTCTCTCAAACCAAACCCAAACACCTAACAGATGAAACGATAATCCATTGGAGATTATCTGTTTTTTTTCGATGACTGCCTCAACCAGTTGGAATTTGTCTGACCAGATCCTGGTTTTTCAGAGCCCTCGTTTCCGGTAAGTCCCGTTTCGTTTCAGACCATAAAACCAATCAAATGGTTTTTTATGAGGGCTCCCCGCCTCCGGGCCTCTCGCGAGGCACGGTGGGGCAAGTCCGGTTATTTGAGCCCTAAGAAAATGTTCTTTTTGCACATGCAGAGAATGTTCACACACAACCGGACAAAAGGGTTATTTTCTGAAATCCGCCGCGGGGCGCCCTTCGGGGCGGCGGAGTTTATCCTTCAGGGGGTATGGAGGTCTCAACCCCCATCATTGGAATAATACCATTTAAAAAGCCGGAATCATTCCCTGAATTATTTCCCCGGCTTCTCCTTCACCAGGTCCTGGTACCAGCTCTCCACGGTTGTATACCCCCCGGTCGCCCGTGCNATCCGCACCGCAAGGAGGTGCCAGCAGTTCCGGCCCCGGTACAGGAAATCGCCGCAGGTGCAGAAGTCCTCTTCCACAATGTAGGAGGCAGTCCGGCCCTCGACCACAAAAAAGTCCAGGTATTTTTTTATCTTGCCGGCATCGATCGCATCGAGTGCTTTCTTCCCCCGGGAACCAAACGCCTCTTCGCACTCCCGGCGCAGGTCCGGGTCGAGACCTTTCTTCTCTTCAAGGTGCTGCCAGAACATAACTCATGGGACGATATGGAGGAGCGGGGTATCTTCGATGAACTGCCAGCCCTTGCGTGCAGCAAGCCTCCGCATCGCCGGGGCTTCGAGCGCATAGTGGGTTGCCTCGATGCAGGGCAGCGGGGCGGAGCGGTACACGGAATGCTTCAGCTCGGCCGAGAGGAACGCGCCGGCACCGAGCGCCTGTGCCTCGTTCATAAAGACGGGGTCGAACCCGCTGCCTCCCACAACCGCGAGCCTCTTCGGCTGCCGGACCTTCCCCCAGACACGGAGCGGGCACTNCAGGCGGCGGGCGATCTCCTCCAGGGAGAGGGAGCAGTCCCCGACCAGCCCGAGGGTCATGGGGGTAGTGTCTTTCAGCTCGAGCAGTTCTGCCAGCGCATCGTTCACCCCCGTCTCGGCATAGTCGAAGTTGGTGTGCATGACATACACGTTCAGGCCGGCTCCCAGCACGTCACGCATGAGGGCCGCTGTCGGGCCGGTGAGGGAGGTTACGGGGGTCCACAGCGGGGTGTGGTGGACCACGAGCATCTCTGCCCGGGCAGCAACCGCCGCTTGTACCACGGCGGGCGTCGCGTCCAGCGCACAGCAGATCGTTTTGATCTCTTCTTTTCCTTCGACGATCAGGCCGATCCTTCCTGCATCGAATTCCTCGGCGCACGCCGGCGGGGCGAGACGCTCCATCTCCTCTATGAAGGCACGCACATGCATACAGGATCATGGGCGGCAGGGGTTAAAATCACATTTATTACCAAGAGTAATAGAGATTACCTTTATTATGCATCAATCGGAATATCTGGGTATGCACAAGACCATTCAGCAGATCAACGAGCGTATCCGTGATGGTGCAGCACGGGTCGTCACTGCGGAGGAGATGCCGGCCATCGTCGCCGAGCTGGGAGAGGAAGGGGCACTCAAAGAAGTGGACGTCGTGACAACCGGTACCTTCGGGGCCATGTGCTCGTCCGGTGCCTTCTTTAATTTCGGCCACGCCGAACCCCCCATCCGCATGGAACGGATCTGGCTGAACAATGTCGAAGCCTACGGCGGTCTTGCAGCGGTCGACACCTACATCGGGGCAACGCAGCAGTCCGATACCCGCGAAGAGGAGTATGGCGGCGCGCACGTCATCGAGGACCTGGTCGCGGGAAAGACCGTGGAGCTGCGGGCCAGTTCCCGTGGCACGGACTGCTATCCCCGCCGCACCCTGACCACGGAACTCGCACTGGAACACCTGAACCAGGCGATCATGTGCAACCCCCGCAATGCGTACCAGCGCTACAATGCGGCAACCAATACGACCGACCGTGTCCTGCACACCTACATGGGGACCCTGCTGCCCGGCAGCGGGAATATCACCTACTCCGGTGCGGGTGTGTTAAACCCGCTCTCCAATGACCCGGACTTCCGTCTTATCGGGAGCGGCGTGCCGATCTTCCTCTGCGGGGCGCCCGGCATGGTGATCGGGGAAGGGACCCAGCACTCGCCCGGCAACGGGTTTGGCACGATGATGGTTACCGGCGACATGAAACAGATGTCCCAGGACTTCCTCCGGGCCGCGACAATGACCGGCTACGGTGTCACGCTCTATGTAGGTCTTGGGGTGCCCCTGCCGGTCCTTGACCTGGACGTGGTGCGGGCAACCGCCGTGCGGGACGAAGATATCAGTGTCGATATCCTCGACTACAGTATCCCGAGCCGGGCCAGGCCAGCGATTCGAAAGGTCACCTACGCCGAGCTCCGCAGCGGCATGGTCGAGCTGAACGGCGAAGAGGTGCGGACATCCTCGCTCTCCAGCTTCCGCAGGGCCCGGCAGGTAGCGCAGGAACTCAAGGGCTGGGTCGAGTCCGGTAAGATGCAGCTCTCGCTCCCGACCCGCCCGATCGATGCAAAGAAACTCGGGCGGCCCATGTACCAGAGCACGACGAGCCCGAAGGTGCTGGACATCATGGATACGCTCGTCTTCAGCATCGGCGAGGACGAGGAGATCACGACGGCTGCAAAGAAACTGCTCAAGGGGGAGACCAACCACCTGCCGGTCATCAACGGCCAGAAGAAACTGGTGGGGATCGTGACAACCTTCGATGTCTCCAAGGCGGTCGCGAACCCCGGCAAGGCCCACCTCGTGAAGGACATCATGAAGAAGAAGGTAGTTACCACGACGCCCGATGAGGCAGTCGATATCGCCGTGCAGAAACTCGAGAAGTACAATATCAGCGCCCTGCCCGTGGTCGATGCCCAGCTGCACGTGATCGGGATCCTCACGGCCATGAACCTCGGGAAACTCTTCGGCGGGAGGTGGCTGAAATGAAACTCCTCGTCACCTTCTCCCGGGGCAAGGGGAGAAAGCCGATCATCGCCCAGGTGGTCCGCGATACCGGGGTCCTCATCAATGTCGAGCGTGCGGTCATCGATTCTTCCGAAGGTGAAGCCCTCATCGAGGTCCCGGACGACCAGTGCCGTCTCGTGAGCGACACGATGATCTCGCTCGGGGCCCATGTCCGCATCCTCGAGCACGGGATCACGTATAACGAGAGCGAGTGCGTGGACTGCGGGGCCTGCACGAGTGTCTGCCCCCGCGAGGTCTTCTCGTTCGACAAGGGCTGGAAACTCCAGCTCGATGAAGGGAAGTGCATCCTCTGCGGCAAGTGCGTGGACGCCTGCCCGCACCGGGCGCTCACGCTGCCGCTATGATCCGGGAGCCGTTCAGATTCCGCGAGACCTTCGCCATTATCCTCGCGGACGACTCCGCCCACGTGGCCGCGGCAAAGGCGGGGATGCTCGCCGCCCGGCAGGTGCTGGAAGCGTATATCGCCCGCGACCCCTTTTTTGCTGCAACCTTCGACCCGTATACGCCGGACTCGGACGAGCTGGTCATCACCCGGATGGCGGATGCAACCCGGAAGGCCGGTGTCGGCCCGATGGCTGCGGTGGCCGGCACGATCGCCTGGGCCGGGGTTGAGGCCATGCAGGAGGCCGGGGCCAGGTTCGGGGTGATCGACAATGGCGGTGATATCGCGCTGGTCGCTGACCGCCCGGTCCGCGTGGGTGTACACGCCGGCGAAGCTGCCCTCTCGAACCGGGTAGCATTCATCGTCCCCCCGCAGGATTCCGTGCTCGGGATCTGCACCTCCTCGGCAACGGTCGGCCCCTCCATCTCGCTCGGGATTGCCGATGCGGTCACGGTCTTCTCCCGCGACGTGGCGCTCTCCGATGCCTGGGCCACGGCGGTCTGCAACGCGATCCGGGCCGGTGAGCGGAGCGTGCTGGACCGGGTCAATCCTGCTGAGGTCGCCGGCATTTTTGCCATCATGGGCGATGTCACGGTACGGTGGGGTGAACTGCCGCCGCTGGTGCCGGCGGTGGTGGACGAGCAGCTGATCAGTGCCGGGGACCGTTAACGGGCAACCCGGTACCCTGCCTTCTCTCATACCTCCCCGTATCTTTTTTAACATGTCTTACAACGCCTGCCTCTGTGGACGGGCGTTCCGGGGCCGCTTTTGCGGGGGGTGTCCTCACATTCCCGGATTACCGGAATGTCTCCCGGGTATCCGGGGTTCCGCCTTTTCCGACCGCCACTATCAGCAGGTTTATTTAATTTCGCTCATATGAGTAATAATAAGGATTGAACCATGAAGATCTGCATCATGGCACAGGGACCTGCCCTGGAAAGTGCGTTCGAACCCCATTTTGCCCGGGCACCCTACTTTATCCTCTATGATACCTGCACGGGTATCCCTGAAGGGATCCGGAACGGGTTTGTTGTCAGCGATTCCAGGATTGGCCAGAATACGGTACGTTTACTGAAAATGAACGGCGTCGAAACCGTCATTGCGAGGGAGATCGGGGCTAACGCGAGGGATCTTCTCCATGGTGCGGGCATCCGCCTCCACCTTTACGCGGGTAATGATACCGTCAGGGACGCGATCGGTTCCCTTCCCACGGAATCCGGATAGTCGCCTGACCCGTAACGGGCGCCTCCACTATCTTTTTTAAGGGCCCGTGCCTAATCAGGTAAGATCTGCTCCAGACCATATCTCCGGGCAGAAGCGTTCCCAACAGGGGTCCACGACTCCTGGCTTTCGGAGAGGAAAAGCGAATGAATACTATGGACACAATCCTTCCATCTCCCCCGGCCGGCACAGGGCCCGGCATCCACTACAAGTGGGTTGCCCTCTCGAACACCACCATCGCCACCTTCATGGCGACCGTCAACGGGAGTATCATCCTCATCTCCCTGCCTGCGATCTTCAACGGCATCAGCATCGACCCGCTGACTTCGTTCCAGTACCTGCTCTGGATGCTGATGGGCTACGGGGTTGTCACGGCAACACTCCTGCTCTCCTTTGGCAGGCTCTCGGATATGTACGGCCGCGTCCGCCTCTACAATATCGGGTTTGCCATCTTCACGGCCGGGTCCCTCCTCCTCTTCCTCACGCCGGGCACGGGCGACGCCGGGGCCATCGAGATGATCTTCTTCCGCCTCATCCAGGCAGTCGGGGCTGCCTTCATCTTCTCCAACAGCGCCGCGATCCTGACCGATGCCTTCCCGCCCGACGAACGGGGCAAAGCCCTCGGGCTCAACATGGTCGCGGCCCTCTCCGGCCAGTTCATCGGCCTGTTAATCGGGGGCGTCCTCGCGGTTTACAACTGGCGGTACGTTTTTTTGATCAGCGTGCCCTTCGGGGTCATCGGGACCATCTGGGCGTTCATGCGGCTGAAGGAGCCGGCCTACCCCGTTAAGGTGAGAAAGATCGACATCTGGGGCAACCTCACGTTTATCGGCGGGCTGACCATCCTCCTGATCGGGATCACCTACGCCCTCCTCCCGTATGGCACGGACGCGATGGGATGGGGGAGCCCGCTCGTCATCGGCTGCATGACTGGCGGGGTCCTGCTCCTCGCCGCGTTCCCGGTCATCGAGAGCCGGGTGAAGGACCCGATGTTCGACATGGCCCTCTTCCGGAACCGCAACTTTGCTTTCGGGAACGCGGCCGGGTTCCTCTCGGCGATCGCACGGGGCGGCGTGATGATCATCCTCATCATGCTCCTGCAGGGCATCTGGCTCCCGCTCCATGGCTACAGTTTCGAGTCCACGCCGTTCTGGGCCGGGGTCTACATGCTGCCCCTGACACTCGGCTTCGTGATCATGGGCCCGCTCTCGGGGCTCTTCTCGGACAAGTACGGCCCCCGCTGGATCAGCACCCTCGGGATGCTCCTCGTCGCGGTCTCGTTCGTCATGCTCGCAGTCCTCCCCTTCAACTTCGATTACCTCCCCTTCGCCGTCGCCCTCTTCATCATGGGGGTCGGGAACGGGATGTTCGCGTCCCCGAACTCGGCCGCGATCATGAACGCGGTACCGCCGGGCGAGCGGGGCGTCGCCTCCGGCATGATGTCGACCCTGATGAACTCCGGGTTCGTCATCAGCATGGGGATGTTTTTTACGATCATCGTTGTCGGGCTGACCCGCGAGTTCCCGCAGGCGCTCTCCGCCTCCCTGACAAACGCCGGCGCCGCCCAGCTCATCCCGGCAATGAGCACGATCCCCCCGACCGGGGCGCTCTTTGCAGCCTTCCTCGGCTACAACCCGGTCCAGATGATCCTCACCGCCCTCCCCGTTGCCGTGACGGCCGGGATCGCCCCCGCAACCCTCGTCACGCTGACGGGGGTGACCTGGTTCCCGACCACGCTTGCCACGGCCTTTATGCCGTCGCTCGCGCTCACGTTCTACGTCGGGGCCCTCATCTCGCTCATCTCCGCGGTGCTCTGCGCCCTGCGGGGGAAGAAGTACGTACACGAGATCGATAGTGAAGGTACGGCTGCCGGGACAGTATCTCTCCCGAAGAAAGAGGGGGGATAACGGTATGACGGAAACAGAACGCCTCTTTACGAAGATCCTCGTTGCAACGGACGGCTCGGCGATGAACAGGGCAGCCTTAAGAGAAGCGTTCCGGATCGGCAGGGCCTGCGGATCCGTGGTCCACGCGGTCTATGTGGCCGACACCTCCGCACTCGAGAGCGGCCCGGCAGACATGATGGTCGGCGAGGCCTGGGAGATCCTGCCCATCGAGGGGGAGCGGGCGCTTGCCCGGGTGCGGGAAGAGGCAGCCGGTGTCCACCTCGAGACAGCGCTCCTCTACGGGAAGCCCGCGGAGGAGATCGTACGCTATGCCCGTGAGAAGGGGGTTGACCTCATCGTGATCGGCTCGCAGGGAAAGCAGGGGATCGCCCGCCTCCTCCTCGGGAGCGTGGCGGAGAAGGTGATCCGGACGGCCGGATGCAAAGTCTTCGTGGTGAAGTGAGTTTCCCGGGCCTTTTCAATTACCGGGCAAAGTAATTAAATTTTGGTGATTTTTCAAAAATCCGGGGGCAGCACCTGCCGGGTCCGGGCGTTCTTCGTATCGGGGAAGCGGTGAAAGACCGCTTCACCTGCTTTCATGCCATCACCCGGCATACAAAAAACCTGCACATACAAAAAAATTAACCACGATACATGACGGATCGCCACCTCACGAAAGAAGACCGGGAAAAATGGATTCATTTTGGAGGATTGTTGTTTTTGAGGCGCTTATGTTCGTAGCTGGTGGGATTTCCGTTGAACCGCGATTTACTTCAGGTGCAGGCGGGCCTTTTTTGCTGCGGCCCCGGGATCGGAAGGAACTTTGGATCCGGCCGTTTTTACCTCGTCCATCAGGCCTTCTCCCTCCACTCCTTCCAGGCGGAACGTGCTTTTTGCCGCCGAAATGGCCTCCTCCTCGAGGGTACGAGTGGCATCCAGGGCCCTTACGGCCTTCTTTTTTGCTCTCTCTGTCGGGTCTGGCATGGTGTAAAGCTTCGGTTCCCTGACATGACGTATCCCCCGCTGTCAGGGTACGTCCTCCCATGTGCGGGAACCTTATCCATGTTGCCGCATGTTCCAGAATATGTCTCAAAATCTGCAACATTATCCGGAATTTTTTTCCCGTAACAGGGTCACTTCCGGCCACCNGTTTCCGACCCGGAAGAAGTGTTTTCCCCGGGCTCCGGTTCAGAAGCGGCTACCGTGCAGTCTTTCCCCTGCCCGCCCCGAAAATCTTCCTGATTTTTACGGCAGGACCCGCACCTGGTAGGCCTGGGTAATCTGCTCCCCCCCGATAGAAAACAGGACACTGAAGGTATAGGTCCCTGCCCGGGTGGGTGTTCCCAGGAGATCGAAAGAGTTCTGCGGGCACGCCGGTTCGGTCGGTATGCACCCATGTTCCATGTGGGTAACAGCTAACCCCGGCGGGAGTTGTCCCGCTGTCGAGAGAACTTCCCACAGTCCGCCCGGGAGGGTGGCATTTGCTATAGTCAGGGAACTGTCATAGTGGACACCGGTGGATGCGTCCCGCAGTGCTATCGGGTTCGGAAGAGAATCCGGCCGGGGGAGAGTCCCGACCCAGACCGCCGCCAGGGCTGCCACGACTACCATGATGATTATGACGGTCAGGATTTCTTTTGTTGTGCTCACCGGGCTTCAGCCTCACAGCCGGTTCTTACGCTATTCCTCTTAATTATTGTGGGACCTTCCTGGTTCCGGAACCAGGATCATTCTGCTTTTGCAAACAGGTTACAGCCAGGTTACCTGCAGCGGTTTGCGGCGCGGGATCCCGTAGATTTTGTACTGCGGGTTGCCGAACATCATGGCATAGGCGCTCTTCCGGCCTTCCGGGATCCCCAGCTCGTTCCGAAGCGCTGCTGACGATGCTGCAGCCATTGCAACGAACCCGGCCCAGCAGGTGCCGACCCCGTACGCCGGGGCTGCAATATCGAAATGCGTGAGGGCGATGACTGCATCGGTCTGGGCGATCGGGTTCTCTTCCGGGATGGTGGCGAAGAGGAGGTGCGGGGCGCCGCGGCAGATGACATCGTTCCCCCGTTCCCACGACCCGATGAACATGGCTACATAGCCGCTCATCGGGTGGGCAGTATTTATGAGGGTCTTCATCCAGTCAACCGTCATCCGGGCGATCTTCTGTACCCTTTCGGGGTCATGGACAACGATCCACTCTACCGGCTGCCCGTTGCTGCCGGATGCGGCATAGCGGGCGATGTCCAGGAGCCCGAGGACCTTCTCCTTCGGCACCGGGTCCTTCGTGAAGTGCCGGACCGACCGGCGCTTTTTGAGATAGTATGCCATTGCTTCAGGGGCAATAGTCCCCGCTCCGGCGGGCAGGAGCACCTTCTCATCCGGGCGGTCGTTCAGGAGGATTGCCTGCGCAGGGCAGAAGGCTTCGCAGTGCCCGCAGCGGATGCACCTGCCGGCGTTCTTCTCCGAAGCCCGGGGGAGGGTGTTCTCGTCAGCGGGTTCGATGATGCCCATCGGGCACATCACCGAGCAGATCCCGCACCGGGAGCAGAGATCCTGGTCAACAAGTATCGTGGTCATACCGTACTCTCCTTTTTTCTCTGTTATCATCCTGTCGCCGGGGCCGTATGCGGACCGGGAGATCCCGGGTTTTTCGAGCCGTTGATCACCGGATGCATCTTTTTCTGCGCCCGGCCTGCTAACCGGGACCGGGTTCTCCTGAGGGTTTTGCTGTGGGGAGGGCCGGATACAACACTATTGGGTGTCAGCCGGCTGCCTGCCGGAAAGGGAACGGGTGACCGGCAGGCAGAAAACCTGAAGGTGTTATCCGCCAGAACGTTAGTCACGACAATCAGGATAAAATAGCAATACACCTGAGATGGTAATTACATGACCAATCCGGCGAAGAAGATCCGTGTCGATGCGGTCCTGGAAAGGAGATATCACGAAGTGAAAGGAGGCGGGCGGGGGTTTGACAACCTGCTCTTCTCCGTCACGAACACCGGGGACCCGCTCAGGACGTCAGAAGTATCCATGGCGATCGTGTTTCCCGGACAGGGAGACCTGCTCCCCCTGCCCTTCCCCGCGGGAGTGAAGACCCTTGAGCCGGACCATTCGATCGATTTCGGTACTGTTCCCGGTCCGCTGGCCCCGGGCTCCGGTGCGGCTGTGGTCCTCATGCGGAATGCCGATGGCAGCGAGATCTCCCGGGCTCCGGTCCGGGATATCCCGCCGCTCTGATGCGGGCTGGGTTTCCCCATAAAAAAAACCTCGCCTTCTTCTCAATACCATACTATTTCAGAACCTTTTTTTTCCCGCCAATCGACAGATTTCCAAACAGCAGAATAAGAAATCCTCCCCAACGATGTTCCCCCTCTTCCCGGACTAAAAAACCAGAATCTCCCCCTCCACGGAGAGGCATCCGGTTCAAAACATCCGGGGCTCTGACGCTCAACGGGGCTGGCGCCCCGGNCGCGTGGGCTTCCCCACCTGGTTCCATCACCCGCTAACAGTACATCCCTCGTTGGCGAGGGTTTTTTGGGAAGGTATTTTTGTCACGCCTTCTTCCGGAATGTATCGATCTTCTCGAAGAACTGGTGCTTCTTCAGGAAGTTCTTGACCCCGTCGATCCCTTTCTCGAGATAGATCACGCCAACGAGCATCTCGAAGCGGTCGGCAAGGAGATCGGTCGTGGGCAGGTCCCATTTCTTCTGGTTCTTCTCGTCCGATCCCCAGAGGATAAAGTTCTGGAGCAGGAGGTGGTTCTTACTGAACCAGTGAAGGGACTCGTTCTTCCCGTAAAATTCCCGGAAATCATTGATCTCTTTTGGCGTCGTATTCTCCTTCCGCGGGAAGTTCTCGATGATCGCAAAATCCAGGACAAAATCGCCAATGGTCTCCAGGCTCTTGTCCGCCGGGATGTTCCTGAGCTGCTCGAACTCTATCTTCTCGTTCAGGAACGCATTGCTGATGATTGCACTTACCAGCCGTTCCTTGTCCCGGACCGGGTAGCCCAGCAGGTAGCGTTCCACCGGGTAACAGATCTCATGCAGGTAGCTAGCCCATTCGCCTTTCTCTGCCATCGGTCCTCTCCATCACGTATGAATCTACAGAAGTTCCGCTTGGGGGATAAGCATTGGGATACCGGCAGAAAATTGAATGAGACTCATTCGCGAACGTAGGGTAAGATCATCGTAGTGGCCGGCGTGCCCGGAAAAAAAGGGGTTTTCAGGGGTCACTTGTCCGGCGTAACAACCGGCTCTTCATAATTAATCTGGTAGAGGCGGTACAACGAATAGCCCAGGAGCAGGGCAAAGGCGGCGCTGAAAATGTAC
>JGI20214J51088_10002450_pt1 | contig 12307 bp, 12 predicted proteins | sample WetSurMetagenome_FD_51088 | JGI IMG/M metagenome (IMG submission 51088)
CGGACGTTGGCGATCTGCGCGCTCGCGACGATGTTGCCGGGCTGGATCGAATGCGGGTCGACGAGGCCGGAGAAGCGCAGCACGTCGACGTTGGCGTTGACTCCGATCTGCTTCTCGCCAGCGATCACGAGGTTGCCATTGGGCAGCACCTGGCGCACGACGACGGTGATCGTGCCGGTGAAGTCGTTCTCGTTCGTCGTCGCGCCCTTGCCGGCGAAGGTGTTGGACGAGCTGCCGCCGACGCCGGCGCGCGCGAAAGAGTTCGGCGCGATGCCGGGCAGCGCGGTGATGCCCGCGCTGACGCTGCCGCTCTTGTCGATCGAGCTCGTCGAGCTCTGGCTCGCGCTGACCTTCTCGACGATCTGCACCGTCAGCGTGTCGCCGACCAGACGCGCGCGGTGGTCCTCGAACAGCGGCCGGTAGTTGGCGGGCTGGAACAGCGAGCCGTCGGCGGGCGGCGGCGGCGCCGGCGCGGCCAACGCCACCGGGGGCGGGTCGTCGACTTCGACGCGCGGGTACATCGACGCGCAGCCGCCCGCCATCCAGGCCGAGAGCAGTGCGGCGAGCACGAGGAGCAAACGCTTGATCATGATCGCGTGCACNCCTCAGAGCTGGCTCAGGCGCTGCAGCATCTGGTCCGAGGTCGTGATCGCCTTCGAATTCAGCTCGTAGGCGCGCTGGGTCGAAATCATCGACACCAGTTCCTCGACGACGTTGACGTTGCTGCCCTCGACATAGCCCTGCTGCAGACCGCCCAGGCCGTTGCTGTTGGGCGTGCCGGCGTTCGGGCTGCCCGACGCGGCGGTCTCGACGAACAGGTTCTGCCCGCGCGCCTCGAGCCCGGCCGGGTTCGTGAAGCTGGCNAGCTGCAGCTGGCCGACGGTCTGCGGCGCCGCTGTGCTGCCGGGCGTCGTGACCTGAACCGTGCCGTCCTGCGCGATCGTCACGCTGAGCGCATTCGCCGGGATTGTGATCCCCGGCTGGACGACGTAGCCCTGGTTCGTGACGAGCTGGCCGTTAGCGTCGACCTGAAAGCTGCCGTCTCGCGTGTAGCCGGTGCTGCCGTCGGGCATCTGGACCTGGAAGAAACCGTTGCCCTTGATCGCGAGGTCGTAGTTGTTGCCGGTCTGCTGCAGGTTGCCCTGCGCGAAGTTGCGCGTCGTGCCGGCGGCCCGCACGCCCAAGCCGACCTGCAGTCCGATCGGCAGCACGCTCTGCTGCGAACTGGCCGCGCCGGCTTGACGCAGGTTCTGGTACATCAGGTCCTCGAACACCACGCCGCTGCTCTTGAACCCGTTGGTGCCGGTGTTTGCCAGGTTGTTGGCGATCGAGTCGAGCTTGGTCTGCTGACCCTCCATGCCGGTCTTGGCGATCCAAAGCGAGCGCATCATGGTCGGACCCCTTCCTGAAGATGGACGCGCCGATCTTGGCGTGGACTGAAGGGCACCGAGGCGTGGAACAGCGGGGGTTTGAGCAGCCTTCTTCGCCGCGGATCGTGCCGGGCGGACACCGTCCGGCATGGCGATCGTCGCCGCCCCATTCGGGTTGGTCCGTACGCTGCAGCGTCGGTCGGCGGGCGCGCAGGCGCCGACCGCAGACGGCCCACGCGCCTGGGCCGGGCCGTGCACATCGCATCGCCGTCGCCGGGTACGCGGCCGAGGACTCGGCTACGGCGCGAGCAGCTTGGCCGCCGTCTGTTCCTGNGTCTGGGCGTTCTGCAGCAGCTTCATCTGCTGCTCGAACTGGCGCGCCGCGCTGATCATCGCGACCATCGATTCGACCGGGCTCACGTTCGAGCCCTCGAGCGCGCCACTCTGGACGCGCGCGTTCGGATCCGCGCTCAGGTCGCCACTAGCGGCGCGAAATAGGCCGTCGGTACCGCGCGTCAGCGCCGCGTCGGGAGTGACGAGCTTGAGCCGGCCAATCTGCTGTGGCTTGGCGCTGCCAACCTGGGCCGTGATCGTTCCGTCGGCGGCGATTTCGACCGCGGCGTTTGCCGGCAGCGTGATCGGCCCGCCGTCGCCCTGCACGGGCAGGCCCGCGTTCGTGACGAGTTGACCGTCGGCGTCGACCTGCAGCGCACCGGCCCGGGTGTAGGCCTCGGTGCCGTCGAGCGACTGCACCGCGAGCCAGGAATTGCCCTGCATCGCGACGTCCAGCGGGCGTCCGGTGCTCGACACCGGGCCCGACTGCGCGTCGTAACCAACCGAGGATTCGAGCGCATAGACGCGCGTGCTTGCGCCGCTGCCCTGCACCGGCACCGCACGGAAGGCCTGGATCTGCGCGCGAAAGCCGTTCGTCGAGACGTTCGCGAGGTTGTTCGCGAGCACGTCCTGGCGCTGCATCGCGGCCGTCGCGCCGCTCATCGCGAGGTAGATCAGGCGGTCCATTCAGGGCCTCGCGTCAGCGAAGGTTGACCAGGGTCTGCATCACCTGGTCTTCGGTCTTGATCGTCTGCGCGTTCGCCTGGTAGGTGCGCTGCGCGGTGATCATCTTCACCAGCTCGCCAGTCAGGTCGACGTTCGATTCCTCGAGCGCGCCTGCCTGCAGCACGCCCATGTTGCCGGTGCCGGGCACGCCAACCACCGGGTCGCCCGACGCATGCGTCGCCGACCAAGCGTTGCCGCCCACGGCCTCCAGCCCCTGTGGATTGCGGAAGTTGGCCAGCTGCAGCTGCGCCGCCGGCTTGCTCTGGCCGTTGCTGTAGCTCGCCATTACCGTGCCGTCGCCGGAAATCGCGATGCTCGACAGCTGGCCCGGCGCATAGCCGTCCTGCGTCATGTTGGTGACGCCGAAGCTCGAACCGTACTGCGTCGCCCCGGCGAGCGAGAGGTTGAAGCTCAGCGGCGTGACGATCGTCGCCCCGCTCGCATTGGTCAGCGTCCCGGTCAGGCTCACCGGCAGCGCCGAGACGCTGCCGCTCGGCGCGCTGCCGTCGGCGAGGAAGCTGATCGGCGTCGCGGTCAGCGGTAGCGGCGCTGCGGCAGTGCCGTTTACCGGCTGTCCGTTCGCGGTGACGAAGACATTCCACTGGTCGGTGCCGGCCTTCTGGAAGTAGTAGCTCAGAGCGACGTCCTGGCCCTTCGCGTCATAGACGGTGAGCGAGGTCGCGTTGTTGTAGGTCGACGGATCGCTGAAATTGATCTGCGGCACGACGCCGGCACCCGGGTTGGTCACCGCCGAGCGCGAATCGAGGTTCATCTCGACCTTTACCGAGCTGGTTGCGTTCGGTGCGATGCCGGCGGTCGGCAACTGGATCGGCTGCGCGGTGCCGGGCTGGATCTTGCCGCTGCTATCGGCCGGATAGCCCATCAGCTGCTGCGCCTGGTCGTTCACGATATAGCCGTTGGAGTCGACGTGGAACTGGCCGTTGCGCGAGTACTTGGGCGGGCCGGAGCCGTCGCTGACCTGGAAGAAGCCAGCGCCGTTGATCGCCAGGTCCATTGCGTTCCCGGTCGAGGTGATGTTGCCCTGCGTGAACTGCTGCGCCACCGTCGCCAGTGTGGTGCCGATGCCGATGCTGCTCGTGCCGCCGCCGCTGAGCGCGTTCGCGTACATGTCGGCGAACTCGGCGCGCGAGGACTTCGCGCCGTAGGTGTTCGCGTTCGCGATGTTGTTGCCGATCACGTCCAGGTCCTTGCTGGAGGCGTTCAGGCCCGAAAGGGCTTGCTGGAAGCTCATGGGGAATCCTTCAATTGAACGCCACGACGGCGCTGTAGGGCACGCTGCCCGATTGGTCGAGTTCGAGGTTCAGCGTCGTGCCGCTGGTGCTGACTGCGTCGACGCGGTCGCGCATCAGCGCGGTGCTGCTCACCGCGGCCGCGCCGGCGCTGGCGTTGACGCGGAAGGTATAGGCGCTGCCGTCGGCGACCGTGCCCGCCGGCCACGCGAAGCTGTGCGTGCCGCTGGCCATCGCGCCGAACTGCAGCGTGTCGGCGACGCGACCGGAGGCGTCGAGCACGTCGACGCTGACCTTGTCGGCCGCGCTCGCGAGATCAAAGCCGCCGACGCCGGTGCCGCTCGCGATCGCCAGCTTGTTGCCCTGGACGGTGACGTCGTGTCCAACCAGCGACGCGCCCTGAAGTGCCTGCATCTGGACGAACTGCGTATTCAGCCCCTGCACCGTCGTGTTCAGCGTGTTGATCCCGGTGACTGTGTTGATCTGGGCGAGTTGGCTCGTGATCTGCGCGTTGTCCATCGGGTTGAGCGGATCCTGGTTCTGCATCTGCGTTACCAGCATCGTCAGGAAGTTCTGCGCGCTGCCGGTCGCGCCCGCGCTTGACGCGGCCGCGGCCGTGGCGGACGAAGTGCTGCCCGCGTTCAGCGCGGCGTAGGGATCGATGGTGCTGCTCATGGTGGTCCTCGAGTTCAGCTGCCGAGCTGCAGCGTCTTCTGCAGCAGGCTCTTGGCGGTGTTCATCACTTCGATGTTGTCCTGGTACGAACGCGAGGCCGAGATCATGTTGACCATCTCCTCGACCGGGTTCACGTTGCTGTAGGTGACGTAGCCATCGGCGTCCGCGGCCGGGTTCTTCGGGTCGAGCAGGCGCCGCCCGGGCGTCTGGTCCTCGGTGATCGTCGAGACGCGCACGCCGGCGTCCTGCGCGGCCGCGCCGCCGGCGCCGCCCGCGCCCATCAGCACGGTCTGGAACACGACCTCGCGCGCCTTGTAGGCCTTGCCGTCCGGGCCGGCCACGGTGTCGGCATTGGCCAGGTTCGACGCCACCACGTTGAGACGCTGGCTCTGCGCGCTGACCGCGCTGCCGGAGACATCGAAGATGCTGAGCATGCCCATGCTGGTTCCTTGGTCGTTCAGCCCTGGCTCGGGCTCTTCATTGCGTCCTGCATCCAACGCACGCTGGAATTGATGAAGGTCAGCGTGCTTTCGTACTTCAGCGCGTTGTCGGCGAACGCGGCGCGTTCGCGGTCCATGTCGACCGTGTTGCGGTCGAGGTTGGTCTGGCTCGGGGTCGCGTACTGCAGCCGCGGTGCGGCGGTCGCGCCGCCCGTGCCGTCGGCGAGCGGATCGCCGGCGATCGGCGAGCCCAGCGCGTTGCTGCCGTCGCTACTGCTGCCAGCGGCGGAGCTGCCGGCGGCGGCGCTGCGCAAGGCCTGCGCGAAATCGAAATCGCGTGCGACGTAGCCCGGCGTGTCCGCGTTCGCGATGTTGCTGGCGATGAGCTGCTGGCGCTCGGCCCGCAGGACGAGCGCCTTGGCCTGGAAGTCCAGCGCTGAGGTCAGGCGTTCGATCATGGCGCCGATTCTGGGCAGCGCCGTCCCGGACTTAAGCGCTGAACAGCGGGCGTCCGGTCGTCCATTTCCGACACCGGCGGCACGCACCGTTCGTTACATTGACGGTCGTGAACCTCCGTCTTCGATCCCCCCGGGCTGTGCTCGCCGCGCTGGCGCTGGCCGGCGCATGTGCCGCCGCCCGCGGCGCGCCGCCGGCGAGTCCGATCGGCAACACGAACGGTCTGCCCGAGCCGGCGATTGCCGCTGCCGGCGTGCTCGCGCGCCAGGCCGCGCTGGCGACGGCGCCGGCCGGCGCACGCATCGAGGTCACGCCCGGCAGCCTCGACCCACGCCTGCACCTGGCCGCTTGCGCGCGCATCGAGCCCTATCTGCTGCCGGCAGTGCCGGCTTGGGGCCGCACACGCATCGGGCTGCGCTGCCGCAGCGGCCCGGTGGCCTGGAACATCTTCTTTCCGCTCACCGTGCACGTTTTCGCGCCGGGGCTCGTCGCAGCCGCGCCGCTGCCGGCCGGTACCGTGCTCGAGGCTGCACAGTTGCGGCCGGCCGAGGTCGACTGGGGCGACCGGTCCTCGCCGCCGCAGGTGCAGGCCACCGAACTGGTCGGCCGCACGCTCGCGCGTCCGCTCGCCGCCGGCGAGGCGCTGCGCCTGGCCAACCTGCGGCCGCGCCAGTGGTTCGCCGCCGGCGACACGGTGCGCGTCGTCGCGCAAGGGCGCGGCTTCGCGGTTGTCGGTGAAGGCCAGGCATTGAGCAATGGCGTCGAAGGCCAGGTCGCGCGCGTGCGCACCGACAATGGCCGCATCGTCGCCGGCCAGCCGATCGGCGAGCGCCGCATCGAGGTCGCGCTGTGATCGCCGCCGTCCCATCCCCCCGCGTTTCGGGGGCCTGCACGAAAATGTCCTGCGCCGGTCTAAAGTTCCCGACACCGTCGTCCGATACAGCGTACATGTCAAAGCGGACGGCCCACCCGTGCGGCCCCGGCAGGAGCTCAACATGAAGATCGGTTCCCTCGATACCCAGCCCGTCGCGACATCGGTCGCGAGCGAGCGCAAGGCGGCGGCCCCGGGCGCTGCCGCGAGCGAGCCGAGCGCGCAGGTCGCGCTGTCGTCGGCCGCAACCGGTCTCTCGACGACGGCTGCCGACGGCCCGTTCGACGGTGCGAAGGTGCAGCGTATCGCGCAGGCCATCCGCGACGGCAAGTTCGAGGTCCACCCGGAGGCGATCGCCGACAAGCTGATCGCGAACGCGCAGGAACTGCTCGGCAAGACCGCGGGCTGAGCCCTTGCCGCCCATGCTGAACACCACTGCCGAACTGCAGGCGCTCGAGTGCGCCGCCAAACTCGAACCCCCGCTGGCCGCGGTCGAGGACCGGCTGGTCGCGCTCGGCGCCGCGCTCGCGCGCAACGATGCGAACGGCATCGAGTCCGAGGCCAGTGAATTGCACCGCGCGCTCGCCGCCGCGATCGACCACTTCAGCCGCGCAGCACGCAACGGTGGAGTGCCGCCATCGCTGCGCCAGCGGCTGGCCGTGGCCAGCGGCCAGGTCGCCGCGCAGCGCGAGGCGCTCGCGCGCGCCACCGCGTCGCTCGACCGTGCGATCGACGTCCTGCTGCCCGGCCTGTCCGGCGGTGTCTACGCCGCCAGCGGCGCGGCCGAGCGCAGCGGACGTAGCGGCGGCCTGCTGGCGTGAGGAATGCGCATTTCCGTCCGCTCAAGCTGCGCTGAAAGCGCGCGACAATCCGCCCCGAATTGAAACCGGATACCTGCCGGGGCGCAGGCTCCGGCGGGTCCAGCCAGGCCGCCAAGCGCGGCCGTCGCGACGGGTCGGCGTTGGGAACATCAGAATCGACTTTTGACGCGGTCGAAGCGGCTGCGGAACGCTCGCTGCGTGACAACGTGCTGCGTTCCGTCGGCAGCGGCTGGAGCTTCGTGCTCGGCGCAGTACTGCTCGCCGCGCTTCTCGTCTTCGTGCTGCTGCTGCGCCTGCCCGACCCGGGCATTGTCGGCGAGGCCGGCGCGCTGAATCTCTCGATCGCTCGCCTGGGCATCGCCAATGCCGCCGGCGGCGCCGAGGCCGATGCCGCGCGCAGCGAGGTCGCGCGGCGGCTCGCCGCGCTCCAAGGCAAGCTCGACCCGCAACGGCTCGACCTGCCCGAGCTGCAAGGCCTGGCACAGCGCTGGGCAGCGCTGCCGAACCCGCCGACCGCCGCCACGCTGGACGCGCTGGCGGCTTCTGCAGATGCGCTGGCGGGCGCGCTGCGCGACCGGCTGCGCCAGCGCCAGCAGCGGCTCGAGCGCGGGCTCAAGGGCCTGACGTTGTTGCTCGCGCTGGCGCTGCTGCTGCCAATGCACGGCCTGTGGCGCCAGCGCCGGCGCGTACGCGCCGCGCTGCGCCAGTTCACCGACCACCTTGGCAGCGGTGCCTGGCAGGACGCCGTGCAGAGCCTGCGCGAGGACCGTCTCGGCGCACCGTCGGCGTTCGACGCGCTCGCAAGCGGTGTCGAAGGCGTGTTCGGCGAATCCGAGCGTCGCTGGCAGGCGCTCGCGGACCTCGCCGCCGACTGGTACTGGGAGACCGACGCCCAGCACCGGCTGAGCTGGCTCGCTGGTGCCGCGCCGGCGGTGAGCCGTTTCGGCTGGGACCCGGCGGCGCTGCTCGGCAAGCGGCGCGACGAGCTGCCGTTCGCCGAACCTCCGGCCGCGGGCTGGACGAACTTCCACGACGGTCTGGCGCGCCACGAACCGTTCCGCGACGTCGAGTTCCGCAGCCGCGGCGCGCAAGGCGACCACGTCACCTGGGTCGCGATCAGCGGCCGGCCACGCTTCGACGCGCAGGGCCGCTTCGTCGGCTACGAGGGCGTCGGCCGCGACGTCACCGCGCACAAGAACGCGCACGAGCGACTGGCCGCGAGCGAACAGCGCTGGTCGCTGATGGCCGGGCTGGCGTCGGACTGGTACTGGGAGACAGACGCCGACCACCGGATGCTGCCGCTGACCCCGGCGCTGCAGCGGCGATTCCCGGACTTTGCCGAGCGCATTGTCGGGCTCACGCGCTGGGACGCGCACCGCGAAGGGCTGAGTGCCGCGCAATGGGCCGAGCACCGCGCCGACCTCGATGCGCACCGGCCCTTTCGTTCGCTGCAGTACGAGGTCGACGCCGGCGACGGCCGCTTNCTCTGGATGTCGCTGAGCGGCATCCCGCGCTTCGACGGCNAGGGCCGCTTCCTCGGCTACCACGGCGTCGGNCGCGACGTCACCGTGCGCAAGCACGCCGAGCGGCTGCTTATGCGCCACAACGAGGCGCTGCAACGCGCGGTCGCTGAGCGCACACGCGAACTCGAGCAACTGAACCTCGACCTCGATGCCTTCGCGCGCCAGCTCGCGCACGAATTGCGCACGCCGATCGGCCACGTGCAAGGCCTCGCGGACTTGATCGCGACGCGCGCCGCCGACCGCCTGACCGACGACGAGCGCCAGCTGCTCGAGCTGCAGGTCGCGGCGACGCGTAACATGCGCGAGGTCGTCGACGCGTTGCTGCTGCTGGCGCGCTCGACGGTGCAGGCGATGCCGATGGAAGCCGTCGACGTGAGCGCGCTGGCAGCGCAGGCGATCGCCGAACTGGCGCCGATCGAGCGCGCCGCCGCGATCGACTGGCAGGTCCAGCCGGGGCTGCATGCGCACGCCGCGCCGGCCGCGCTGCGCCTGGTGCTCGCGAACCTGCTCGGCAACGCGGCCAAGTTTACGCGTCGCGTCGCCACGCCGCGCGTGAGCCTGTCGGGCAGCCACGACGCTGACGGCCGACTGCGCGTGTGCGTGCAGGACAACGGTGCGGGCTTCGACCCGGCGCTTGCGGACCGTCTGTTCATCGCATTCAACCGGCTGCACAGTGGCGACGAGTTCCAGGGCACGGGCATCGGGCTGACGATCGTGCAGCGCATCGTCGAGCGCCACGGCGGCAGCGTCGCCGCGCACGGCGAGCGCGGGCGTGGCGCGCGCTTCGAGTTCACGCTGCAGCCGGTCGGGCGCGCCTGACGCCACCGGATGCTATGGTCGGCGCAGGCCGGCAGCCGGCCGGCGACGAAGGAACGGCCCTTGATCGACTCGCTGCTGCTGACCGCGACCCGAATCGCCACGTTCGACGGCCAGCGCCCGCTGACGCACGCGAGCGGCTTCTTCTTCGAGCGCGACCGGCGGCTGTTCCTGGTCACGAGCCGACACGTGCTGATCGACCGACCGACGCGGCATTTCCCCGATCGGATCGTGATCGAGCTGCACACGCGTGCGGACGACCTCGGCCAGTCGACGGGCTTCTCCCTGCTGCTCTACCGCGACGGGCGCAGCGTCTGGCGCCAGGGCACCGACGCGGCCGGCGAGATCGACGTCGCGGTCGTCGAGCTCGACCGCGCCGCGCTGCCCGCGGGCACTGTGCTGCGCGCCTTCACGCCCGCGCAGCTGCAGGCCTCGGACGGCGAGGTCGAGGTCGGCAGCTCGATCCTGATCGTCGGCTTCCCGCTCGGCTTCCACGACACGCTGCACCACCTTCCAGTGGTTCGGCAGTCGATCGTCGCGTCGGCCTGGGGCCTGCGATTCCAGGGCCTTGGCTACTTTCTCACCGACGCACGCACGCACCGCGGCACGAGCGGCGCTCCGGTCGTGATGCGCGACCACAGCGTGGACGCCGACGCGGCGCTGCCGTGGCGGCTGCTCGGAGTCCACTCGGCGCGCCTGGACATGGCCGGGCGCGACCTCGCTCAGGATGAATCGCTGGGGCTGAATTGCGCCTGGTACGCGGACATGCTGATGACGCTCAGCGCGGCGGACGATCCCGGCGACCGCGACGCCGGCGTCGGCGTCAGAACCTGAACGCCAGCCGCAGCCCGCCCCAGTGGCGGCCCGCGACGCTGATCGGCGCGGCGGCTTCCTTCATCACGACGAAGTTGCCGCCACCCATATCGCGCCGGTAGGTCTGGAGCAGGAACGGGCGCTCGTTGCGCGCCGACGCGAGGCCGGTGCGATCGTTGAAGATGCGGCGGTTGCGGCAGTTCGCGGTGTTCCACGCCAAGTCGCCGGGGCGCTGCGGCTGGTTGTACTTGCGATTGTGGCTGGCGACGTAGCCGTTGCGGTCGACCGCGATGCAGTAGACGACCTTGTCCGAGAGCTCGAGCAGCCGCTCCTGGACCTGCGGGAAAAGCCGCTCGGCAAGTGCGACAAAGCGCGTCGTGTGCTGCGCCGGGTTGCTGCCTTCGATCGGGCGGTACTGTTCGTCGAACAGGTCTTGCGCGTCGATGCTGCCGGTGCGCAGCGCGTCCTCGAGCAGCCGACTCACCTGGCTCGCGGCCTGTTGCGCGGCTCGGATATACGGCGTGTCCTCCGTCTCGACGCCACTGTCGGCGACGGTCTCGATAAGCTGCTCGGCGATCTTCAGGAAGGTGTCGGTGCGGCCGAGGGCGCCGTCCAGCGAGTGCTGGGTCCGGCGCATCTCGCCCTCGATGCCGGCCATCTTCGATTCGAGCCCGGTGCATACCTCGCGGCTGCCGTCGCTTGCGCTCAGGATGCGCTGTACGCCCTGGCCGACGGCATCGAGCGCGCGGTGCACGCCGCCATGCTGCGCTTCGGCACCTGCGTCGCGGTCGCGGCGGATCTCGCGCGCAAGCGCAGCGATGCGCTCGTCGAGTCGACCCACGGTCGAGAGGATCGCCTTCGACGAGCTCTCGACCTGCGCGGCGAGGTCCTTCACTGCGTCGGCGACGACGCCGAAACCGCGCCCGGCCTCGCCCGCGCGCTTGGCCTCGACCGAGGCGTTGAACGCGACGAGCCGGGTCTGGAGCGCGATCTTCGTGATGTCGCCGGCAGCGTCGGATACCTGGCGCAACGTGTCGACGATGCCACCGACTTCATTGCCGATGGCCTGAACCGCCGCATCGACCTCAGCCACGGACTTCAGCCCGCGCGCCGTCTCTTCGCCGATCGCGGCCTGCGCGCGCACCACCTCCTGCAGTTGGTGCGCGAGAGTCTGAACGGCTGCCGCCTGCGCGGAGGCCATCGCGTGCGTGTCGGCGATGACGCCGCGCACCTCGGCCGATTCTCGTCCCAGCGTCGAAGCCTGGCGGCTCAGCGCGACGACGATCTGGCGCCCATCCAGTGCCGGTGACACCGGCGAGTCAATCACGGGCTCGGCCGCGGGGGCACTGCGCTTGAACGCGGTAAACATGGATCGGTTCTCCTCCTCGTCGGCTTCCTGAGTCAATATGGCTCTGCCACTTGACTCACCCCCCGGGGCGCGGTGGTGGCAACGCCACCGCCTGNGGGCACTTTCACCACTCGCGCAGCCGCGTGCGCAGGCGGGCGATGGACTGGCTGTGCAACTGGCAGACGCGGCTCTCGGTGACCTTCAGCACCGCCGCGATCTCCTTCAGGTTCATGTCGTGCTCGTAGTACATGCTCATCACGTACTGTTCGCGCTCGGGCAGGTTCTTGATCGCGTCGACGAGCGCCTCGCGCATGCGCTGGTCCTGCAGCCGACCGAGCGGGTTGGCCTCGGCATCGGCGACGTGGCGGTCGAGATAGTCGTCGTCGCCCTCGTCACCGCTCATGTCCTCGAGGTAGATCAGTTGGGTGCCGCGTACTTTGCCGAGCAGTTCCTGGTACTCGGTCAGCGACAGACCCATCTCGCGCGCGATCTCGCTCTCGCTCGGCGCACGGCCAAACTTCTGCTCGAGCTTGTGCACCGCGGTCTCGATATTGCGCTGGTGGCGGCGGTCGCCTCGGCTCATCCAGTCGTTGCCGCGCAGCTCGTCGAGCATCGCGCCGCGAATGCGCTGCGTCGCGAAGGTCTCGAACTGCACGCCCTGACCGGCATCGAAGCGCGACAGCGCGTCGGACAGGCCGATCATGCCGACCTGGATCAAGTCGTCGAGCTCGACGTTCGCCGGCAGCTTGGCAATCATCTGGTGCGCGAGCCGGCGCACCAGCGGGCTGTACTGCTTGAGCAGCGCGCCGGCGTCGAGTTGTCCTTTGGCGGTGTACATGGCTTGGGCTCTCTTGAAGCGTCCGGT
>JGI20214J51088_10002452_pt1 | contig 12300 bp, 11 predicted proteins | sample WetSurMetagenome_FD_51088 | JGI IMG/M metagenome (IMG submission 51088)
TGTAGGTGCCCCCGCTCACGGTGGCGGAGATTCCGCTCGCCGTATTCCCCTGGCCTCCGCTTACAGTGGCGGTGGGCCCGCTNGCGGTGTTGCCATTACCCCCGCTCACGCTGGCACCGTATTCGCCACGCGCGGTGTTCGTATGGCCCCCGTTCACGCTGCCGTAGTGTCCGCTGGCCGTGTTTTCCCGGCCCCCGCTCACGCTGCCATAGGACCCGCTCGCGGTGTTCGTATGGCCTCCGCTCACGCTGGTGAAGAACCCGCTCGCGACGTTCCCGCTGCCTCCGCTCACGCTGGCGGCAGGCCCGCTGGCGCTGTTGCCCTGGCCCCCACTCACGCTGGCGTGAGGCTCGCTCGCGGTGTTCCAGCCACCGCCGCTCACGCTGCCGTAGGGGCCGCTCGCGACGTTCCCGCTGCCTCCGCTCACACTGCCGTAGAGGCCGCTAGCCGTGTTCTCCCTCCCCCCACTTACACTGGTGGCAGGCCCGTGCGCGGAGTTGAACATCCCCCCGCTCACACTGGCGGAGGGCCCGGTGCTGGTGTTGTAGAGTCCCACCACCAGCCCCCCATACTGCGCGTAATTGTTCCGGTCCCCGATCACGAGGTAGTGCGAGCCCGTCTTGTGGGAGACGGCCCACGTCTGGCCGGACCGTTCGCAGGGTTCCTTGCCGGTGAAGTGGCCGTCCGAGCAGAAGTAGGTGTCATCGTTCCGAGCGAGGTCGTAGCCGAGGATCAGGTTGCCACGGCCATTGACCGTGTCGGTTTGGCCCGCCCCGTTCACGAGCTGGATATTCACCCCCGTAAAGCGCACCCGGTGCTGGGCGGGATCCACGGTGAGGTAGGGATTCAGCGCCATGACGGGACTATTCGCCTGGGCGAGGAGTTGCTGCTCCAGTGCCCGGACCTGGGCTTGGAGCGCCGCCACCGTCGCCTCCAAGGCGGCAAATCGTTCCACGCTGTTAAGCTCCGGGGGGCCTGCGGCCATGCCCACCCCGGGCAGCAGGGCAACGGCGACCAGCAGCATGACACTAAAACTTATCCTGCGCTGCATGACCTTTCCCTCCCCTTCCGGCAGGGCGCGCGCGAAGGCGTCCGTAAGGAGCCGGGTTCCGGCGACAGCCAACGGAGGATCGACGCCGTCCGGGATCATCGGCGGTATCGATCCTCACCAAATACAAATGCCCATCCGTGGGGAGGGCCACGCATGGGCATCCAAGAGGGGGCCGGTCCCGAATGGGGGCATCCGGGCGGCCCAATGTGCTGCATCGGACAACATCCACCCTTCCCACGGCCGGTGGGAAGGGGACCGAGCGGCAGAAAAAGCCCGCTTACCAATTAATATATGCCAGTCCGGGTTTTCTGCAATGGCCTTTACTGGTGGGCGACCGGGCACTTGTTGCGACGTGTCCCGCCAAGAAGCGTGTGAGAGGACCGGACCTCGCTGTGGATGCCTTTTCGCAGGAACAATCCGAACGTGCGGCGCGGGTAAAACGTGGCGACGCGCTCCGCAACGGCGAGAGGCATCCGCCATGATTCACACCCCATCCCAGCGGTTCACTGGCGTTACTCCCCGGAGAAGCAGGAAGATGAACAGAAGCGCCATGGATCAATAATCGCCTCTCCATGGGGTTTTTCCCCTTGACCCCCCGCCCCGCTGGCATAGATTACATAGTGAGTTCCCGCGACGCGAAGGGCGCTTGACCCGCCTAGAGCATACCTTCCGAGCAGTTGTGTCCTCGTGGTTCTCCACCCCCTGTTCGTGTACCTGCCGGGCTCCTGCGCCGCAGGGATGGCAAAAAGGCACAGATCTAAAGGGACGAGCGACGGCCGGCCCGATCACCCCCCTGTCCGTTGAGGTCGGACTGCCGGGTGCCGGCTCGGCGGCTGCCGTGGCATCTGCAGCGGTCCCGCCCGAGGGGCCGAGCACGGAGGGACCTGCCATGAACGTGATACGTGCGGGGGTGTTCTTCCTGAGTATCGTGTCGATCCCCCTCCCCGTCTTTGGTCAAACGGTGGGAACACCGCCGCAGCCCGACAGCCCCCTCTCCCCCTACCAGTCGAATCCCCCTATCTACGCCATTCCGCTCATGGATGGGCGGACCGTCCTGGTGTGGTGGGATGCTCGCAGTGATCCCCAGCATCCGCGGTGGGTCTGCGAGGTGCCCCCGCGGCGCGATGGAACGGAGGCCGGCGCGATCGTCCTGCCGAGAGTGGGCGCGGGGACTGGTGTGAGGCCCTGGACCGGGCCGCGACCACGCTGAAGGGGCAGGTGGCCGACGGCATGTGAGCGGCCAACCTGTCGTGGCGGCTGACGGCCGGGAGTCGCGAGGGTCACGCTGATCCCAGATGGTCTGGGGGCCGAGGGAATGGAGCCGGTATCACAGAGAAGGGGGAGGGTCCGTCTCGCGTCACGGAAAGGAGGAGCCGATGGTCTCCACAGATCTCCGCATCGCCATTCGCGCCGCCAACACGCAGTTCATGGAGGCCTTTGGCCGCGGCGATGCCAAGGGGCTCGCGGCCCTGTACACGACCGGAGGCCACCTACTGCCGCCCCACAGTGCGGTCGTGGCGGGCCGGGAGGCGATCCGCGCCTTCTGGCAGGGGGCGATGGACCTCGGCCTGACGGCGGCCACGCTCGACACAGTCGAAGTCGATGGGCAGGGGGAGACCGCGATCGAGGTGGGGACGTACACGCTACGCGTCGCCGGCGGGCAGGTTGCCGATACCGGCAAGTACGTGGTGATCTGGAAGACCGACGGGGGCACCTGGAAACTGCACCGGGACATCTGGAATACGAGCCAGCCCGCGCCCGTCAAGTGAGCGCTGAACGCACACCGGAATTGAGGAGAGCGGGGCGAAGCGAGCCGGGCGGTCTCGAGGGGCCAAGATTCGCACCGATGAACGGTGCGCGTTGCCGGGCGAGGAGGATGCGTGGACGCAACGCCTTGGATGCCGTCACATTTCGCCAGCACGGCAGTCGTCATCGCCAGTGAGAACCCCAGGGGGAGGAGGGAACGTGCCATGCGAAAAGCCATCCTGGTTATCGCGGTCTGTTTTTGTGCGGCGTGCGTGAGCGACATCACGGTCAAAATGCAGCCGTATCCACTCCCAGCGGGACCGGTGTTAGCGCGCGTCACGGTGACGGATCTCAGAGCTCCAGGCACCGCGGCGAGCAAGCGAGAGACGTTTGGTGTGCCGATGGGAAATATTCAATTCGATCCCCCCGAGGCGCAGATGGTGAAAGGAGTGCTGGAAGGCGAGCTGACCAAACTCCTGGCCGAGAGCGGCGTGCAGACCCCCCGCGACTATGCCTGTGACATCCTCGAATTCGGAGTTAATACCAATACCACCCCGCTCTATTGGGACATCATTGGCCGCGTCCGGCTGGTGGTAAAGTCGGGTCGTGGTGAGAAGAGCCTGCTGGGGACGCACACGGAGAGGACATATGTGTGGCCTGGCGAGGACCTCATCAGGAAGGTCGCGGAAGAATCGCTCAGGCAAATCGCCGCGGAATTGAAAACCGCTGCCCAGGGGTTGTAGCCCGAGCAGTAGGGTTGGTTCTGGAGATACTTTTCCAATACTCTGCGCGCTCGGGGCAGCCTGCATATATGCTTCCCGTACATAATAAGTTGTCTCCGCACCAACGTCGTCTTTGCGGCCTCCCGTCCTGATAGATCGTCCAGCCAATGTTCATGGGCCATCGCCTCTCGCGACAGTGCGAGCGTATGGCCCGTGGCTGGCCGCCCGACTCGGGTATCGGACTCCCGCCGAGGGGGGTGCCGCACCATAGGCCGAGGCGGCGTGACCATCTTGTACTGTGTCCAGGGAGCCCGGGTGGTGCGGGATTCCCTTCCTCCGGTGGTGATCCCGTCTCATCCCAGTGCAGAGCCTATTATGTTTCGCCTTGACACGGTGCTGATACCGGAGTTATCTAGTGGGCAAATGATCCTTCAGATGAAGGCGGCTTGTTCAAGGGGTGCGAAACGTCGCTCGGCTTCAAACGGCTCCGAAGGGTCGCCGAAGGCCCGCCAGGCATTTTCTGTGCCCGGCGGGCCTTCGGGTTTCTCGGCTCGGGACGAAAACGTTTAGAGAGGCAGATTGGAACCTATGGGACCATTCCGACCCGGATTCCCAGGTTTGCGACGGCATCAAGTCGGCGGCCAAACTCGGCGCCACCTCTGGGAATTCTGCAAATCGACAGTTTCGGGTTTCACGCGTAATGCCTGGGAGGCCCCATGACACTGGCATGCCGGTTGATTCGAGCAAGCCATCTTGCGTACGCCATCTCTGCTGATGGAAAGCAGTTGGTCGATTCGCCGGAAACCCAGGCGGACCTCGATGTGACCGGCTACTTGAAAGGCCGGCTCACGATCAGCCAGCCTGCCGGTCGGGATGGCGTTGATGCCTTTCTGTTTGGCCGGACAAGGAAGAACGAATATCTTCTGGCTTTCCGCGGAACGCTGGCTCCGTCCCTCCCATCGGAACAGGATTTTTTTCGGGTTCTGCAGGATTGGCTCGCCGACGGGAAGATCGAGCTGCGCACCGGCTCCGAACTTGCCGGCCAAGTCCATCGTGGCTTTCTCGAGTCGCTCGATCACCTCTGGCCCGGCCTGGAACAACTCCTGACGCCGGCGGTTCGAGCCGACCTACGAGAAGGCATGCCTTTGTACGTGACCGGCCATAGCAAGGGCGCCGCCGTGGCGCAGCTTGCCGCTTATCGTCTGGCGCAAAGAGGCATTCGCCCATCTGCGGTCTACACATTTGCCGGGCCGCGCCCGGGGGATGCCGCATTCGCGGCCGCCTTCGAGGCGACATTTCCCGGTGCGCTCCGCTTTGAGCATCGCGACGATCTCGTGCCGCATGTGCCGCCCGCCACTGGGTCGTGGTTATCGGTCCTCAAGGGGTTGCGCGCCATCAATCTCAATTTCCCGTTCGAGACCCCACACGGATCAGCGGGTTCGGGTCTAAGCCGCGCGCTGGACGACCTGGTGACGCGACTGGAATCCGACCTCCCCGTCTACGCCTCCTGCGGGCAGCTCCAGTTCATCGACTGGCGGGACGACATTCAGCCGGACTCCCGGGAACTGACGATCACGCGCAACGTGAACCTGGCCAAAGCGGTGGCGGAGTTCAGGCTATCTGAAATCCTCGCCGATCACTCGAGCGGCGGCGGGTACTGCCGCGTGCCATGCGCAGCCACTGATCCGGCACCTTGACGACGTTTTGGATTTCACCACGATCCTGGCCACAGCTTTACGCCGCGATGCAATGTTGCCACGGGGGGAATCGCCATGTCGGTCAATCCCAGTTTGCCCCGCAAGGTGCTCGTGGTTCATGGGGTCCAGTCCAGCGACACCGGCCTCAACCAAGACGCCCTCATCAATGAGCTGATCAGAGCCCGCATTGATAACATCCCTCTGGCGTACGCCTGTGAACTCTACCGATACGAAAATCTCAACGTGACCGCCTTGCGGAAGTACAATAAACTCCTCGGTCTGCTGGTGGCGAATCCGATCGGCACGGCCGTCGGCGGCGCCGTTGTCGAAATGATCGGCGATGTGGTGATTTCTCTCCAGAATAGCGCAACCGCCAACAGGATTCGGGAAGGGTTGCGCCAGACGATCCTGGCGATTTTTGATGCCGGCAACCCTTGCTATATCGTGGCCCACAGCCTCGGCACCATCTATACCTTCGACGTCCTCAACGCCCTGATCGCCGCCGGCGGCTATTTCGACCGCGGTTCTCGCAAGACCTGGCCGATTCAGGGACTCATAACACTCGGATCGCCCATCGGCCTCGATATGTTCCAGGTAACCGGTCGCAACGCGATCAAAGATTTCGGCGGGGGGGACAAATGGTTTCGCTGGTTGAACATCTGGGATCCCAATGATCCGGTCGTCTCGGGCGACCTCTTCGGCCAGCATCTGTCCGCGTACAAGATTGCCGAAAAGTTTCTCTCCGGCGACCCCGATCAGGGGTGGGTGATCCGGGATATCTCCACCGATACCGGCAAGAGCTGGCTCATGGCGCACACGGCGTACTGGCACAGCCCGATCGTCGGCGACAAGTTGGTCGACATGATGACGTCTTAGCAGGTTGCTGAAAAAGGCCCATCTGCGGCGTTGTCCCGCTCGCGCGGCGCTGCGACGTACGTGCTAAGTACGCCTCGCGCCTCGCCGGGTACCCATCCAGAAGGATGGGTGACTCCGCCTTGCATATGGACCTTTTTAAGCAGCCTGAGCTAGAGCGAGTTCTTCAACATCCTGTTAGGAGCCGTTACGAAATAACTTGTCCATTTTTTGTAATTTCGTTACGGCTCCTTATGCCGTTTCTGAGATTTCTCTGGTCAAGTTTATTTGTGACAACGGCTTAGCCGGTGCGACGGAGGGCAGCGATGATTTCCAGGCGTTTTCTGCTGCTTGCGATGGTCCTGTGGTTGGTCACAGGGTGCGCAAATTCACTTTTCCAGGGGGAACTGGCCGCTTCAGATGCCTACGGCAAGGAACGGCGCTTTGTTCTCTACTGGACCAAGACCGACCCGTTCCTCGGGCAGGCCAAAGCCGGCCCGGCGATTCTCCTGACGGAATGCAGTCCGCTCACCCGGATCGAATTCGGCGATCGACCGGAGGGCATCGTCTTTCGGGGAATGCCCGGATTTGACCTCTTACCGGGGCAGGCCGGCGCGGTCAATCCGGACCCGATCTGCGGCAAGGTCTTGAATTACACCACCCTGGGCGACGCCCACGCAGGGCCGCTAACAGTGGCCATCTATTGTCAACCGGCGCCGGGGGATGGCTTCGCGGTGCAGCCGCGCAACTATCTGGCCGCCCGATCAGAGCCGTATGTGTTCCCCATCGATGAGAAAACCAAGAAATGGAGCCTCGGGGGAGAGACCCTGGCGGGGCCGCCGGTGCCGGAATGCCGGGAATCGCGGACCACTAACCAATGACCACAGCTGACCACAGCGGAGGCAGCATGAAAACNCTCTCGTTCGTCCTACTGCTCTTGGCCGCCCTTACCCCCGCCTGCGTTTCTCCGCGTGCGGTGGGACTCACGACCGAAACCTTGGCCCAGACCGCGTCCGCCTGGCCAATGGAAATTGCCGAAGGGCGCGTCTATACGGACAACGACGCGGCGTTCCTCTCCAAGCTNCGGATGATCGAAGGGGCCCGCAAGTCCATTGATCTGAGCTACTATATCTTCGTCGACGACCATAGTTCATCAGCGCTGATCAAGGCCCTTCTCGATGCGACCAGCCGCGGCGTCAAGGTACGGCTCATCGTGGATTACCAGACGAACTACAAATTTCTCGACCTGTACTCGATGATGGAGAAGGAAGGGAAAGGCAATCTCCAGGTCAGACTGTACGGCCGCCCAACCGCGAATATCGTCAAGGATGCGGTGTTCATGACCATGGGGTGCGGCAAGGAGATGGCAGGGAGTCGGGCGGGCCAATGCAGCGCCGACAAGTTCGCTGCCATCGATAAGCTCTTCGCCGACGAGACCATTGGAGGCGCGTCGGCCGCCGGCCGCAATATCTCCAACCTGAACATCGGCAATTCCGGTCTGTTTCTTTCCGGCATCTACGCAAAGCGAGGCGACGTGCTGGCCCTGGCCGCCCAGCAGGGGCAAGGTATTGACGCGCAGCAGTTGCGCGCGCAAGGGCCTTCCGTGTCCCCTAACGAGAAGGAGCGCTTGAAGGCGTTGGGCAAAGATTATTGGCGAGCCAAGACCGGGGCGCCGTTCCAGCGCCTGGAGGCCAACGCCGAGCTGTTCTTCGCCTTTGCGGCGTACGGTCAGCAACTGAATCCGCTCAAGGACACCGTCACCTCGCTGCTCCCAATCGGTCGGACACTGAGCGACACCGAAATACGGGACTGGGATCACTTTACCGACTATACCCACCACAAGCTCCTGCTGGTGGACGGGACCGCGGTGCAGCTGGGGGGCCGGAATGTGGAGAACTCCTACCACATGCACCCGAATCCACTGGTGAGCAAGTACGTGTTCATGGACACCGACCTTTACGCCAAGCTCACCCAGGGGGGAGACGGGATCACTCAATCGTTCGAGAGCCTCTGGAACTTCCCCCCCATGGTCGCCACCTTGGCTGAGGTCCACCAGCACGCGCCCAACGACTTTGTCGCGAACATCAAATACGCCGAAACCCACTGCGAACCCCTGCAAGCGAAGAAGCAGCGCGAAGAGTGCGTGGCCAAGGAGATGCAGACGAACTTCCATGACCTTGCGACGCGAATGGCCGACGCCAAACGAACCGTGGAGGAGCGCGCGCGAATCTACCTGACCAAGTACTTGCCTGCACTTCCGCCGCAGCCGGCGCCGGGGTTTTCCCTGGACCCGGGAAGTATCCTGGCCTATCTGGAGAATCTCCCGTTCAACAAACAGCTCCCGGCCGAGAAGCGGCAGCGCACCTATGGGGCACCTGCCGGCGAGGAGGCGCAGAGCGGGAAGTACATCCACGATTCGTGGTTCAAGGCGATCCCCGGGGTCTGCACGGAAGCAACTCCCGGGAACCCGAAGCGAATTGTCCTCCACAACGCCTATTTCTACCCCCCCGCCAACCTCACCTATGCGATGAGCCAGTTGGTGGACGGNACGTATGATTGCTCCAACGTGACCGTGACCGTCCTGACAAACTCCTTCGGGACCACAGACCTGAATGTGGTCAATATCGTCGCTCGCCATGCCCTCAAGGCTTTCACCGAATTCTATCAACGGCACAGCGATCCGGTGCGGCGGGCGGCGTTCGAATATTACGAGTATCAACCCCCCGCGACAGGTCCCAACCCCTCGCTGCACAGCAAGGTGTCGGTTTTTGGCGACGACATCATGATCGGCTCGGCCAATGCCGACGTGCGGAGCCTCATAATGGACAGCAACAATGCGATGCTTATCCGGAACGCCCCCAGCTTCAATCGTGAGTATCTGGCCTATATCCGGGGGATTCTCGCGGACGCGGCCAGGTCAAGAAAGCTCAACGATTACCTCGCCAACACCCCCCGCGATGTGATGCTGCAGGAGGACCTTGCCTCCTTCCGACAGATCATGGCCAAGTACGGCGCGGACAAGCGACTGAATGCCGGGGAGAAAGCCGGGGTCGAGGCGCGCTTCACCCAGATGCTCAATGACGCCTACGGAATGACGCGGGATTCCNTCTCCCCCGATCTGTCGCCCAGCAAGCGTCGGGAAAATCAGGACCGGTTCAACGAGATGTTTAAGCCGATTTAGTAAGAGGAATTTTTTATCGGAGGAGCCGGAACAGGCGGGCGATTTAAAAACCGGTCAACAAGAAAGAGCTTTGAGGAGGCCCGCCCAGTCGTCTCGGAGGCTGCGNCTGGAGCGTTGCCTCTGTTGATCCATAAGAGCTCGGTCCGTCCCACACCGAACAACCCCGACGGTTCCCGTCGGAAACGGCCGACCGAAATGGATAACGCTCTTGGAGGATTCGAGCGAGGGTGGATCCGGCTCTCCGCCCTTGCCGCCGAGGCGGCCCTCACCCTGATGGGGCACACCGCGCTTCGCCCCCTTCCCGCGCCCCGGCTGGCAATTCCCCATGAGGTGGCGCATCCGGATGATTTGTGGCGCCAGATCGACACCATTCCCCGCGAGGAGCGAGACGAAAGCGCCTTCGCCAGCACGATCCGGATGACCAAGGGTGACGTGTGGCGAAAATTGGCGGACCAGGTAGGCGGGATGGCCGGAATCGGCTCGACACCCCGCGACCTCCAGGCGATTCACGTGGCCATGCCCTCCGGCCGAGCCCCCCTTCACGGTCTACTCAANCCCCCCGAGGCCGCGCGGCCATGGGTGATCTTGGTCCACGGTCTGTATGACAGCAAATTCAGCCGGTANGCCGTCCTGCTGGCGCAGGCCTTGATCCGACAGGGCTTCGGCGTCCTGCTTCCTGACCTGCGATGGCACGGGTGCCTGCTTTCTCGGGACTGGCTTCCGACGCTGGGCATCGAGGAGGCGCTGGACCTTCTCGAATGGGGGCGGTGGCTACAGCGGAGTCATCCTGGTCATCCCATCGGCCTGTTGGGGTTCAGCCTCGGCGGGCTGGATGTGATTCACGCGCTCAGTCGGGCGGAAGCGGGAGAGGTTTTTCAGGCGGGCGGGATCGCCATCTCGCCGCCGGCCTCGCTCCGAGGGACGCTCGACACGTTGGACGGTGCCGCCTCGTTCCGGAAGCTCGGGCTGGATGCTGTCCTGCGAACGTTTTTTCAGCGGGCGCTGGGGACCCGAATGCGGGCGCTAGGGATCGGTCGGAACGACGCNGGGCGCTTCGCGCGATTCCTGGACTGGCTGGTGAGTCGCCTAACCCTGGGACCGGAATTCACGACCGCGCGTTTCCTCGATCTGGCCGATCCTTGCTCGCGGCTTCCTGCCTGCCAAAGGCCGCTCCTGATGCTCGCTTCAAGAAACGATCCGATCTACCGGGAGCCGACGGCAGCACGCCTGGTCGAGAAGGCGAAGGGCAATGGCCTGGTACGCGTGGTCGAGACTCCAGGCGGGGGCCACATCGGCCAGCCTGGAATCTACCCGCAGTGGATGGCGGAGGTTTTGAATCAGTTCTTCAGCCTGGCGCCTGGCGTGTCCGGACTTCCCACCACGCGCTGAGCGAGTATCATTTCGGCTCGCGAGCGCGACGAGCGACGCTCGCCAAAAGGTCGGGCAGGCTCTGGGTGATGGCCAGATTATACGCCCAGCGGGGGATCAGGCCGCCCGGATCGGTGAACACATGATAGAGGAGCAGAGTCTTTCCCGGCCCACCCTCGGTGAGCACCCAGGCGCCACGAGTCTCGCTGATGTTGCCGGAGCCGGGCACATGAGTCCAGGCGGATTCCCATACCCGCTGCGTCCCGTCCCCCCTGATCCCGTTGGTGATCCTCACGTCGTACTGTCGATCGGTGATCGGGAACGGGAGGCCGAGTTCCTGATGATTGATGATCGTCCCATCGATCTGCCGCTCCGCGCGGGAGATCTTGACGTACGGCATGAACTCGGGAAACTTCTCGAAGTCGGTGAGGACCTCGAAGAGCCGCTCCGGAGCGGAATCCATCAGGGCGACGGCGACGACCTCCGTGAGACGCTCCGTCCCCAGCGGCATCAGTTGCACCACATTTTTCCCGCTCAAGACATCGCGCCGCTGTTCCTCGGAAAGCTGGATCGGCAGGCGATCGAAACTCTCCTGCGCCTGGGCGGTTCCCGGCGGCCCGAGCAGNGCCAGGAGCATCAGGGCAGCCACGAGGCGAGCCGGAGACGCGCTCACGCGGACNTCGGCTCAACAAGCAGGGTGCTGAGTCGATCGGCTTGCTTTCGAATCAGCAAGGGAATGACGACCGTGAGCTTGCCGAAGATCTTCGGACTCACGATCTCTTGCAGATGCTTGGTGGCCGCATCGGGGTCGATCTGCCAATAGGTCATCAGTTCCTCGGCGGTTCGCATACCGGTGCGGTCGGCGAACTCCTCGAAATCCTCGGCGAGCTGCAGGCGGAGTCGCGCCTCCTCCACCCATTGCTTGAGTTGCCGATAACTGAAGCCGGTTCGCACTGCAAGATCGATGGGCCGGGCATGGCTGAGGTTTTCGAGGTTATCGAAGCCCTCCCGGTCCAGGCGTACTTCATGGTCGCTGCTCATCCCGGCTAAACGGGAGAGCGGCGTCCCCGCGTAGGCTTGTGGCCCAAGCCCGAGCAACTGGTTGCTGGTTTTTTCCAGGAGGAACAGCGCGCGGTTGGGAAAATACCCCAAGAAGAACGCCAAGAGCGGCAGGAAGCGTAGGAATCGCTCGCTGTTCGCCGCCTGGGAGATCGGACCGAAAACGTCCAGGGCCGGGAGAGCAAACGAGAGGACCAGTGCCAGGACACTACTGACAACCATCCGCAGACTCCCGGCCACGTAGGTATGCGGGGACAGATCGAGCGTGAAGTAGGCCCGCAAGAGATACCCGATGAAATAGACATAGGCCCCCAAAAAGCCGAACTGGAAGGCAGTGAGACTCACGACAATCTGGTGGTAGTACCTCGCGCGGTCGGTCGAATACAGCTCGACAAAGGGGCCCAGCAGCAGCATGTTTCCACCCCTCCCATAATCCACCCCCAGACCCACCGGAGCCGACGTGCGCGGTGCCGAGGCTGGCACCGCCGACTCGCCGTCTCCCTGGCTCCGCGCCGCCTGGGAGGCGACGGGAGGGGCCGTCGTCTTCTCACCCGCGGGTAAGGGAAAGTACGGCTTGAAGAGCAAGAGGATGGAAACTCCCAAGGTGATCACCGCCATCACGAC
>JGI20214J51088_10002453_pt1 | contig 12298 bp, 12 predicted proteins | sample WetSurMetagenome_FD_51088 | JGI IMG/M metagenome (IMG submission 51088)
CTTGGCTGCCTTCGTGGTTATGCTTAAACTCAACGAACGCTTCAAGCAAAAGCGTGGTATTTTTTTTCTTTTCCAGTCGGCCGACATACAAAAAATACGGCCGGATCAATCCGTATTTTTCCAAAACCGCGCTGATTTTTTTCTCGTCATTAATTTTTTTATACAGACGATCGTTGAAGCCATTATGGATCACTTCAATCTTTTTATTTTTTAACTGATAAATTTTTAAAATTTCGTCTTTGGTAAATTGCGAAACAGTGATGATGCGGTCGGAATGCCTGAGGGAATATTCAGTCGACCAATTAAGATAATCAGTGGAATTGGCGCCGTATTTCCCCGCTGTAAAAAGTCTTATCAAAAAATCAAGCAAGCGGCTGCCGCGGCCGCGCCGAGGACCAATTCTATTTTCCTCATAAACCTCAATTTCTCTTTTGAAGGCCACGTCATGGATCGTATTCACTGTTTTTTTCGGCCGGATTAGCGGTAGTCCGTGCGCGGGAACAAAAAGCACATCAGGCTGATGGTTGACCATCTCCAATGATAAGCGGCCGAGCGTCCAGCAAAAAGAAAAAGGCCAATGCAAAACTTTGGCCTTAAAATTATGGTGCGGACTTTTTATTATCTGATAGCCGTCTTTATCGTATTGCGGTTTTGATTTAATTGCCGGTGAAACAAAATCCAGCCTGGTCAAATCGGCCAAGTCCGATGAAAGCGGTTTGTCAGTATAAAGAATGAATTTATTTTCCGAATCAAGCTGTGCAAAATATTTGATCAGGTAATAAGAATACCATTCGGTACCGCTTTTGTGAGTTCGGTTAGCTCTGGAAGCATCGATGCCAATAATCATAATAATTAAAAATTAAAATCTCAAAGTGTAAAATTAATTTTTCATTTTGAGATTTTAATTTTACATTATTTAGTCGCCAATATCGATCTCTTATACGAATCTAAATTATCCAAAGCAATCCCCGTCCCTTTGGCGACGCAGAGTAACGGTTCGTCGGCAATATAAACCGGCACGCCGATCGTGCGAGAGACCAATTGATCAATATTACGCAAAAGCGAACTGCCACCGGCCATCACGATTCCTTTATCCATGATATCGGCGGATAATTCCGGCGAAGTATCGTTCAAAACTTTTTTAATCGCAACAATGATCGCTTCCAATTCACTCTGGATCGCTTCGGTTACATCATCGCTGATCACATTAATACTGCGCGGCAAACCGGAAACAACATCGCGACCGCGGATTTCCATAGTCAATTTATTTTTCAAATAAAGCGCGGCGCCGACATTGATTTTTATTTCTTCGGCCGTGCGCTCGCCGATCGATAAATTATATTTGCGGCGAATATGTTCGGCGATCGCCAAATCAAATTTATTACCGCCGACTTTGACGGAATTTACGGAAACGATGCCACCCAAAGAAATTACCGCCATTTCTGCGGTGCCGCCGCCAATATCCACGATCATGTGGCCGGAAGAAGAACCGATGGGAATGTCCGCGCCGATCGCAGCCGCAATCGGCTCTTTAATAATGTAAGCGGCTTTGGCGCCGGCGGAAATCGTTGCTTCAATTACGGCACGGCGCTCGGTGGAAGAAATTCCAGCCGGCACGGCGACCATAACTTCCGGACGAAAAATTCGGAAATTTCCCAAAGTCTTATTGATAAAATATCTAAGCATCGCCTCAGTGGTGCGATAATCAGCGATCACGCCATCCTTCAAAGGTTTAACAGCAATAATATTATCCGGCGTGCGGCCAAGCATTTCTTTGGCCTCATTGCCGACCGCCAAAATTTTCCGGTCATCAACAGAAACCGCCACGACCGACGGTTCGTTAATAACAATACCCTTCCGGGGCAAGTACACCAGAGTATATGTTGTTCCAAGATCTATTCCTATGCTCTTAATAAACACTTTTAAAAAATTTCAAATTTTGAATTTTGAAATAATTTTTCAATGATCAAATTTTTTAAAATTTAAAAATTGAAGCCTTATTTCAAAATTCAAAATTGAAAATTAAAAATTTAGACTAAGCTCCTTATCCGTCGTTAAATCAGAATTCCAGACAATATTATTTCCGCTAATCTTAACACCAAGCAACGGATTATACGATTTTATCGCATTAGGCGCAGTTACGTCAACTTGTACCGAGTTAATACGATTTCCAGGCTGTTTTTGCAAATAAAGCTGGTAATTTCCTTGAGAAAATTGGGAAGAGATAGAAGCCGGCAATTTATAGGAAATATTTAACTCAGCACTTTTGCCAAGACGAACATAAAGCAATCCCGCGACCACCGTCTTGCCCGACTCATTATAAGTCTTGTCCAAGACCGAAAATCCGGTCGCGCTTTTCACCACACTCTCTTGCGGAAGATAAATCCTGGCGTAATCTTTATAATCGCTTGTCCGCCAGTCCGCTTTGCCTGAATTGGTATAAGTAATTTTTAAATCGGCGTAAAGTCCGTCAGCCTGCTGTCTGACTTGATAAGCAATTTTTCTCTGCATTACCGCATCGGTTTTGAGCGACGCCATGTTGGAATCAACCAGCATTAAATAATCACCAGCGGTATTTTTTATTTCTCCGCCCGCGCCTAAATTTTTTATCACTCCTTCCAAATAATCATTAGACGTGAAAAAAAGAATATTTTTTTGCGCGACGGCGGAATTTAATTTTTCCGCCAAAGCCGGCCATTGGCTATAATCCAAATCAAATAACTTAATTTTCATTGCCGCCAAAATTTTACCGATAATTTCTTTGCGTTGCCAGGATGTAACATTCTGCGCCGCTAAATCCTGCTCCACTTTATACTGCAACAAATTAGTGAAATTGCCGGCATTAAATTGTTCGCCGTCGACCGTTATCGGCCCAGTCAAATCCAAAAGCGAGGTGACAAAATCCGGAGTAATAGCGATAACGCCGTCAAACTGGCCGGCAAAATTATTGATTTGATTTTTTGGCGGTAAAAGCGCGTTCTCTTTATTGTAAAACCAATTTATTTGCGCGGCGGAAGTTGGCCAATCCGGCGACCAATTGGCATCGCGCATGTACCAATTTTTATTTAGATATTTTTTGATCGGATCCGGAGGAACAATCGACAAAAGACGACCGGCTTCGATCGGCTCGTCCATGTGATAAATATCATGCGAGTCAAAACGAATTAGATCGCCGTTTTTCGTCTGCAAAATTCCGTAAGTTCCCAAAAATCCGCCGGTCGGACGCAACTCATCATTATTTTCAAACAAAACCAAAAAGGTCGATTGCTTGGGGTAGCCGGCTAATTCGGGCAAAAGTTCGCTTGCCAAAACCGCTTGCGAAAGAAAAATCGAAGTTTGTTCTAATTTATTTCTCGCGTCTAAAATTTTCGGCTTGAAAGGCGATAACATTCCGTTGGCTTGCACTTGATTTATATCTAATAAAGCTAAATCCAAATCAGCCTTGACGCCGTTAAGTTCTGGGCCTGATTGATAAATAAATTTAAGCAAAGACTGTTTTTGTTCGGTGGTAAATTCAGAAAAATTTGCGCCTAATTTTCCGCCCAAAATATCATTTAATTTTTCGCCGACCGCCGATGATTGCGCCAAAGCCTTGCTCACTAAGCCGGCGCTCTTCACCAGATTATCAATATCATTAAGTTCATTCTGTCCGATTGGCGAATTTTTTACTAAAAAGTTATTGCGAAAATTTTGCAGTTCGGCGGCCAATTTAGTAAAATCATTTTCCGCCGCCAGCGAATCGGCATTCATGCCGGAAAAATTATTTTGTTGCGCCGAAGTAATTGAATTTTGCAAACTATTTTTACCGGAAATAGCCAAATCATAGGCGTTTTTAAATTTAAAAAAAATAATGCCGCTTATAATGCCGGCCAAAACTATAATCAGCAAAACAAAAACCGCCAAATATTTAAAAAATCTAGCCAGCGCATTGCCGTTTTTCCGGTGCTGATGCCGATGCAGGCTGTCGACTAGATCAGAAAACTTTTCCGGTACCTTGAGAAAATCAATTTTTTTGTGTTTTTTCTTGAAAAACATAGAGAAAATTTTACTTTCAGAGTCTTGAAGATGCTTCAAATTATACTTCTTTTTTTCACTTTTGGCAAATAAAAAAATATTTTTACCTTGCATAAATTACAAAAATATGTCATAATATTTTGTTTGCATCATACTTAATAATTTGTTCACCGAGTTTATGTCCATTTCCGTGCTTAAGCAAACCAAGATAAGCGGCAACTGTCGACGATGCTGGATCACCTTTCACTCTTTTAAACATTCGTTTTTTTGTGGAAGTTCTTAAAACTCGATATTCAGGAAACTGGACCCAACCTAAAAAATCAACGCCCGAAGCTAAAGTTTTAATAAAACATTTATCAGGATGCAAAGATAATTTAAGCGTATTTTTTAAAAATTTATCTATTTGCGAAAAAATGGCGACTAAATTATTTCTATCCGCGCTTAAAAAAATAAAGTCATCAGCATAGCGCGCGTAATATCGGATTCCCCTCCTTTCAAAGGAGGGGTTAGGGGTGGTTCTGTGGGGTTGGTTAATCTTCAAATCGCGTTTCACGAATTGATCAAACTCGTTCATGTAAATATTTACCAACAATTGCGAAGTCAGATTGCCAAGCGGCAAGCCGATCCCCTGCTTGCCTTCCGTATTAAAACTGTCAATCACTTGCCCGAACAGCCAAAGCAAATCTTTGTCAACGATATATTTAGCTAAAATATTTTTCAAAATCAAATGATCAATGCTCGCAAAAAATTTCCTGATATCGCATTTTAAAACCCAAACCGTCCGACGGTCATTAAGCGAAACTTTTCTGGAAAAATCGGCAAAACGGCGGATCGCCCGATGCGTGCCTTTATCAAGACGACAGGAATAAGAATCATAAATAATTGCCGATCGAAAAAATCATAGGTTTCCTGATAAAGCAAATGATGCAATAAGCGATCGCGGATAGTTGCTTTATGAATATTGCGCGGCTTTGGATCGGAAATATTAAACGCTTGATACGCACCGTGCTGATAAGTTTTGTTCTTCAAATCATTATAAAGCGACAAAATATTATCCATCAAGCGGCTTTGAAAAACAGCCACGTCGCTTCGCTGTTTTTTGCCGGACAAAAAACCCTGCCAAGCGGAAAGAAGCTTGCTGACAGTAACAATTTCTTCGTATTTTTTTATAAATTTTTTCATTTTACAAATTTATGTATTATAGCATTCCAACAGTGATGACAAAAGCCAAAGAGACCTATGCGCTATGGTTTAAAATTCTTACCGATTTTCCCAAAGTTCATCGTTATAATTTGGGCGGAAAAATCGAGGAATATTTTTTAGGGATGTTGGAAAATATTTTTACAGCTATTTATCTTACCGGGGAGAAAAAATATCTTGAGCTGGGATTGGCCATTACCAAACTCGATGGCGTTAAATTTTTCTTCCAATTAGCCTGGGAAAATAAATGCTTGTCCAACGAACGATACGCGGAATTATCGGAAAAAATCAATGAAGTCGGCCGCATATTGGGCGGCTGGAAAAAAGGTTTGGAAAAGAAAACTCCTTCACAGCAAGAGAAGGAGAAACAACCAAGTTGCGGGACGACGACTCGATGACGGTACTCGCCATTCCAGACATTGTCGTTCTCGGGGCGGTTGACGTTGGCGTTGAGACCATCGGAATTCACGTTGACATCAGCCACGAAATTGCATAGCGCGTCTTCCTTGGGGACTGACACCAAATATTATTTTCGCCATAATCTTTAAATTCTGTCAGAAAAAATATTTGGTGTCAGTCCCCTTACCGCCGCCCTAACGCCGATTGCGAGAAAAACGGCTGAATATTACTCGGGACATCGGGAGGCTTTCGCTTCCTTAAAGTCCGCCGGCGCGCCATACCAACTTTAGCTTGTTTATTTGCATTAAAAATATTTTCCTCTTTTGCCAGCCGTAACCGGCAAAACTCTCAAAAATATCTTCAAACAATCTTGGCCCGCGAGCCTTGGCCAGTGGACAAATCAAAACTGCAACTTTATTGTACAAAAAAAATCCCTTGAATTCAAGAGCGAGGTTTGAAACCAAGCTCAAAGAATCCAAGGGACAAAGGGACAAAAAATCAAAGAGACAAAAATCAAAGTTGCGGGACGACGACCCGAAGACGGTACACGCCATCCCAGACATAGTCGTGCCCGGGGCGGTAGACGACGGCGTTGAGACCAGCGGAAATCACGTGGACATCAGCCACGAAATAATTATCATTAGACTTGTACAGGAAAAAAGTTGCGTATCCGTCTTTTCGAAGCCACTTGCGATGTTTTTTTACGAATTCTTTAACTTGCGCCCGCGAAGAGAAACAAACTTTTTGCAAGTCAGGTGATAAAGAACCGAACATCTGCGAGAATGTGGCATTTTTTACCATTTCATATACTTCCACTTTTGTCTCGGGTGTAGGCTGGCAAGACTCATCGGCTCCATAATTTTCAAAATCTGGATCAATCCACGCAAACGTACCGTCTTTTGCCAGTAAATCGTCTTTTCCATTAAGAGCATCTATGGTTAATGCTTCGCCGCCCGAAATAAGTTGAAGAATTTTCTCCACGACAACGCCGGTCCAACTTTGCTCTTTTCGTAAAAACTTTTTAAATTCCGTAAACCATTCTTGTCCTGCCTCGCTCGACAGCTTGCCAAAAAAATCAAGGATTGCTCCGAGCATTTCCGCCGGGAGTTCCACAATCTTCCGAACAACCGCACCGAGCATGTCCTTTGTTGACATGGTCAGCCTCCTTTTTGTTTTTGACTCATCTTTTACTTCAGCACCTTGCCAAAGTTCAGATTTGCCATTGTAAAGATTATACAAATATAATAACACAAAATTAAAATATAGTCAACACACCAGCAAAAAACCACTAAAATTGGCTACTTTTTTAATTTTTAACAAGGTATATTTTAGTTATTTTTTCAGGTTTAAACCCTTGATCCGCCGGCGCAAAACGAATAAATCCGCCAAAAAAATCAAGCCGTCTTTTAAAACATTAACCTTACTTTTACTTTTTTCATAGCGATGCTCTTCCCAAATTACCGGAATTTCTTTAATGCGCAATCCCATAAATTTAGACATTACTATCAATTCAGTGTCAAAAAACCATTTATTACTTTCCAGCAGCGGCGCGATCTTCATAAAAGAATCTTTTTTGATTGCTTTAAAACCGCATTGCATATCGGAAAATTTATGGCCTAAAATTATCCGCGACAGCAGATTGTAAGTTTGGGAAACTATTTCGCGATTAAGCGGCCGCTCAATCTTTGATTTGGCCAAAAGCCGAGAACCAACAGCTAAATCGCTTTCCCCGGATAAAAGCGGCTTAAGCAAATCCGGAATATTTTCCAGTGAGGTTGCCAAATCCGCGTCCATAAAAACCAAGATATCGGCGTTGCTTGCCGACCAATATTTTCTGATTGCCAGGCCTTTCCCCTTTTCCTTTTCAATAAAAATTTTCAAATTTTCCGGCGAGATTGCCGCCAACTTCCGACAAATCGCGAGCGACCCGTCAGTGGAACCGTTAACGACAAAAACTATTTTCCAGGCAAAAGAAAAATTTTTATTTTGACAAAAATCCAAAAGCCTAAGAGCGTTCTCTTCCAAAATTTTTTCTTCATTAAAAATCGGCAAACAAAATTCTATCAACATATCATTTTTTAATAAAAATTTCGGCTAAACCGTCGTCATAAACCTTTTGCCATTCGACTGACGCGACCAAAAAATCATGCAGGGCCAGATTTTCTTTTTGCGCTTTAATTAAATTTTCCTCTTTAATTCCTAAAAATATTCTTTCCCACCAATGCGGACAGGGAAACTGCTCCGGCAATCTTAACAATACTAAGCCGATGTTATATTCTTTTAATTTTCCCTCTGATTTTTGCGGATCAAAAAAAGTAAAATATTCTTCCAGTAGGCTATGGCCGTTAAATTGATATTGCGGCAAACGCCCGTCGATGAATAATTTTCTCTCTGGATATTGCCAGATCAGATAACCGCCCCAGCCGTATTCGTTGAAAATTTTTCGGTCGTTCCATTCTGGATGCGCGCGCAAAAAATCAATCGCCTTTGCGGGATAGCTTTTTTGATAAGCCGATTCAGGATGATTGGTAAAATTAATTTGCAAAGCTGTTTCGGCTCCGGCCATAAATAAAGCTAAGGCCAAAAAAATAAAAATTAATTTATTGGCCATAATATTTTTACCAGCTAGTAAAGAAGTGAAATTAAAATTAATTTTAAAGAAATTAATAAAAAAATTAGCTAAGATTGGCAAAGAAACGACAAATAACAATGGGAAGTGACGTCGGGCTTTAAAGCTTAAAAAATAAAAGATAATAACCAAACCTAAAGTAAAAAGATCAATCTTTCTCCGCCTTTCGCCTTTAAAAATAAAGACCGAAAAGACAAGCAACACGAAAAAAAGCAAAACTATTTCCAGATAAATAAGCTGGGGATATTGGAAAGGATAAAAATATTCACCCAGCCACTCGCTGATATGAGTTTGATAAAAATTATCGCGGTAGCCCAATAGAAATTGATAAAGTTTTAAGCCGTAAGGCGTTACCAATGTTGCGACACCGGCTAAAAAAGAAAAAAAAGCAAAAAAACCGATTTGTTTGCCGCTTAATTTATTTTGATAATCAATAAAATTCCAAATATTTATTTTCGCCAAAATAAATTCAACTATTTTAATAAAGATAAAAAATGCCAAGATAAACAAGCCAATCAGAAAACCGGCGTGCGCTGAAGCCCAAAAAATAAAGAGCGGAATAAGCCAGAAAAGTTTTTTATAATCCTTATCTTTTTGATAAAAATAAATTACAACAAGAAGAAGCGAAAGACAAAGCAAGGTCACTTCTTGCATCCGGACGCCCAAATGCGGCAAGACCCCGAACAGGCCGAAAAATTGTAAAACTAGAAAAAAAATCAATCCGCGATTGTCCGGCAGAAAAAATTTTCTGGCTAGCCAAAATTGGATAAGCAGAACCGCTATGATTATCAGCGCAAAAAAAACACTCAAAGTGATATAGCCAAAATTGTGGAAAATAAAATAAGTAACCAAATTCATCAGCCACTCATGATCAACCCAAGTCATTCCCACCAAGGTATAGTCTTCGTAATTCAGCGATGGAACGGCGCGGATCTGCCAAATCTGTTCGCCGGTTTTTAAATGCCAGCCAAAGTCCGGATCGAAATAGCTGAAAGAATTAAAGAGTAAAATAAAAAAAACAAAGAGATAAAATAATCCCAACAATACTGCCGGCCAAATTTGTTTCGCTTTTTTCTCTACTGGCATATTTTATATTATATCAGTAAATCGCTAAATTGCTCTATTTACGAAAAAAATCCGCTCGAAACGGATATTTTTCTACTGCGCCCTCCGGAGCCTTGGCGATAAGGAGGGCTCTCAACTTTATAACATTACAACTTTTTTCTCAATCCGCGCCATAAACTCCATGGGAGTAATCAGTGCTATTCTTAACCTTCAAAATAAATCTTTTGATCCGCGGATGGCCGTTACAGCTGTCAAAAATCAATTCAGCCAGATATTTATCCTGGTTTTCGTGATAAAAAACCAACGCCCGATTATCAGCAATAAAACTCACGCTATCAACGACTGACCGGCCGCCCCCGGCGGTATTGGCTTTGGCCAGTTTGGCGATATTTTTATAGATATAGTTTTCCGTAGCCGCTCTGATTTTGCCAAGATAAGAATTGGAGGAATTATTATCGGCAGCCAGCGCGTTATTGTTCACAAAAACTTGAGCATATTGAATATTGTCACCGATAACCAAAGCAAAAAATACCGCGGCGACCACGACGGAAAAAAAATACAAAGCCACGACCGGATAAAAGCTTTCTTTCTTTTTTGGAATTTTTCTTCTCTTTCTTATGTGATTGTACAAAAAGAAAAGAAAAGGCGATAAAGCTATCAGCCAAAATTTAAAATCAACAAGCTTCCTATTTAAAAAGTTGGCGTTGTGTTTTACCTTGAACTTTTTCCGTTTTGCTAAAAATTTTAATTTCGCCATATTGGCCGTCAAAGCCCGGTTTAATTTCTAATTTTCCTTCTCTAACTCTTTTTATTCCTTCCGCGATGAGCGGCTCGGTTTCGTCTTTTAATTTCTCTAAAGGCAAGTCCATTAAAATATATAACTCCGGTCCGAATTTTTTTATTAACTTATCATATTCGGTCTTAACTCTTTTTGAACTTCTTGATTTTACTCCCAGCGCTTCAGCAATTATTTTATCCAGCTCGACTAATTTTACGAACGGATAAGATTTTTTTGGAATAATACCGGCTGGTCTGTCAGCTAATTCTTCAACGCGATTTAGCACGCCGATTGTTAATGGTTTCTTGCAGACCGGACAAATATTTTTATATTTTTTAGTTTGTTCCGGCGGGCAGGAAATATTACAATTCAAATGCCCGTCAAAATGATACATCCCCTCTTCCGGATAAAATTCGATCGTCTTAATTATTTTTTTTATTTCCTTATTTTTTATTATATCATAAATTTCTTGATAAGAAAATTTTTTCAGATCAAACATGTTGCACTCACGTCCGAGATTGGCCAAACTATGCGCATCAGAATTGGAAAGAAGCGTTAAATTATCAAGGGCGGAAAGCCGCCAATTCATTTCCGGATCAGAAGAAAGCCCGGTTTCGTAAGCGTAAATATTTTTCGTTTGCTCGCGGAAACATTCTTCCATTTTATCAAAACCGGATTTTGAGCCAAAGACGGAAAACCATGGCGTCCAAATATGCGCCGGATAAATCAAAAATTGCGGATGAATGTCTAAACAAATTTTTACCAAGTCCGGCGCTGACATTCCTAAAATCGGCCGGCCGTCGGAACGAATATTAAATTTTTTATCCAAATAATTATTTAATTTTCCCGCCGCCTCGATGTTCGGCGCCATGATCACCAAATGAATTCGTCTGGCGTGCGGCCCGCCGTCTTTATAAATCAAAGCTACTTCGGTCGAGAGGATAAATTTTACAGAAGAATCCCCTCTATTAAGAGGGGTGGCCGCGCCGCGCGGACGGGGTGTGTTATTCCTTAATTTATACAATCCTCCACCCTCAATCTCTTCCAACTCTTCTTCAATATTTTTAAACCAAAGCGGATAAGTAAAATCGCCGGTAGCAATTATATCAATCCCTTTAATCCGACACGCCGCGTCAATATTGCTCAAAGTCAGCGCGCTCGAGCAAGCGCGGGAATATTTAGAATGGATATGGAGATCTAAAATCTGTTTCATAATATTGATATATTAGCATCTCTTATATAGTTTTGGCAAAATAAAAACCCGCCTTAACGACGGGTTGCAAAATGTTCAGCATAATACTCCTGATAAACAGCATTTTTCCATGACCACCTGATATTTTTATACAAAAAATAAAAAGTCGCCAAAGTGAGATTAAAAAATCCTATATCAACATCACTTAATGCTTTATCAGTGAGAGATGATATTTGTCGATGAAGCTGTGTTTCCCAATGAGCTTCAAGAACAGTAATAATTACTTCCAACCTTCTTATTCTTGTTTCTCTTTTTCCGAAACAAGTCGAAGAATTTAATAACGCCTCAATCTCTCCAGAAAAAAGATTACCGTAATTGCGATAAACCCTAGCCGCGCGCCCATAATAGCGTCCTAATAAATCCTTGAATTTTTTTTCAAAATCTTCTTTATTCTCTTTGGATATTTTTAAAGAACCCATTTTTCACCTTCTTTCTTTTTTATCATACTACTACCTTTTATTGAACCTGTAAAGTTTATTTTAGTAATAAAAAAACGTCATTATTCTGGCGGCGTCCTACTCTACCAGGGCTCAGGCCCAAGTACCATCGGAGCTGGCGGGCTTAACTTCCGTGTTCGGGAAGGGAACGGGTGTGACCCCGCCGCGATGCCACCAAAATAATAACGTCTTTACGTCTTTTCGCTTCGCGAAAGCCCCGCTACGAATGGGGCACATGCGAATGCGTATAAGAACGCTGGCAACTGAATACTATAGATAATTAGCGAAGAAAATGTCGTTCGTATTTTTTATCTTAGAAACAAAAATGTGGGAAAATCTGATGGTTTATTAGTACTCCTCCGCTCAATACCTTACGGTACTTACACGTAGAGCCTATCAAGGCAGTATTCTCCTGCCAACCTGTGAAACCTAATCTTAGAGACAGCTTCGCGCTTAGATGCTTTCAGCGCTTATCAAAACCGAAGGTGGCTACTCGGCAATGCCCCTGGCGGGACAGTCGATAC
>JGI20214J51088_10002455_pt1 | contig 12296 bp, 9 predicted proteins | sample WetSurMetagenome_FD_51088 | JGI IMG/M metagenome (IMG submission 51088)
AGAAGATCCAGGAGTTCATTGACCGGGGAATCTACCTCATTGATGCCGAAGGATCACAGGTAGGGCAGATCAACGGGCTTTCCGTGATGGAATATGGAGATCTCGCTTTTGGCCGCCCATCCCGGGTGACTGCAAGTGTAGCGGTCGGAAGGGATGGAATTATCGATATTGAACGCCAGGCCCAGCTTGGTGGACCGACTCACACAAAGGGGGTTCTGATCCTCGGCGGTTATCTTGCAAACAAGTATGCCCAGGACAAGCCGCTTTCCCTGAGCGCAAAACTTGTCTTCGAACAGAGTTACGGAGGTGTAGATGGCGACAGTGCGTCAAGCACAGAGTTATACGCGATCCTCTCGGCTCTCTCCGGCCTACCCCTGAAACAGTCCATTGCCGTAACCGGATCCGTAAACCAGCGGGGAGATGTACAGGCCATCGGCGGCGTAAACGAGAAGCTTGAGGGGTTTTTTGAGGTGTGCAGGGCCAAAGGACTGACCGGGAAGCAGGGTGCAATGATCCCGGCAAGCAATGTCCAGAACCTCATGCTGAAAGAAGAACTTCTTGAGGCGGCAGAAGCGGGGAATTTTGCTATTTATCCTGCAAGGACGATCGATGAAGGAATTGAATTCCTCACCGGAGTACCTGCCGGGGAACGGAATTCCGATGGTTCGTATCCCGAAGGTACCATCAACTATCTTGTCAACAGGAGATTGCAGCAGATGGCCGAGATGGTCAGGGAGTTCCAGCTTCCCCCGCGATAATTTTTTAAAAGATCCATGCGAGGGTTGAAGTCTCGCTTCTTGTTGCCTTTTTGGCAAATTTGAAAAAGGAGAGAATGAATGTAAATGAAACCGATGAAAGCAACATTTGCCGGTGGCTGCTTCTGGTGCATGCAGCTCCCGTTCCAGCAGACAGAAGGTGTGATTGAAGCAGTGGCCGGGTATTCCGGCGGGGCGAAGGTGAATCCCAGCTATGAGGAAGTATCAACCGGTACCACAGGCCATCTCGAAGCGGTGCAGGTCACCTATGATCCCGAAAAGGTTTCCTATGAAAACCTTCTCGAGGTCTTCTGGATGCAGATAGATCCGACCGATCCGGAGGGTCAGTTCGCGGACAAGGGATCCCAGTACCGTACAGCCATCTTCTACCATGATGAAGATCAGAANAGGATANCTGAGATCTCAAAAAAGAAGATCGATGAATCAGGGAAATTTAAAAAACCNGTTGCTACTGAGATTCGNCCGTTCACAACATTTTATCCGGCAGAGGAGTACCACCAGAACTATGCACAGAAAAAGCCCCGCGAATACCAGCAGTACAAAAAGTACTCCGGGCGGGAGTCTTTTATTGAGAAGACATGGAAAACGGGAACAAAGGTCAGGGTCTACTCAACACCGCGTTGCCATAACTGCCACGAGATCAAGGAGTACCTCCGGTCGAAAAATGTGGAATTCGAGGAGATCGATCTCGCTTCTGATGAAAACGCGAGAGATATGATCGTCGAAAAGACCGGGCATCTCGGGGCGCCGATCGTCCAGATAGGGGATGAGTTTATCTTCGGTTACGACCCGAAGAAGATGGAAAACCTGCTGAAATAGCGTCCGGCTGCGTCCGGATTCCCGTCATTCTCTTAAAAAAAATCGGATAATGGTATTCACCCCGCTGTTCCGGTATTTTTTGGTGATTCCGGAACCTTATGAAAACGGAACAGCTGTCCATCCCCGTTATTTCGAAGCTTGAAGATAACTCTCGTTCCAGGTTGTCATGTCAAGAACTTCCATCCGGCGGTTCAAAAGAGACATCTTTTTATCGCGATCAATCCCTATCCCGGAACTATGAAACTCCGTTATCCATTCCTTATCTTCATACTGATGGTGCTCGCATATTCCTGCGTTGCCGGATGCACCAATAAGACCGATAATTATGGCAGTACTCAGAAGCCGGCACTCCCCGATGTAACCCCACGAATATCCCCTCCTCCGGTGTCGCCACCCGGGATCCCCTCAAGCGACACTCCCGCCCTTCAAAGACTGTTTCCCGCATCACTGATTGGCGTATAGTCCTTGACTATCGAACTGATAAAAAAACGGCCTCTGATGTGTATAGATCCATGTGGAGATTCTGGCGGTCCAGACTCTGTCCATTGTTCTCGTGAAGAATCATCAGCTGGTCTTTTTATAATGTTATAAATTTTAGAACTCCCCAAAAACCTAAAATCTTTGAACCAAATAACGGACTACATAAAAAATCAGGGGCACTATCATGAAGACTCGGCTACTTCTTCTTTCTTTGCTGGCGTGTTTTGTAATCTTACTGGGTGTGGTAATCGTTATGTCCGTTGCCGCAACCGCTGCACCGGTCACATCTTCGGGCAGTATCGTAAACATAACTTCGTCAGCGGTACAGCCTGTTACACAGAACCGTGAAATTCCCGCGAGAGTGACGACCTCCCCACGACAGAGTACCCGTGGCGATTCCGGAGAAGTGGAGAATCCCATGACCCCACAACCTACCCCGACCCCGACAATCTCACGGACAACAGTTCCGGTAACCCCAACTATTCCTCCGCCGACAACCGTGCCACCCACGCCCACAATATCCTCCACCACCGTTCCTGCCACCCCGACGATACCACCGACGACTATCCCTCCCACTCCAACGACTCCTGTTCCAGTTGTTACCGTGACTATCTTGGTTTACCCCTCGGGACAGGTCTACCAGCCGGTGTATTATTATCCGCCCTATTATCCCTACACGATAGATTCCTATTATCCCCGGGGAACACTGACGGTAACATCCAATCCTTCCCAGGCTACAGTTATTCTTGATGGGTATAATACGGGATCAACCCCGTGGATATTCACCGGCCTGACAACAGGATACCATACCATGGAGGTCAATTATCCGGGATACGAAGCATATGTAAGAAGTGTCTACGTGGAAAACGGTGCCAACCCGTCAGTGTACGCGGATCTTACATCATTAGTGAATTATGGTTCATTTTTCATAGAGTCAACTCCCAGTGGGGCTGACGTATATGTGGATGGAAATTACCAGGGCACGTCACCGGTGTCCGTTGGCGGGATGTCTGTCGGAGCACACCGTATTGAACTCCACCTTGCCGGTTATGAAGTCCTGACAACCTCAAGAACCGTTGCACCAAGCCAGGGAACGGTTGTCAACCTCGTCCTGACCCCGTTATCAACATTTTCAGATTATGGATCGATCGATATTATCTCAGCTACTCCCGGAGCGCTGGTCTACCTTGATGGGATCTACAAAGGATCTATCATATCGGGGACAACATTCAGTATCATCTCGGTCAGCCCCGGGCCACACACGATCCTAATCCATGCCCCCGGCTATGCTGATATTACCCGTCCGGTTCAGGTAGAAGCCGGGCAGATTGCAACGGTTGATGCCTCGTCTCCATCAACGTATACAACAGGATCGACCGCGGGACTCCAAAGTTCCGCGTCCTCCTCAACGGCACCGGGAACAATTGTTGTCACCTCAACACCCGCAGGAGGACAGGTGACAGTGGATAACCAGTTCAGGGGTGTTGCGCCGGTCACCATCTATAATGTGGCCCCGGGAACCCATATCGTTAACATGAAACTTGCTGGGTACAGTGACTGGTCGTCTTCGGTAGATGTCCCGTCAAACCAGATGGCACAGGTACATGCAACATTAGCACCCGGGAGTACTCTTCCGGTTCCGACACGACCCGGACTTTCACCGTTTGCTATCCTCGGTGCTTTTGCCGTTGTTGCCGTCGTCGTCGCGTACCGGTTCCGGAGGTAATGTTGGAATTTTTTTAAAAAATTATCATTTTTTTTGCTGTGTAGAATTCCTCTTTATCCCTGACGCCTCCCGAGGAGGATGTTGGAATATCCCCCGGCCATTACCCGCCCGAGTCCCAAACCACATCGCATCCTGCTTTCGGTCATCATAACATTGCTATATTCGACCTCATCCATTCCCGTCGGAAATCGTTGAATAATTCCGCCCCGGTTCCGCGTTTTTCCGAATTATGACCTCTAAAATTCGGGTGGGTTGGGAAATGAGGTATAACCGGGCTCGTAGAAGGCTCCGGTGCACCAGAATTCTCACAGGGCGTTTTTATGGTAAAAATAGCCCCNGATGACAATAACCCCCGGACNAGTCTTCGGTGAGATTTCTCTTTTAAAAACAGGATTTCTACAGAGCAATTTTTTTAATATTTTTTAAAAAATAATTGCAGTCTTTGTGCAATTTTTAGTTTTTTCCCTCTGTTATTCCGATACTTATCGTGAAGTGACGGGGTCCTTAATCTTCATTTTTAAGAATGAAGTGAAAGGTGACGTGCCTTATTCGGAATATATGAAAAAAGTGCTCAGTACACCCTCTCATATCGCCAGTCACCGTTCCTAAAAAAAGACCGCCCGTCTTTTTTTTAGAACACAAGCTCTTCTTTCGCAAATCTCACTTTCTGCATCGGTTTGTCAGCCGCATACCCGACCGGGCAGAGCATTGTCGGCACGAGAGGCGAAGGGATCTTCAGGATCCGGGAAAACTCTTTGGGATCGAACCCCCCCATAGGGCAGGAATCAAATCCGAGTGACTTTGCACCGTTTAAGGCATTTCCGAGCGCAAGATAGGTCTGGGCCTGCGACCATGCGAGTTTCTGATCCTGGGACATGTTTTGGGTGAACTGGACCGCCATCCCGACAATCATTTTCTGAATCTCATCCGGAACACCGCTCTTTTTCAGGAGTATCCCAAGCCTGCGGATGAGGCTGTCGTAATCAGGATCTGCACAGAAAACAAGAAGATGCGAACAGGTGGTTACCTGCTCCTGGTTAAATGCCGCAGGTTTAAGTTCTTCTTTGAGTTTCTGGTCGGTGACTATCTTTATCTTCCACGGCTGGAGGTTCAGTGCTGACGGTGCAAACCGTACCATCTCAAGAAGTCTGGCGATATGGGTTTCAGAAATCTTCCTGCCGTCAAACTTCTTTGTCGCATAGCGTGACATTACAATATCTGCAAATTCCATAATANCAACTCCTTTTCCTTTTTTGTATGAACGATTGGTCTGGCGGTTCCCTCTATTTATAGATTATTTGCGACCATTGGCATGGTTGAAATTGAACCGTCCCTTAAAAATACGTTAAAAAACGATATTTTTTAATAATTTTTTTGATGAAAACATGGGCGACTGCCTTCGCCCCCAAGCCAGATAAAACCCTCGCCCGATTAACCAGAAGGTCTTCTCTGTCAGATTATNTGTCGCCTTATGGTTCCGAACGCCGGACTTCATATCCCCGCATCCATGACAGGANGGCAGCAATTCCCATGATGGCGATGGAAGCCCAGAGCGAGGCATCAATACCATGGAGGAACGCTTCTGAGACCCCGCCGACAAGGTTTGTAGTGCCGATAAAAACCTCGAATGCTACACTCCGGGGGATCGATGCGGAGGCAACGGTGATAGCTATGACAAAACTTCCCAGGATCCCAATGTTCTGCACAGTTCTGAGGAGACCGGAAATTCCTCCGAAAGAGCCCTGAGGTGCATTTGCCATAACTGCGCTGTTATTTGACGGGAAGAACATCGCCGACCCGATCCCGGATATTCCGGATGCGACAAGGACAACCCAGTAGGGTGTATCGGTTCCGAGGGTGAGATACACGAGTGTCGCAAAGATCAACATGACGGCACCGGAAGTTGCCAGAAGCCGTGCACCATACCGGTCAGAGAACCTGCCCATGAGCGGGGAGAGAAGGCTGCCTACAACATATCCCGGAGTCAGCAGAAGTGCTGCATCGAGCGGTGAAAGCCCGCGAATTCCCTGAAGATACATCGTGATGAGAAATACAACTGACAGGTAACCAAGACTTATAAAAAATGCTGCCATGATAGAATATTTCAGGATCCGGTTTTCAAACACGGCAAAGTCAATAATGGGATGGGGACACNTTGATTCATAAAAGAGAAAGAGGACNATTACCCCGGAACCAAGCACAAAGAGAATGCTGTTCAACCCTGTTAAACCTTGTCCGGCAAAGTCAACAGCGGCATAGGAAACAATCGAGAGCGCTGCACCTAAGAGCACCATCCCGATCATATCAAGATGTGCGTCGACCCTCCCGGTGTCTTTTACATATCGTAACCCAAGGACGGTTGCAAGGATCCCTATAGGGATATTGATGAAAAAGATGTATTCCCAGCCCACGAATGTGGTAATAATTCCCCCAAGGACAATACCCAGCATTGCCCCGCTTGTCCAGCCAAGGGAAATATACCCAAATGCGGTCCCCCGCACATTGGGAGGGAATGTATCAGCGATTATTGCCCCGCTGTTTGCCTGCATAAGTGCTCCGCCAAATGCCTGGATACCACGGGTCAGGATCAGCCAGTAAATAGTCGGGGACAAACCGCAGAAAAGTGAGCCCAGCGTAAAGACGCCGAAACCGGTATTGAACATCAGGCTCCTGCCATAAATATCGCCCAGTCGGCCGAGCTGGGTGGTGGATACGGCGACAACGAGGAGGTAGATAAGGATGATCCAGAGTGTTGTTACGAGGTCTGCATTAAGGCTTTCAGATATGGTGGGAAATGCAAGGATAACGATGGTAGAATCAAGAGAACCCATCAGGGTCCCGAGCATAAGGACTGATATGATAATTTTTTGGCGGGAATCCATCTGATCCCTGAAGGATTATATTCTGTTCAGGTTAGTACCTTTCGAACAGTCAGGGATGTTTCGACTCGGGCAGTTCAAAGATTAATATGAATTCTTAGTTCCATGAACCCGGGACACTAATTTTTCAGACCTGTATTCTCTCATGAAAACACGAATCCCTCTTTCCAGAGTACGTGAAAAATCTGTTCCTTCCAAAATCTGAAATTATCCCAAATGATTAAACGATCACTCTTCTTTACAGCGTGTATGATACAGGATGTCAGGACCGTGATTTTGGCAGCCGTAATCGCAGCATGCGTTGTGGCCACCGGATGTACCTCAAACCAGGGAAATGGCGCAACAACACCGGTATTACCCGCTCAGACAATACAGGGAACCATCGGTGTCCCGGTTGACCTGACCAACCAGAACTCTCCGCTTGCGGCCACCTTCAGGAACGGGGCATCGTACACTCCTCTCGTATCTCCCCCGCAGAGTATCAGCCTTGAAAAAATAGCCGGTGGCTTCTCTTCACCGATGATGATCGCTGTTCCGAATGATGGGTCAGGTCGCATGGCGGTCGTAGACCAGATCGGTCTTGTGAAGATGCTGACTCCAGAAAATAGGATCGTTGATACGCCGTTTCTTGATGTGCGGGACCGCATGGTGAAACTGAATGCCGGTTATGATGAACGCGGGCTGTTCTCGCTTGCATTTCACCCGGATTTTAAAAATAACGGGCGCGTGTTTGTGTACTACTCTGCCCCTCTCAGGGCGGGCGGCCCGGTTGGCTGGAGCAGCACCAACCGCCTTTCCGAATTTCACGTCCTGCCCGGCAATCCCGATGTGGTTGATATGAGCTCGGAAAAGATCCTGCTGACTGTTGACAAACCCTACTCCAACCATAACGGCGGGCCGCTTCTCTTTGGTCCTGATGACGGGTACCTCTACCTCGCTCTTGGGGATGGTGGTCGTGCAGATGATACCGGGATTGGTCATACACCAGGGACTGGTAATGCCCAGGATGGAACAACCTTTCTGGGAAAGATCCTGCGAATCGATGTAGATAAACCGGGTGAAGGAGGAAATAATTACGCTATTCCTCCTGACAACCCCTTTGTCGGGACCGCTGGTTTTGCTCCCGAGATCTATGCGACTGGATTTCGCAATCCCGCGTACGCATCCTTCGACTCAGGTGGAAACCACACTCTGACCACCGGAGTGGCCGGACAGGCCCTGTTCGAATCGGTCTTCATCGTTGACAAAGGGGGTAATTACGGCTGGAATATCAGGGAAGGTACCCACTGTTTCAATCCGGCTGATGATACAAAACCTGCTGCAGTCCCGTGCCCGGTAACCGGCTCTCACGGCGAACCCCTGATCGGGCCGATCATCGAGACCGGTCATGATGTGGGTAATACGGTTATAGGAGGGTACATTTACCGCGGAACTGCAATGCCAGACCTTGTCGGGAACTACATTTTCGGGCACTGGAGTACAGGTTTTACCCAGGGAGACGGCACGATGCTCATCTCGACCCCAACGAATGGTTATGATATCGGCATGTACCCTCCGGCAGTGAGTAACATCACACCACAGGACAACCGCATGTGGACAACACGGGAGTTCAGGCTGACGAATAACCCGGACGGCAGGATACACGCATACGTCAGGGGATTTGGTGAGGACCGGGACCATGAACTCTATGTACTGACCAGCATGAAGAGCGGCCCGGATCCCTCGGCGACAACGGGGGAGATCTGGAAACTTGTCCCGGGGTAGGAGATGAGGATGATGGACCTGTTATCACCTTACAAACTGGGAGACATAAGGATTCGGAACCGGATGGTTATGGCACCGATGACCCGCTGCCGGGCGACTGACAGCAATGTCCCGGGCCCGCTGGCTTCAATCTACTATACCCAGAGAGCTTCAGCCGGCCTGATCATCAGCGAAGGTTCCCCGGTCAGCCCGCAAGGTATCGGGTTTGACCGGACCCCGGGAATTTACTCCAGAGAGCAGGTTGCCGGCTGGAAGAAGGTCACCGCCGCGGTACACGAGGCTGGAGGTTCAATTTTTCTCCAGCTCTGGCATGTCGGGCGGATGTCTCACCCCGATTATCTCAACGGAGCCCTGCCTGTGGCACCGTCGGCCATCGCTGTCGGCGAGGAGATCCATACCCCGCAGGGAAAGAAGAAGATCCCGGTTCCAAGGGCTCTGTCAGGAGATGAGATACCCGGTATTGTATCNGAGTTCATCAAAGGAGCACGAAATGCACAGGAAGCGGGTTTTGACGGGGTAGAGATCCACGGAGCGAACGGTTATCTTCTGGACCAGTTCCTGCGGGATGGGTCGAACAAACGAACCGACGATTACGGGGGAATCCTTGAGAACCGCATGCGGTTCCCCCTTGAAGTTGCGCGAGCTGTGGCACATGAATGGGGACCGGAACGGGTGGGATACCGGATCTCCCCCCATTTCTCTCTTCATGGTATGTCTGACTCAGATCCCGCTGGCACATTCTCCCGTTTTGCCGCGGAACTGGGCAGGATCGGCATTGGATATATCCATCTCATCGAACCTGTTGGCGGAAGACTGGGACCAACCGATCCCGAAGCGCTCCTGGGCCCCCTTATCCGTGCAAAATTCGAGGGGACGCTTATCCTGAACGGGGGATATGATGCCGGGAGCGGGAACGAAGTGATTGGAAACGGGCTGGCAGACCTCGTTTCATTCGGTGTGCTGTTTCTCGCCAACCCTGATCTTCCCGAACGCTTCTTGAGAAATGCACTTCTGAACAGTCCGGACCCTTCGACGTTTTACACGGGGGAGGAAAAAGGATATACCGATTACCTGGCCCTTGAGTCCTGATGAACAGAATGGATCGTGATTGGGAACGCCGGAACTTTGTATAAAAAACCAGAATATGTATGATTTTTTGTGGCCGGATGAAGGACCGGTGTGGTTCCCGGATTTTAACAATCGCATATGATGTTCCTGATGCAAACCGGCGATTATGAAGCAGATCGTTTTTTTAAAAACCAGGAATAAGAAATATTTTTTTTTNAAAAAATTCCGGCAAAACCTCTATCTCATTACGATCTCTTTTGCCTTTTCGTACTCTTCTGTGGTGATCTCCCCTTTTGCGAAACGTTCTTTCAGGATGTCGACCGCAGCATTCTGAGGTTCGGGGGGCATCCTGACTTCGCGGATGATCACGTACAGGACTGCAAGCATGAACCCGGCCATCGGGATGATCACCAGGATGAACCAGAGGGGGGCACTCATTTTCTGTTCTTTTGCATCCTTATACACGAAGTATCCGATAACCAGCTGGATCAGCCACAGGATCGCCAGTCCGAAAAACGGATGCATCGGATACACTGAATACATCATTCCAGGAGGCATAGTCCCCTGTTCTTTTTTGAAATAATATCCTTTTGTTTCGTGCTCAACCGAACGCCTGCAGTTCTCAAAGGCAATGACTGGAGAGGGAGGATACAGGTTAGTGTCACACCACGTTTCAGGTAAATCAGGCAAGTGAATTCGCATTCCCATCCCCTCCAATCAGGGTCTGGATCAGTCAGCCGGTCCTGTTTTTATGTGCCGCTTTTTTTTGTCCGCCATCGTGCAGTTCTCGGGGATATAATAACGCTTCCCGCTGCTCAGGGTCTTCCCGCAGAAGTCCCGGCAGGTAGCCGGGCGTTTTTCATAGATGGCACAGGCATAGTTCGTAACACCATGTTCATCGATTTCCACCATGAGAAGATGCCGGCAAGGTGCATCGGCGAGGAAAAAACCGTCTGCCTCTTTAAGACCCCGCTCCCGGAAATACTGAACCTGGTGAGGTTTGCACTGCCGGACAAAGGCAATGGGAAGCCAGCGGCAGCATTCACCGCAGCGACTGCAGGTTCCCCCCTCAGGAACTGTCCAGGATAGTTTCATCTGTCCTGGAGCCCCCTTGCTTTTGATCGTCCATGGATGTCAAGCTCATCGAAAAAATGATGTTTTTGTAAGAATTCTTTCACCGCACCGATGCCTTGTTCAAGGTAGATAACGCCAATGAGCATCCTGAGCCGGTCTGCCAGGATAACCGTAGTTGGCTGGTCCCAGATGTGTTGTTTTCTTTCGTCAGGCCCCCAGAGGATGTATGACTGGAGGTGGATACAGTTTTTGGCAAAATACTGGAGGTTTTCATTATTCCCGTACCACTGTCGGAAATCATCGATGTTTTGTGCCGTGTAGCGTTCCTTTGTGGAAAAATTATCGATGATCACGAAATCCAGGATGCAATCCCCGATCGTTTCCAGGCTTTTGTCAACCTTAATTTTTCTAAGTTGTTCGAACCCGCCCGGTTCTTTGAGGAAGGCATTGCTGAGTATCGAACTGATGAGACGTTCCTTATCCCTGACAGCATACCCTATGAGATATTTTTCCACTGGATAACAGATCATATCCAGGTATGTTTTTGAATCTGATGGAGCTTCCATGAATAGTTCCTCAATGCCGGTGGTGTAAACAGCAAAGGTACCGCTCAGGGCATAACATTTATGCATCATACGGGACCTTCAGGCAATCATGAGCGTTGTTCACACAATCGCAGGGTGGTTTCATGTTGAATTGTACTCATCCCAAATGGTTTTTTTTAAATAAAAAAAATCGTTTCAAAATATGAAATAATCAATCCATTTTATGCTGGATGAAGGAGAACTCCCAGCATCTTTTAAATAGGGAGGAAAAAAAATGGATCGGAAATTGTTGATTTTCTTTGCGATGGTATCCCTTATCGGGATCGTGCTATTGAGTGGATGTGTAAACCAGCTGCCAACATCGAATCCCACACCTGCACCAACGGTGACGGCGCAACCAACTGCAGCCCCAAAAATATACTCGCAGGCTGAAGCCGATTCGATGTTACAGTGGCGGGTGCTCTGGACAGATCATGCTGTCTGGACACGGATGTATATCATCGAATCACTCAACAACTCATCTGCGGCTGATGAAGCAGCGGCACGTCTGCTGAAAAACCAGGAAGATATCGGCAATGCGATCAAACCGTACTACGGTGAAGCCGCCGGAGACAAACTTACCGCACTGTTAAAAGAACATATTCTGATAGCCGTTGCCATAATCAATGATGTAAAAGCAGGCAATGCTACGGCACAGGCTGCTGATGAAGCCAGGTGGACTGCGAACGCCGATGAGATTGCCGCATTCCTTGCAGCTGCCAACCCTAACTGGCCGGAAAAGGATGTTCAGGATCTTATGCACATGCATCTGTCCACAACAAAAGACGAGCTGGTAGCACGGGCTACTATGAATTATCCGGCAGATGTCCAGGCGTGGGATGCAGTCTATGCTCATATCCTTACCATGTCGGACGCGATTTCCGGGGGTATCATCAAACAGTTCCCCGACAAATTTGCCGGTCCCAAAGTTTTCAGTCAGAAAGAGGTTGACCTCAATAAGGGAATGCGGAAACTCTGGACTGATCATACGGTCTGGACGCGACTGTATATCATAGAATCGTTGAACAATTCCTCCGCTGCTGATGATGCAGCTGCCCGTCTGTTGAAAAACCAGGAGGATATCGGCAATGCCATCAAGCCAATATACGGTGATGCAGCCGGGACT
>JGI20214J51088_10002457_pt1 | contig 12296 bp, 8 predicted proteins | sample WetSurMetagenome_FD_51088 | JGI IMG/M metagenome (IMG submission 51088)
CGTTCATCACTATTATGATATCTATAACTTCTTGTTATTGTATTGCTAAATTCGACAATATTTTTTCCCCATTTTTTAATCTTACTGTTTAATTCACATATCTTATCCCATTTTGGCTGACCATAAGCATTTAAATATCTTTTTGAAGTGTCAGGAGCAGTTCCTTCGAGAAAACCTCTACCGTATGCATATTTCCCTAAAGTATCAGGATCGAAATCTCTCCAGCCATCATACATAAAATATAAAAGTCCTTTTGTTCCATAACTGATTGCTATATCTGCCATTACCTCGAGTTCCTCATTAGTCGGTTCCCGCTGTGAATAACTACTGTCTGAAGGGTCATTACCACCTGTGGGAGAACCGAACCAGAGATGCGCCTGCTCTATAAATATTATTGGAATATCTAAGTTACTGGAGATATAATTTGCTAATCTTAACCCTGCATCGATAAAAAGCCTATGAGTGTCAAGTACATCCTGAAGATTATTATCATATGCTCCCGGTTCTGCCGGTAATCCCAATATTCCATCACGGACACTGTACTCATTACCTATATTTAAGGTATTTGGAAGATACTGTGGCAGTTGCTCCCAGTTTTTCAATGAATATAAGTGACCTATTAACGGATATTTGTCCAGCATAACCTCTTGTAATTTTGCTGAGTCATATTTAGCTTTTAGCAATTCATCAGATAATATTATAAAATTATTATTTAAAGGCGGGCCCCATGGTGACATTACGCAAGTGAGCGACATATTAGGCTGATATTCCATTATTTTTTTGTTTACATACCCAACGCACGGATAATGGTTATATTCTATTTCATCAATATAAAATTTATAAGGACTACCATCTGAATATCCGCCGATTTGTTGTGCTTCATCATGAATCCAGTTATCTCTAATCCCTCTATATAAATCATAAGCTACATTATTCTGAATTTTAATATAATCAACCCACATATTGCATTCTCTATACCAATAAATACGGATATCAAAATGACTTAGCGTTTTTGTATTATAAATGCTGTTATTTTTGGGATTGAAATGATGTGACTGGGATGAATCGAGTTTCATTGGCTCATAACCATGGTTTTGAAAATTAAATTTATCTATATAGTCTCCTGAATAATATAAATTTGAATCTTTAAAATTACCTCCAATTAAATCCCAGTATTTTATTAAGGAATCTTCCCAATTTATTATTTCTACTCTACAAACACGAGTATAATATCCAACATTTTGCGATACTTTTATTTTCGGTAAAATATACCAATCATATTTGCTATCATCATATAAATCTCCCCCGCTATTATTGCATAATTCACGGTTTGCCCGCAGGTTTTTTACAACATAACCGGATGTATCATTCGGTTTATTCACATCGCAAAATTTTACCGGAGTTGTTTGTCCGTCAGTTGTATCTTTTCCTGTTTGGGTACAATCGTAAGCATAAAACCATTCTGTATTATTTGTATTATCTTCGGACAAATATTCGCATTGATAAATACTACTTTGCCCGTAACTTAAATATTGAATTTTTGGTCTTTGCATTAATGAAGTAAGTCCATTATTTGCATTATTTAGCAATACTGTTCTGACCTGAGTAACATAACTTGAAACAGGTGATAAACAACTGTCTCTGTCTGCTCCTATGTGTACCCATCCAAGCGGATAGACATAACCGCCAATATTCTCATAAAAGTTATAAATATGCCATAGGTTTAAATTCGATTTCCTGTAACCCGCATAATCACTGTATGCTCCATTACTAAACGCACCAATAACAAAAGAATCTGTCTGAACACCCGTTGAAATTGTGTTAAAATTGCTTTCTTTTGCTGACGGCTTCATTAAAAAAATTATCGAAGCCGTTACAATAAATAACACCGCTAAAATAATTTTCGCTCTCATAACTTTTAATTATAATATTTAATAAATTTTTTAAAATTATCTATTATTTTTCAATAATATTTTTTTACGCTCATTATTAATTACTCATTATTCATTACTCATTATTCATCACTTCTTAACTTCTGAATTTTTATTTAATAAGCACCATCTTTTTCGTATCAACCCTCACTCCATCCGCATATAGTGAATAAAAATATACTCCACTTGATAAATTACCCCCATCGAATTTTACTTCATACCTTCCTTCATTCTGCTTTTTATTTATCAAATCTATTATTTCTTTCCCGTTTATATCAAATATTTTTATTTTAATGTATGATCTTTTTGATATTTTATATTTTATATTTGATATTGCATTGAATGGGTTTGGATAATTTTGTTTTAATTCAAAATTATTAACTATTAAAAGATTATTATTTTCAACTTTAGTTATTATCGTTGTATCGCCTCCAGTAGTTGTATGAATGTCTTTTGTACTTATTCTAAACGCCCACCCTATTAAATTATTAACAAATGATACATTCCATAGTTGCGGAATTTTAAAACTTGTGTCAGGTATTTGATATCCCCAGTTTATGCCCCCATTTGTAGTCTTATAAATAATACATCTATCTTGTAAATTTGGATATTCAATCCATCCTCCAACACCATAAACTGTATCTTTATTTATTGCAGAAAATTTTAATACAGTTCTTACATTGACCGTACTGCCAATTACATTTGGTAATATTTGTGAAAACCAACTTAATCCTCCGTTAGTTGTTTTTTTTACATTTACAAATGACCTGTATCCAATTAGACTATCAACAAATACAATATCTCTGAATGTAGAGTCCTCAGTAGTTATTGACCAATTAAATCCCCCATTTGTCGTTCTTCCTGTGTAACTCTGGTCACGACTTATAAATCCAAAATTTTTATTCACCATATAAATCTTATCGGGATTATAATTATATGCATATAATTGTTGAATCCAGCTCTGCCCGCCGTTAGTGGTGCGGAATATACCGCCAACAAGTCCGTCACCATCCGCAAGCCAAATTGTATCATTATTTAGAACACTCATGCCATCAAAAAATGCCGTATATGGTGCATTAACTAAATTCCAATTGTTCCCTGCATTTGTTGTTTTATAAAAATAGGGAGTCCCACTTTGATTTCCACCACAAGTAAATCCGGTATTCGAATTGATAAAAGTTATTTTGCTTAGATCCATTATATTTTTAAAAACAACATTCCAATTTGCTCCTCCATTTGTGGTTTTAACAATATATCCTGTGTCTAAGGGGGTATTATTGTTTGTAACCAAATAACCTGTTAAACTATCTGTGAAAAAAACATCCGATACCGGTCCATATGGCTGAATTTGTAAACTCCATCCTTTGAATTTATTATCCTGAAAATTTAATGCGATTATGAAAAAAAGAATAGATAAATAAAAAGTAATATCAACTATTCTTTTTAGCATTCCGAAGTCCCGATTCTCTTCTTTCATACGGGATTTGCAACTGGAGCTTCGGAACGAGGGGAGGTGGATTTTATTATTTTGTGAGTTGTTCATAAAATAAAATTTTTATTGTTAGAAATAAAATAAATAGTTCTATAACCACAATACAATCGTGAGAAGAAAATATAACAAAAATCAATTATATCCATTAATATTTGCCTTTTTATTTGTAACTTACACATAACAAATTTTCATATCAAGATTATAAATAATCTTTTTTATGATTAAAGGTGGGGTGTTTTCAATACCATTAACATTTGTTCAATCCAAATATATTGATAATGAACTCAGCTTAGCAAATCTTCAAACAAAATCATATTATAAACAGAACGCAGATAAAAGCGGATGAAACAGGTATACGCAGATTATAATTGTCTGAATTCCAGATACGTTTCACTATCGGGATCTCGCTTCGCATCCAGAGTGTGGGAGGTTTCCCAATCAGGGGATTGGGAAACAGGGAAGGATGCGAAGCCGGGGCTTCGCATCCAGAGTGAAACTTTTCAGGGGAGTTTTCGTCTATAAATTTAACGGATTTTATTCCTGTTACAATTTCTATTTTTTGATATAACTTGTTTATGGATTTATTTTTAATTATTTTGGAAACTTAAAAAACGATAATAGTTTCGAATGAAGGTGATTGACAACTCAAATATTGACAGATTAAAGATATTAAAATTCATAACCGTTAAATTTCACATGGAAGGATTTTATAAAACCTCTATGGATGAAATCGCACAGGAATTGAGGATGAGTAAAAAAACGATTTACAAATTCTTTCCTTCAAAAGAAAATTTACTGGAAGTAATCTGCCGGAATACAATGGATGAATTAGAATATGATATCAATAAAATCGTGAAAGGAAAAGGTGATGTAATAGACAAAATAATAAACATCTTTAACATGTACTGCAATTATATTTCAAATATAAGTGAGAAATGGATAAATGATTTAAGAATTCATTATCCGATGATTACAAAAGATATCGAGAACTTCAGAAAAGGTAAAATATACGAAATACTTGTAAAACTGATTGAGAAAGGTAAAAAGGAAAAATTAATAGAAAATTATCCCGGTCCGATTGTAATCAATAATTTCACTGTTACTATTCAATCATTATTACATACAGATTTTATTATTAATAACAAGTTCTCAATGCAGGAAGCGTTTAAATATACATTTGACATGCTGTTTAACGGAATCCTTACAAAAAAAGGAAAAGAAAGATATAGAAACCGTAAAAAATTAAATAAACCGAAATAATTTTTATAAGTATATAATTAAATATTCAGGAAATGAAAATTTTGAAAATAATACCAATAATATTCTTTATATTACTGATTAACACTCATAGTTACGGTCAGAACATAAGAATATTATCTTTGACCGAAGCAATATCTCTGGCATTATCGAATAATTCGGATTTAATAACCGCAAAATATGAAAGGGTAAAAGCACAAAAGAAAGTATCGGAGACATACAACGAAAGTCTTTTCCCCGCAGTTAATCTGAACACAAGATATAACAGAGCATTCAAGAAGCAGGTATTCGATATTTTCGGGCAGAAGTATGAAATAGGTAATGACAATCAGATAACAAATTCATTAGACGTTACTCAAACGATACCATTTCTTGGCGCACCTGTTTTCTCGGGTATCCGGATTGCAGAATATTATGCAAAATTACAGGACGAACTTATTGCCTCAATCGAAGCAAAAACAAAAACGGATGTAAAAAAGTCTTTTTATAATGTCTTATTATTAAAAGAGTTTATATACGTAAATGAACTTTCTTTAAAAAACGCTGCTGACAATTTAAGTGTTGTGGAAGCAAGGTACAGAAATGGTGTTGCAACGGAATTTGATTATTTACGGGCAAAAGTTAAATTAGAAAATATCGAACCGGGATTATCACAGTTATATAATAATCTGAATATTTCAAAACTTGCTTTAAAAAATGTAATCGGACTTAAAGATAAAGATGAAATTGATGTCACCGGTAAATTGGATTTCGATACTAATGACGTTTACGATAATATAGATAAAATCTTAAATCACATCGCAGAGAAAAATGTTTCTATCAGACAATTAACGCTGAGTAAACAAATAAACCAGGAAGTAGTAAATATTAACAGTGCGAATTATCTTCCGAAATTATATTTATTCGGGCAATATCAGCTTAATGCAAGTGAGAATGACGGCAAAAGTTTTTTCAACTACAGGTATTATAATGTAATAAACGCCGGAGTAGGACTCACCTGGAACCTGAATCTCATAAGAAATACTTATGCAGTAAATCAGGCTGAAATAGATGTCAAAAAAGTTGACGAACAAATTATTGACGTAAAACAAAAACTTAGAATTCAGGCAAAGAGCATTTTGTTAAGAATGGAAGATGCAAGGAAAAGGATGAAATCGCAAACAGAGACAATCAAACTTGCAGAGAAAGGTTATGAAATTGCACAGATAAGTTATAAAAACGGAGTATTAAATCAGATTGATGTTTTAGATGCGGAATTTATGTTAAACCAGAGCCGTCTTGGATATCTACAGGCTATTTTTGACTATTTGACGGCAAAATCGGAATTAGAAGGACTTTTAGAAATATAAAAACATTATTATAATAATGAAAAGATTAATCGTAATATTTATTGCAGTTTTATTTACAATCACATTTTTTTCATGTGGTAAAAAAACAGAGACACAAAATGGCAATAATAAAAAATTACCACTGATACAATACAAGGAAATTATTCCTGAAACGTTCAGTGAAAAATTTAAGATTATTGGTACAGTAAAACCTTATGCAAGTGCAAAACTTTCTTCTGAAGAAGGAGGTTTAATCACCTGGTTATCTAAAGATAAAGGAGACCGGGTTTACAGGGGGGAAACAGTTATCAGGCTAAAGAGAGATGTGGACAATGCAATCTATCAACAATCGATTGCACAGTATAACCTCGCAAAGGACAATTACGAGCGTGCGGAAAGATTATATAAAGAAAATGTTGCAACAGAAAGAGATTATATGAATGCAAAGTTAGGTCTTGATATTGCAGAGAAATCACTTGACCTTTACAGGACGAGGTTATCAAAAGGATATGTATCATCTCCAATCAGCGGAGTAGTGGATGCAAAATTTATGAACAGGGGTGAAATGACAGGACCGGGTGTACCAATAATCAGCATAGTAGATATTTCCAGAGTAAAGATATCAGTAGGTATCCCTGAAAGATATATGACAGCGGTAAAAACAGGGCTGAGTGTTGATATTACATTTGATGTATTTCCGGATGAATCATTCACAGGAATTATCAGTTATGTTTCCCCGACAATAAGCACATCGAACAGAACATTTGAAATAGAAATCATATTAAATAATTACGATAGAAGATTCAAACCTGAGATGCCCGCAAATATTACTATAACAAAAGAAACTTCCGATGATGCAATAGTTCTGGAACAGGATATGGTTGTAGATAACGGAGATGAACAATTTGTTTTCATTCTTGAGAACAATGAGATTGCCAGAAAAAAGAATGTAAAATTAGGAGGAAGAAACGGGAATAAAGTTCTCATAGCTGAAGGACTGAATGCAGGGGATAAATTAATCAATGTAGGGTTTCAGGTTCTGACTGACGGCGATAAAGTACAATTAGGAAATTAAAAATTATAATTTTATTTAAATGAAATTTTTCAAATTATTATTAGGAAACCGGGTTACAATATATATACTTATACTAATAATTGTAATAATGGGAATTATATCATATGTAAGTCTTCCGAGAGAAGCTTCTCCTGATATCAAAATTCCCTATGTTTTCGTAACGACTGTTTATCCCGGAGTTTCACCTCAGGATATTGAAAATTTAGTAACGCAGGAAATAGAAAAAGAAATTAAAGGAATAAGCGGTGTCAAGAAAATAACATCAGTTTCAAGAGAAAGCTTTTCATCAATTTCTGTTGAGTTCACACCTGACATAGTAATAGACGATGCATTACAGAAAGTCAGGGATAAAGTTTCGGTTGCAAAGACAAAGATGCCCACAGATATTAAAGAACCTGTCATAACAGAAATAAATTTTTCTGAATTACCCATGTTGTACGTTAATCTGACAGGTAATATCGGATTGCCAAAACTAAAAGACGAGGCTACAAAACTAAGCGATAAAATAGAACAGATACCGGGTGTATTATCTGCCGATGTGGTGGGTGGTATTGAGAGAGAAGTTAAAATTGATGCTGATGCTGACAGACTGACATACTATAATTTAAGTTTTAATGATATTATTAATGCTGTATCTGCAGAACATTTAAATATTCCGGGAGGTTCTATTGAAGTCGGAAAATCAAGTTACCTGATTCGTGTCCCGGGTGAATATAAAGACCCGGAAAAAATGAGTGATATTGTCGTTAAAAATATTAATGGCCAGCCGATTTATATTCGTGATGTTGCCCGTGTAACTTACGGTTACAAAGAAAGGGATACGTACTCAAGAGTAAATGGCAAAGAAAGTGTAACTATTGTTTTAAAGAAACGAAGCGGTGCAAATATTATAGATATTGCGGATAAGACAAAAGAAATACTTGAATCATATAAAAATACAATTCCGCCGGGTGTCAATATTATTTATACGGGTGATGCATCCAAATTTATTAAAACAACCGTTCACGAATTAGAAAATGGAATCATTACAGGAATCGTTCTTGTTTGTTTGATTCTGTTTTTCTTTATGGGACTAAAAAATGCGATATTAGTAGCAACATCAATTCCACTGTCTTTCTTAATTTCATTCACTGTATTAAGTATGATGGGAATTACTCTGAATATGATTGTATTATTTACACTTATACTTGTGTTAGGCATAATTGTTGACGATGCAATTGTGGTTGTAGAAAATATTTACAGGCTTCAGGAAACAGAAGATTATAACCCGCACGACGCAAGTATAGAAGGACCCAAAGAAGTATTTGCACCTGTATTAATTGCAACTTTAACTATCATAGCTTCTTTTCTCCCGTTATTGTTTTTCCCCGGGATTGTAGGAAGTTTTATGAAATATATGCCTATCACTCTGATAGTATGTTTGCTTTCTTCGCTATTCGTAGCGATGGTCATAAGCCCTGTTCAGGCATCTGTATTCATTCATTTTAAAAGGGATAAAGAGAAATCACAAAAAAAGAAATTCAGACCAATTGGAAAATTTCTCGAGTTCTTCGATGCAAAATTTTTCGGAACATCCCTGAAATATTATGAAAAAGCATTACGGAAATCTTTAAAGTACAGAAAAACCAGTATTGGATTGGTTTTCGCTTTGCTGATTTTCGTCATTATTATTTATGGATTGTTTAACAATGGTGTTGAATTCTTCCCTGATACAGACCCAAGACAGGCAAACATAAATCTGAATTTACCTGTCGGTTCGAATATAAAAACGACAAATGAACTCTCAAAGAAATTAGAAGAAAAACTTCCTCAGTTTAAAGATATAGAATATTACGTATCTAATGTCGGTTCATCAAATAATCCTCTGGATTTCAGCGGTGAAGGCATATCAAATAAAGGAACAATTGCTTTAAACTTTCTGGATAAAGTGGACAGGTCTCAGAGTTCAAAATTAACAATGGAAGAAGTAAGAAAAGCAATTGAAAATATTGCGGGCGGAGAAATAGAAATAGAAAAACAAGCAATGGGACCTCCGACAGGACCTCCTGTTAATATTGAGATATCAGGTGATGACTTTGTTAAATTAGGTGAAATTGCAGAAAATATTAAAAGAGAAATAAAAGATATATCCGGTTTAAAAGATTTAAAATCTGATTTTGACCCCTCGAGACCTGAAATTAAGGTGACTGTAAACAGAGAAAAAGCTGCTTTATATAATCTCAACACAGCTTCAATAGGTATGGCAATCAGGACAGCTATAAACGGAACTACCGCAAGCAAATTCAGAATAGGTGAAGATGAATATGATATAACTGTCAGGTTAAACAAAAAAGAAAGAGATAACATTGAAACCATCAGCAATTTATTTTTAACGAATACTCAGGGACAAAAAATTCCTATTTCATCTGTTGCCGATGTTAAATTCGCAGGAGGAGTCGGAAAAATAAACAGGAAAGATTTAAAACGGGTTGTTACAGTTTCCGCTTTCGCAGAAGGCAGATTAGGAAATGATGTTTTGAAAGACGTTATGAAAAAACTTGAGAACTTTAATATGCCTGCAGGATATAATATGATATATACCGGAGAGCAGGAAGACCAGAAAGAATCAAGTGATTTTCTTGCCAAAGCTTTATTAATTTCACTCTTGCTAATTTTCTTCCTGATGGTTATCGAATTTAATTCAATAAGAGTTCCGATAATTATAATGATATCTGTAATTCTGTCACTGATTGGAGTACTGATAGGATTATTAATAACACGAACACCACTCGGTATTATTATGACGGGAATAGGTATAATTGCACTCGGTGGAATAGTCGTCAGGAACGCAATTGTAATGCTCGACTTCCACAAAGTACTTATGAACAGAGGAGTTGAAAGGGATGAGGCATTAATAAAAGCAGGTTTAATCAGGATGAGACCAATATTCCTTACTGCCGCCGCCACGATTCTCGCAATCGTTCCTCTCGCTTCGGGTATTGATTTCGACTGGCGTTCATTCAGTTTTATTGTAGGAGGTCAAAATGCAGCCTTCTGGAGATCAATGGGTGTTGCAATTATATTCGGATTAGCTTTTTCAACTTTCTTAACCTTGATTATAATTCCTACAATTTATTCTCAAATAGATGAAATAATATTAAGATTAAAAAGAAAAAAGAAACCGGTTGCAGAGGGTAAAGCTGAGATACTTGAAACTAATTAAAAGATATTAATTTTTACCGGAAATGCTGTTTTATAACAATATAACAGCATTTTTTATATTCACAAAAATGTCAAAATGATACCTATAATGTAATTGATAAATTACAAAAAAAATAATATCTTGAGGATTATTTTAAATCTATTGATAGAAATATGTCAGAAATACAATTAAAAGCAGAAAAAAGAACGGAATTTAAAAAATCAACCGCAAAAACTTACAGAAGAAAAGGTTTTATACCGGGAATATTTTACGGGTCCGGAGAAAAAAACATACCAATTGCAATAACAGAATTAACTTTGAGACCTTTAATTTATTCCTCAGAATCACACGTTATAAATCTTGAAATCGAAGACGAAACTAAACCTTTCAGCTGTATTTTAAAAAATGTACAATTTGACCCGATAAAGACTAAACCTATACATTTTGATTTATTTGCACTTAGAGAAGGTGAAGTCTTAACCATTGAGGTTACGGTTCAACTGCAGGGAACTGCTCCCGGAGTTAAAGAAGGCGGAATGCTGCAACAGATTCTTCATAAGCTTGAGATAGAATGTCTTCCTCAGAATATTCCTGCACATATTGACGTAGATATTTCAAACCTTAATATCAGCGACTCAATAAAAGTAAGTGATATAAAATTAGAAGGTATTAAAATTCTAAATGACGAAAATACAGCAATAGTAAGTGTGTTAGCACCGACCGTAGTCGAAGAACCGGCGAAAGCGGAAGCAATTGAAGAAACAACAGTTGAACCGGAAGTAATTACAAAAGGAAAGAAAGAAAAAGAAGAAGAGGAATAATCTCCTCCTTGTTGTTTTAATATTTTTATTAATTTATGAAACTTATTGTTGGATTAGGCAATCCCGGAATCAGATATGCTTTTACACGACATAACATAGGTTTTATCGTTATAGACTATATTACTGAATATTTGAAGCAGGAATTGAAACCGGCTAAAGATGAATGGTATGGAACAGAATGTGAATTTGAAGGAGCAAACTGTTACTTTATGAAACCAACGACATTTATGAATAACAGCGGTTTAGCAGTTTTAAATTTTATGGTTAAAAATGAAATTGATTTAAAAGATATTCTGATAGTTCATGATGATTTTAATATACCGCTTGGAAAGATAAGAGTGAGGAATCAGGGCTCAGATGGCGGACATAACGGTTTATCCAGCATAATTTATCATCTGAATACACTGGATTTCCCGAGAATGAGAATTGGCATTGGCAGCGATAACCAGGTTACAAAAGAAGAATATACAGAATATGTTCTTTCCCCGTTTTCCGAAAAAGAGGCAGAAAAAATAAATGAAATGATGCCGCATTACAAGGATTGTATTCTTAATTTTTTAAAAGAAGATATTATAAGTACGATGAATAAATTTAATAAAAATTTTTTTGATATTGAAAGTGATTTAACTAAAGATAATTTACAAAACTAAATAATTTATTTATGGAATTCATTTTTATATTTGGTGTAAGTATTTTGGCTCTGCTTGTAGCCGTATATCTCATCAGGAACGTAATGAAAAGAGATACCGGCACAGAAAAGATGCGCGAAATATCTAACGCAATAAAAGAAGGTGCGGAAGCATTTTTAAGAAGGCAGAACAGGACAATTATAATTCTTGCCGTTGTATTCGCATTCCTTGTTTATCTTTTATACATTATTCAAAAACCTGAAATAGCAGTATGGGCTGCCGTTTCATTTTTCCTCGGAGCACTCAGTTCGGTTGCATCCGGTTATATAGGAATGTGGACTTCTATACGGTCTAACATCAGAACTGCATCCGAAGCAAGGACAAGCTTAAACGGAGCACTCCAGACTGCACTTCGCGGCGGAGCAGTATCAGGATTATTTGTGGTAGCTCTTTCATTACTTGGTGTAGTCGGATTATTCTTTATAGCAAAAAATATCGGTGGATTTGAACCCGATAAAATTCCGTTTTATATCGCCGGTTACGGATTCGGCGCAAGCTTTGTAGCTTTGTTCGCACAGCTTG
>JGI20214J51088_10002459_pt1 | contig 12295 bp, 5 predicted proteins | sample WetSurMetagenome_FD_51088 | JGI IMG/M metagenome (IMG submission 51088)
ATGCAGAACTTGGTACAACTTATAATATAGATAAAATGGTTAATTGGTGTTTTGATGTCGGATCACTTAGAAATTGGGGCGCAATAGTTGGAACGTGGGGAGGATATGATGTTGATGGATTAATTGGCGAAGTAAATGGCTCTAACGATTATGCATTTCTGATGAATACGTTTGAACAGGTTGGGGCTTTGGTTCCAATGATTAGGTACGATGATAGATTTGCTCGTGCCATTGGTAAATGGGTATTAAACGCAGCTAACTCATCACGATTACTTTATACCAACTATTTGCCAGATCAAAATCAGGATTCCGAAGAATGGTCACATCAATACGATCCAAATTCATATATTGGACATGAAGCACTTAGACAAACACAACTTGCAATGAGTCCTTATGCTACTGGTGATGCAATTAGTGGAGGATGGGGAATGACTAATCTTGCGCTTTATGGATCTTCACACGTTGGAATATTTGGCGGAATAATTGATACTACAAATGTTTCGATGATACTGAAGTTAGATTTACTTAAGACTGATTATTTTCATAAAGATGCTTATCCAAGTTTTCTTTATTACAATCCTTATCCCTCTGAAAAATCGGTAGTTATAAATGTTGGCAATGAAGTAAAGGATATTTATGATGCAGTATCAAATACGATGATATCATCATCAGTAACAGGTGAAACAGAAATTATGGTTCCGACAGATCAGGCTATCATAGCTGTTATTATTCCTGGAGGAAGTGCAATTACTTATAATCTTGAAAATGTTTTGGCAAATAATGTGATCATTGATTTCAATTCCAGTCAAAGTGTAACAAATCATCCGCCTCGAATCAAATCACTTTCATCTGAAAATCAAATAGTTACAATAGGTGATTCCGCAAAAATATTTTGTACTGCTGTTGATAAAGATAACGATCAATTAAATTATCAATGGTCAACATCAGGGGGAAGTATTTCAGGAACAGGTTCTACAGTAACCTGGTTTACTGGTACTACTCAAGGAAATTTTTATATTAAATGTATCGTAAGTGATAACAACGGAGGAATAATTTCTGATTCAATTTTAATAGCTGCTGTTGAATACATTAATCATTTTCCGATAATAGAAAAAATTATTGCACATCCAAGAAAAATTCATATTGGCTCAAATTCAAATATTAATTGTATTGTATCAGATTCAGATGGAGACTCATTAGATTTTAATTGGTTTGCTGAATTTGGAACAATAACAGGAAACGATTCATCAATAATTTATACTGCACCAATTAATCCAGGTAATTACTTTATCGTTTGTTCTGTTAATGATGGACGCGGAGGAATTGCCATCGATAGTATAAACGTTGCAGTTCGTGATACAACAATTCAACAAACTGGTGATCTTGTTGCATTTTATCCATTCAGCGGTAATGCTAATGATCTAAGTGGATTTAATAATAATGGAACAGTTTCTGGTGCTTTATTAACTGCTGATCGATGGGGGAATACTGCAAGCGCGTATTCTTTTGACGGCATAAATGATAACATAAGAGTTGTGAGCAGCACCAGTTTAAATTTCCAGAACAGTGTAACAATTAATTTTTGGATAAAAGTCGGAGAGTTTTATGATAGAGAATCTTATCCACTTTCTCATGGTAATTGGGAGAATCGGTGGAAAATATCAATTACAAATAAACATATAAGATGGACTGTCAAAACAAACCAGGGGACTAAGGACCTTGATTCTGAAACAGAATTGATCTTAAATACACTTTACAATGTTACTGCGCTTTATGATGGGTCTGATTATGAAATCTACATTAATGGTGAACTGGATGCGCTTTCAACTTTTACTGGATTAATACCGACAACAACAATTGATTTAATAATTGGTCAAGTACTTCCGGGAAATACTCAGTATAATTTTAAAGGAGTCCTGGATGATATCAGAATATACAATTATGCATTGTCATATAATAAAATTCAATCTCTTTATGATTATGTAGTTGATGCTGATGAAGAACAGAAAATAGAATTACCAAAAAATTATGGACTAACGCAAAACTATCCCAATCCTTTCAACAATCAGACTAATATTGAATTTCAAGTTCCAAATCAGTCTATTATTAAACTTGAGATATATGATATACTTGGTCAAAAAATCAGGACATTAATCAATCAAGAAAAATCGCCGGGTAATTATTTAATAAATTGGAATGGCAAAAATGATTCTGGTGATTCAGTTAATTCAGGAATTTATTTTATTAAATTCAGTTCTGATAATTTTTCAGATACAAAAAAAATGATGCTGCTGAAATGAAAATAAAACCTGCTTTACTCCGCAATTTACTTTTAACAATGATATTTATGATTTTTAAAGTTAATGGACAAGATGCAAGCTTATTAACAATTGAAAGCACAAAAGAAGTTAGTCAAATAGAAGTTGGAAGTCCGTATGTTGGAATTGAAATTCATAAAAGCTTTCCTTTACTAAATCGTATTAGTTTTTATTATCCGGTTGCAAACAGCATTGATATCAGTGAGGATTATTGGAAGCGTGAGAATTTCAGAGTTATGTCTGTCGGATTAAAAACAGGTGATTCGCCAAAACGATTTCTGAAAAACCAAATTTATAAAGTTTCTCAAACACCATATTCAGTTTCCTTTATCGGGAATGATTTTGATAGTGAGATTGAAATCAAATATGAGTTTTGTAAGAGTCAACCAGCAATGGTTATTATGTATGAAATAACTAATACGTCAGATGCAGAAAAAAAATATGAAGTTTTTACTAGATTAGAAACAATACTTCGAACGAGTCATACTTATAAAATTATCGATAGTACTTACTCGGAATATGAAGAAGATGGATCAATAATTAGAACAAACTTCCCATTTATCGAAACGGGTAATACACAAGTATTTATTATGAATGCAGGATTGAAACCATCAAGTTTTACAACTAAAAAAGAAATGAATAACGGATTTACTAATATTGATGATTGGTGGTTGAACACAGATGAGTCACTTCCTGAAAAAATAATCCCAAAAGAGAAATTTAGTGACCCGGTTGCTGCTTACATCTATAAAAAAACATTAGAGCCAAAAGCGTCATTTAAAATTATTCAGATTGTCGGATCGTCATTGATTTCAGAGGGGAAAACAAAGACTGATTACCTCTCAAAAAATTATCAAAAAGAAGTTGATGATTATGAGAAATACATTTTAAATGAATCATTAAATGAAAATGGAATTGTTACGGGCAATAAAGATCTTGATTTTACATCGCGATGGTCGAAAGCAGTATTGACAACGAATGCACATTATTTAAATGGACAAATTGTTCCAATGCCTGCGCAAGCAGAGTATAACTTTTATTTTACTCACGATGCATTGCTTACAGATTTAGCTGCTGTAAATTTTGATGTGGACAGAGTTAAAAATGATTTAAAATTTATTATCAGCTTAGCAGATTCAAACGAAACAATTCCACACGCTTACTATTGGAAAGATACAACCTACAAAACTGAATTTGCCGGAACTGAAAACTGGAATCATTTTTGGTTTACATTAGTTTGTGCGCGATATCTTCGACATTCCGGTGACATCACTTTTCTAAATCAGCTTTATCCTTTTATAAATCAAAGCATAAAAACTGCAATGAAGAATAAAGACAAAGATGATTTGATGTGGTCCTTCAGACCTGATTGGTGGGACATAGGTAATAATTATGGACCGCGTGCGTATATGACGATACTTGCCATTCGTGCGTTAAGAGAGTTCAATTATATCTCAGTTTTATCAAACAAAGATTCTGGTGAATTAAAATTCTATGATGATCTTGCAAATCGAATGAATAAAAAATTGATCGATACACTGTGGAACAACAAACTAAATTACTTGACCAATTATTTCGAAGATGGAAACGAGGATCAGCATATTTATATGGGTTCACTTTTGGCATCGCATTTCAATTTATTGGATGATGATAAAAATTTGAAGTTGATAACTACAGCGAAAGAGAAATTATTAGATGAAAAGCTTGGCATCTATACTTTGTTTCCAATGGATCTGCATTTGCTAATTGATTATATGAAGTTTTCCGGAGACGAAGCTGGTGAACCATATCATTATGCTAATGGTGGAATCTGGCCACACGGAAATTCCTGGTACGCTCTTTCATTAATTAGTAATGGACTAAACGATGAGGCTTTTGCGTTTATAAAAAAGACAATGACTTTAAATGGAATTATAAATAGTCCAAATGGTCAGCCAGCTTTATATGAGTATAGAATAAGTGATAAAAATAATTCCTCTCTTTATGGTAACATTGATAAACCTCAGTTCTTGTGGGCAGGCGGATGGTTCTTTTACACACTGTACAATTTATTTGGATTGAGAGAAAATGAATGGAATATTTCCTTAAGTCCGTTTATTCCTGATGAAATGGATTCTATTCAATTAACTGTCACAATCAATGGAGTTCCAGTTTTGGTTGAAATTACTGGTAAAGGAAATACATTAGCTTCAATCCAGTATGATGAAAAAGAATTTCCATCAGCCATAATTCCGAGTGATATAAATAGTATAAAAAAGATTAGTTTAAAATTGGGTGAGACTAAATCACCATACTTAAATACAGCAAATGCAATTGTCATTTCTCCACTTTATGATTTAAAAACCAAAACACTTGAATTTGATCTTAAATCTTTTGAAGGGCATATGATTGAATTAGAAATAAAATCTCCAATAGCTGTTCAAAATGTATTTATAAATGGAAATAGTACAAGCAATGTAATTACTGAATCAAAGAAAAATGGATTGTTTGAAATAAATCTCAAGCATACATCTGAGTTAAAGAAAAATCATTATTCAATAAGATTTAAATAGGCTTATCATGGCAGAAGTATTATTAAAGAACGTTACAAAAATTTATGATGATAAAAACAAAGTTGTAACGGATGCAAATTTTAAAGTAGATGATAAAGAATTTGTTGTACTTGTTGGTCCATCGGGCTGCGGCAAAACAACAACATTAAGAATGGTTGCAGGACTTGAAGAAATTACAAGCGGAGAAATTTATATTGATGGAAAACTTGTAAATAATCTTCCACCAAAGGATAGAGACATAGCAATGGTATTTCAGAACTATGCATTGTATCCGCATATGACAGTATATGAAAATATGGCTTTTGGATTAAAACTTAAAAAGGTTGACAAGAAAGAAATTGATATTCGTGTTAAAGAAGCAGCAAAGATTTTAAGTCTTGAATCTTATCTAGATAGAAAACCAAAAGCACTCTCAGGTGGACAAAGACAGCGTGTTGCAGTTGGCAGAGCCATTGTTCGCAAGCCAAAAGTATTTTTGTTTGATGAACCGCTAAGTAATCTTGATGCGAAGTTAAGAGTGCAAATGAGAACCGAGATATCTAAGCTGCATAAACAACTTGGCGCAACTATGATCTATGTTACTCACGATCAAACAGAAGCAATGACGATGGGGGATAGAATTGTGATTATGAAAGATGGAATTATTAATCAAGTTGATGCACCAATGAATCTATACAATAAGCCTGTTAATCAATTTGTGGCAGGATTTATCGGAAGCCCTGCGATGAATTTTATTGATGCGAGTGTTATAAGTGAAGATACAATTAGCAGTAAAGCCGGAAAATTAAAATTTAATTTGGCGGTTGAACAAAAAAATCATATAAAAGATTATTTGAATAAAGAAATTATTATTGGAATCAGACCCGAAGATATTAGATTGGAAAATGTTTCAAAGAATTCTATTGAGTTAGAAATTTTGATAGAGGTTACTGAACCAATGGGTAATGAAACATTTATTTATTTTGAAGTAGAGAAAAATCAATTTATCGCCAGGGTACAACCAATAAAGGATTTGAAAACAAGTGAAAAAATTAAATTGTACATTGATCCAACAAGCGTTTATTTTTTTGATAAGAAATCAGGCAAAAACATTTTACGAAGTGGTTATTAATAAGAAATAACACAATGAACGATTTCTTTATCAAACACATTTGAAATTTGCAATAAGATAATTTGTTCATTTGATATAGAAGTTAATTAAATCAAAATCCTCTAATAAAACTCTACTATGAATTTATTGTACTATTATTCTTTATAGACCAGAATCATTTCCGTCTATCTGCCAATTAATTACAAAAGATCTAATGTAAATCACGTTCTGGCAATTTAGTTGAGATAGAATTTTGTTTTTCACAACTCAAATGTTGAAAAGGAGAATTATCCATATATAGAACTTACTACCCAACCATTATCAACATCATAATGGTTAATTTTTCAATCTGATTTAGCCAAGTAGAAATTTATTATTTTAGAAAAAACAGCACTTTTTGAATATATTCATTTTAATCAATTGAGCATTTTTTAAATATATATGGTTCGGAATGCTGATATCTAGTAGTGCATTTAAATTTCTTTTTGAAAACTATTGACTTTGATTATTAGTTTTTTTTATTTTTCAATCGTTCCCGCAAACGTTTGCGGTAAATAATATGAAACAAACGACAATAAAAAATATCGCCTCTGAATTGAAACTATCTACCTCAACAGTCTCACGTGCGCTTAATGACCATCCTGATATTCATGAAGAAACTAAGAAACTTGTCAACTCCATAGCTAAAGAATTAGGTTATCGACCAAATATAATTGCTCGAAATCTTAAATCCAGCAAATCATATCAGATAGGTGTTATTGTTCCTGAGATAAGACATGATTTTTTTGCCAATGCTTTAAGTGGAATTGAAGAAGTTGCTTATCAAAAAGGTTATACAGTAATTCTTGCTCAATCAAATGAAGATAAAGAGCGCGAAGAGATAAATCTCAATTCTATGTATTTGCATCGGGTAGCAGGTATTCTCGTTTCAATCTCCCAGACAACTACTGATAGTGCCCACTTTAAAAGATTAGTTGATAAAGGGGTAAAGATGGTTTTTTTTGATAGGGTCTGTAATGATTTAAATGTTTCTACGGTTCATATCGATGATCTGCAAAGTTCCTATGAAGTTGTTAAATATCTAATCAGTAAAGGATATAAAAAGATTATTCATTTTGCCGGACCGCTGAATCTTGAAATATGTAGAAACAGAAAACTTGGATATGAAAAAGCCTTAGTGGAATCAGGAGTTTTATACAATCCTGTTGTGATTGAAGGTGGGATGCATGAAAATGATGGCTATAAACATGTAGATAAAATGATTGAATTAGAATTTGAGAATTGTGCCATATTTGCTGTGAATGATCCGGTAGCTGTTGGTGCTGTTAAAAGATTAAAAGAACTTGGAATAAAAGTTCCTGAGCAAGTAGGAATTGTTGGATTCTCGAATAATCCGATAACCGAAATGATAAGTCCGCAGCTTACTACAGTTGAGCAGCCAGCATTTGAAATGGGAAGAAGAGCAGCAGAAATTTTAATTCATGAAATAGAAGATGAAAGCGAAGTGATTATTCCATCGGATATAATATTAGAAACGAATTTAATTGTAAGAGAATCAACATAAAACATTTTACACACTAACCTGCAAACGATTGCGGATAATTTAAACACTATGAAGATAGAAAAAAGTCATAGAAGATTTAATCCACTCACGGGCGAATGGGTACTTGCTTCTCCACATCGAACAGATAGGCCTTGGCAGGGTAAAGTTGAACAGCATCACAATATTCAAAAAAAAGAATTTGATGATAGTTGTTATCTCTGTCCAGGAAACATTCGGGTAAACAACCAGGTAAATCCTTCATATAAATCCACGTTCACTTTTGACAATGATTTCAGTTCTTTAAACCCAGACTCTGAAGGATCACAAAATAAATATGGACTTCTCATTACTAAATCTGAAAAAGGAATTTGCCGGGTGGTCTGTTTTTCTCCCAAGCATCACCTTTCACTTGCTGAGTTGAGTGTTACAGAGATTGAAGATGTAATCACAGTTTGGCAAAATGAGTATAAAACTCTGGGAGATAAACCTTTTATAAATCATGTTCAGATATTTGAAAACAAGGGTGATATAATGGGATGTAGTAACCAGCATCCGCATGGACAAATATGGGCGCAAGAAAGTATTCCAAATGAAATTCTTAAAGAGCAAAAAAATCAGTTTAAATATTTCAGTGAAAATCAAAAAACACTTTTAAGTGATTATTTGCAAATAGAAATAAATGAAGCGGAAAGAATTGTTTTTGAAAACGATAGCTTTGTTTTGCTAGTTCCTTTCTGGGCTGTTTGGCCGTTTGAGACAATGATTATTCCTAAACGTGCTGTTAATAATATTCTTCAATTAAATGATTCCGGAAAAAAAGACTTAGCAGACATAATTAAAATTGCAACTGTTAAATATGATAACATTTTTGAAACATCATTCCCATATTCAGCCGGAATTCATCAATCACCAACAGATGGAATTGAACACGACGAGTGGCATTTACATCTGCATTTTTATCCACCATTGTTAAGATCTGCTTCCATAAAAAAATTTATGGTTGGATATGAACTTCTTGCAGAACCTCAAAGAGATATTACTCCGGAACGCAGTGCTGAAATTTTAAGACAGGCAAATTCAATTCATTATTTGTTGAGAGGAAAAGATGCTCAATAAAATTTTTAATTTAGTTTTGATTTCGATATTACTGACTTCAGTAGAAATCTATTCTCAATATGGAAAAATTAATATTGATAAATATATTCAGGACGCTGAAGTTTTTGAGAAAAATCAATTACTGCATTTACCAACATTCGTTCCATTTGAAAATATTAGTGCAGCTATTGAAAAAAAAGAAATCCAATCAAAATATTATAAAACATTAAATGGCAAATGGAAATTTAATCTTGAAAATACTCCATATACTTTTCCAAAAGATATTTATGAAGTGAAGTTTAATGATGCAAATTGGAATGAAATAAATGTTCCTTCAGTTTGGCAAGTGCAAGGATTCGATCATCTTATGTACAGAAATGTACCAATGGAATTTGCTCCTTACGATCCACCCAACGTACCAAAAGAATTAAATCCGACCGGATGTTACAGAAGAAGTTTTAATGTGGATGCTGATTGGAACGGAAGACAAATCATTCTTCACTTTGATGGCGCAAAATCAAATGCATTTGTTTGGATAAATGGTGAATATGTTGGTTACGATGAAGGCGGAATGACTCCAGCAGAATTTGATATCACTGAATTTATTGAAGAAAAAAATAATCAGATAACAGTTTTGGTTACTCGCTGGTCAAGCGGCTCATATCTTGAAGACCAGGATATGTGGCGGTACTCTGGAATTTTTAGAGATGTTTATCTTTATTCCAAACCCATTGTTTCTATTTCAGATTTATCTGTAATAACTGATTTTGATAACAATTATAAAGACGCAAATCTTGTTTTAAAACTTGCAATCAATTCTACAACAAATTCCGCTTCGAACAACTATAAAATCAAATATTCATTATTAGATAGTGAACTTAAAAAAGTTATTGAAGAAGCATCCGAAAAAATCTCAAACAACAAAATTGAAATAAATAAGCTCATTCAAAATCCGCATCAATGGTCTGATGAAAAACCATATCTCTATACATTAATTATAGAATTACTTGATGGCGATAAATCAGTTGAAATAATCAAACAGAAAATTGGATTTAGAGAACTTGAAATTATTAATAGACAGGCTTGTGTAAATGGTAAACCGGTTTATTTCAGAGGTGTAAATCGTCACGAACATCATCCTGATTTTAGCGGTGCAATTACTGAAGAGATGATGATCAAAGATATTAAGCTGATGAAACAATTTAATGTTAATGCTGTTCGAACAAGTCATTATCCAAACTCTCCGCTTTGGTATGATCTCTGTGATGAATATGGAATCTATGTTCAGGATGAAGTGAACGCAGAATGTCATTATAAAGAATATTGGTTTCCGGGTTTAGAATTTTACCACGCTGCTTTTATGGACAGATTTTCGGGAATGATTCAGCGAGATAAAAACCATCCATCAGTTGTAATGTGGAGTACAGGAAATGAATGTGGACTTGGAGAAATCCATTACAAAATGAATGACTATGCAAGAGCTAATGATGGAACAAGATTTGTTATGCACCAATCAAATGAACCTGATGGTGATGCTCCTTATGCAGATATAAATGGTCCACGTTATCCTACAGTTGCAAGCTTAAGATATTTTGGATTGAAATCTCCTAAACCGGTTGTTATGGGAGAATATGCTCATGCAATGGGAAATAGTTTGGGCCAGTTTAGCGAACTTTGGAATTTGATTTATACTTTGCCTTCACTGCAAGGCGGATTTATTTGGGATTGGGTTGATCAGGGTATGAATGTGAATTTGAAACTTACTCCGGAATTATCTGAGAATAAAATTTTATCAGCAGTTATGGGCAATCCATCTTTAATTGATGGACAAAAAGGCAAAGCTTTAAAACTTAGTGGATTAGATGATTGGATTGAAATTTATAATCATCCAATTTATGATTCGCTTGTGGATAATGTTGCAGTCGAGTTTTGGATTAAGCCTGATGATTGGTTTATTGAAAACCCACTTGTTATTCGTGCAAACCAATTTGGTGTAATACAACGTTACGCAGATTCACTTTCGTTTTACATAAATGATTACAAAAATTCAATCACTACATCTCTTCCGTCTGATTGGAAAAACAACTGGCACTTTATAAAAGCTGAGTTTGATGGAAAAGAGATGAAGCTTTTTATTGATAATCAATTGAAGGCTTCTTCAAGTTATAATCAACCACTTAGATATGTTCATTATCCAGTAAACATTGGGAGGGATTATTATCGCAATACTGACCAGCATCTTGGCTGGATTTCTAATTGTGCAATTGATGAAATAATTATTAGCAGCATTTTTGATGGCAAGAAAAAACAAATCCTAAATCTTCCTTTAGATAAAATAGAAACTAAAGATAAGTTTGTTTATTACGGTGCTACATCGTTTGTGTGTAATGGAGTGATTTTTAACGATAGAGTTCCACAACCAGAACTTTACGAAATGAAAAAAAGTCAGGCTCCAATTCAATTCTCATTGTCTGAAGATAAATCAAAAATGATAATTAAAAACTATTACAGTTTTACAGATTTGGAAGAAATTGATTTTAATTGGTCATTGTATGCAAATGGTAAGAAAATTAAAGATGGTAAACTGAATATTAATTGTATTCCATTAACAGAAGTAGTTATCAATAATCCAATCCATCCTTTCAATTTTAAAATTAATGAAGAATATATTCTTGAAGTAACTGCAAATTATCGTAATGCTACAAAATGTATAAACAAAGGCGATGAAATAAATTTTGAACAATTTATTCTTTCATCTTCATCAAATGAGTTGAAGAATAAAAAATTAAAAACAGATTTATCAATAACTGAAAATGATATAACTATAAAACTAGCTGGTGAGAAGTTTACTTACGTAATTGATAAAAGTAATGGTCAACTTAATATTTCATCAGGAAATGGAGCTTCTGACATAAATCTTAATGGCCCAAAATTAAATGTTTGGCGTGCACCAATTTCCAACGAAAGAGTTGAATGGGCACAAGCTGAAGCAGAAGATTGGTACTCAACTGGACTGAATAGATTGATACTTGATTCAACGGATGTGAAAATAAATTCTAAAACCAATCAAGTTGATGTAAGTACAAAGCAGTTTTACAGATTACCCGGCAATAATGATTATATCATAAATCAATTTGACTATTCAGTATTAGCTGGTGGCGAAATAAAGATCAATCAATCAGTTGAGTTTATGGGAAGGTTCAATTACGAGTGGCTGCCTCGTGTTGGAATGAAATTTAATTTATCTAAATCTTGCAATAATGTTGAATGGTACGGGCGAGGACCATTTGAAACATATCCAGATAGAAAAACAGGAGCAAAAATTAATTGGCACAAACTTAGCGTTGACAGTTTTTATGTACCGTATGTTACACCCGAAGATTACGGAAATAGAACCGATGTTAGCGTATTAAACTTATTATCAGGTAACTCTAATCCTTTTTCAATCACTTCAGCCGAAAAATTTAATTTTTCTGTAACGCCATACAAAAATATTGAAAGAGCTGTTTATCCATTTCAATTAGAAGTTGCAAATGATTTAACTCTTAACATTGATCACAGGATTACTGGAGTTGGCGATACACCAGTTCCAACTTTACCGATGTATCGGACGTATCCAATTAACTATAATTATTCAATTACAATTACTCCCAATAATTAGTATGACTTTAAAAAATAAAATGATGTTATTAAAGTA
>JGI20214J51088_10002460_pt1 | contig 12293 bp, 12 predicted proteins | sample WetSurMetagenome_FD_51088 | JGI IMG/M metagenome (IMG submission 51088)
GATTTCCGCTTTGTATGCTATAAGGATCATCACTCGAAGTATACGGATTTAATTCATATATATTGGGACGGGTGAGCGTACGACTATATGACAGCTTTAGGTTCTGTTTTGAGTTGATTTTATAGTTAATGGTAGCATTAGGCAACAAAGCAAAAATATTGTTATTGTAACTGTTTGTCATACCAGATGTTGATCTTTCAGCGCGCAATCCCGCATTTACAGTGTATTTTGAAAAACTATAAGTGGCAGCCCCGTATAGAGAAAAAATATATTCGNCATATTTAAACTGNTTAGTCTGTCTGTCCTGTAACTCTTGTGTTTTCAATTTAATCCCGATATCAAATCTGAGTTTTTCAGTAACCGGGGAAGAATAATCAATCTTAAGGCTTAATGAGTTTTGTCCGGGTTTGACGGCATTTATTTGCTTCGCCGGATAATTACCGGTAATACTATCAACTGTAACAAGTGTCGTACTGTTAAATGCTTTAAAGTTGAAATAACTCAGATCGAAAGCAATCTCTCTGGACGGCTTATTAAATAAATGTTTATAATTAAGAGTATAATATGATGAGTGGTTAACATCATCATCGTTCTTTAATGCCGACCAATTCCGGCTACCAATGGCATCACCGTTTACCTGCATGGCGATGCTGCCGCTATGTTCACTTGAATATGGATTGTAAAAAGTATAAAAGCTTAGCTGATTCTTTTCATTGATATCATAATCTGCTCCAAAATGAAATCTGTGAGACCAGTACTTTTGCCGTACATCCTGAGTGGCAGTAATTTCTGATATACCTCCTGAATCGTGAAAACTACGATAGCTGTTTTCAGTTATGTTAAAATAACTCAGATCTCCATCATAGGAAGTATAAAGATTTATCTTCCTGAAGTTGTAATTAAGGCTGAAATCAGGAAATATATATATTTCTGATCCGGAAGTAGGGAGTTCTGCATGAATATGTCCGTCAATTGCATAAGCCTTATCCTTTTTGAGGATTATATTAATGACCCCGCTTATATCTGCATCATATTTTGAACCAGGAGAAGTGATAATCTCCACTTTATCTATTTTAGCGGCATTAAGCTGATTCAGAAAACTGCGGTCACGTTCTTTACCATCAACAAGAATAATAATACGCTGATTTCCTTCAATCGAGATGTTTTTCATTATGTCAACCTGTACTCCGGGAATATAATTCAGAAGATCTACCCCATTATCCGATGCATCGTAAATTTTTTTATTTATGAAATAAGTCGTTTTATCAGGTTCTACTTTTGCCTTCACACGTTCACCCTGAACAACGACCTCGCCAAGAGTTACGGATTTTGCCTGTAACAGAATCGGACCTGTTTTATAGTTCTCCGTCAGATTTATTTTTCTTGATATTCTATTATAGCCAATTGCTTTTACTACCAGACAATAATTCCCGCCGGCAATATTTTCAAGACTGAATTCACCGTCGGCATTGCTGGCGGTGCCTGTAATAAAAGTAGAATCTGAGGTTTTTCTTAACGCAACAGTAGCATAAGCCACAGGTTGCATGTTTTGCTGATCAGCCAGTTGACCTGATATGAACAGCTTTTGCGACGCCTGAGCATTTAATAATACAAAACTGGTTGCAAGACCAGACATCAACATAATTATCGTTTTAAATCTTTTTGATACGGATAATGAATTCATAATTTCTCTTTTTTGTTTAAACATCAGTTTGGTTTACCCCGGCAAAGTGAGGCAATAAGATGTTTCACTCCAAAGAAATGGGACAGATGGTAAGTATTTGTTACCAGTTGTAAAAGGAACAAGATCAGGCGGATTTTATCTGTTACAGGAAGCAATAATCTGTGATGAGCTGTAACTCCCTATGCATGGAACCTGGTAAAGAGTCTGTTGAAATCATTGGTATTAGTTCTTGAAACGGGAATTCTTATATCGGTTCCTGTCAGTTTTATTACATAACCTAATGAGTTTCCCTGTTTACTTTTGACTTTTTTCAGATTAACGAGGAAAGCACGATGTGTTCTATAGAAATAAGGTACGCCTGACAATTGCTGTGAAATGCTGTTAATTGAATTACGGATACTCTCCTTCTTCAGCACATTATTCTTTAACAGATGGAAAATGACGTAATTCCCGTCTGATTCAGCATAAAGAAATTCGCTCGGGTAAAAACTCAAATCTTCTTTTTTCAACTGTGAGCTGATCCTTATAAGATCTTCCGGAACAGCATTTTCCAATTCGTTTGAAGGAGTATCTGTTTCATTGGAGCTAATTACAGGAGCAAACAAATAGCGGTAATTTATTGCACTGAAAAAAGTTAATGGAATTATGCCAATAAGGAAGGCACTTCCAAGTGAATTGAGAAAAGTTGAAATCCTCCACCTGTTTGTAGCTGGTTCCGTTTCGATCAGGAAACCCAGGAAATAAATAGCTAAACCGAGAACAGATAAAACAAGTAGTGCTGATATAATCTCCTTAAATACTGTCCATTTCTTTTCATTTGAAAAGTATTCAAATGCTTTAAGTGTTCTGAGAACCATATAAAGGAAAATCCCCGGCAAAAAGCTATAGATAGCCATAGTGGTTTCAAAACTTAAAACTTTAGTAGCATGAACATTAAATGGTCTGTAAAGGGAAGTGAAGCCAAAAACAAACAGCGATATTATCAGGGTGCCGGCGAGAGGATGTCTCAGAATATACGTCTGGGGATAATTGTAGCTAAGCCATTTATAATTATGACCACTCATAAGTTACATTGGGGTTTCAGGATTTGTACTCTGGTCGTTATGTCTGTAGTTATTTCTGATTACTAATATATGTCATTTTGCAGAATATACATCGACCGGCTTTTGACAATAAAAAAACCTTCCGGCTTTTTTTTACCGGAAGGTCATGTATTTATGTATTGAAAANGTTAAATCACTTAATTACTTGCATTTATCAACTCAGGTGAACAATGAAATGACATGATTTGCCTCCCCTTCTCAGGCTCTCGGCAATATCAACCCTGAACGGCCTGCCAAGCGCAGTCTCAAAAATGGTCTGATGGGTTGTCCTGGTGCACTCACAATGGATATCATCAGGCTTTGGTTTTCTGTAATTGGCTGCCGGACAATAACAACCTGAAGATACTTCACCATACCGGATATGAACTGTCTCGCCGTCTTTCCAGATTTCAAAATTCTTCTTATAGCTTTCAATCAGCTTATCGAGATCGCCGCTGCCATTGATTGCGATATCTTTTTTAAACTGAAATCTGTTAAAGCAGGCTTTTCCGCAATTACCGACAATCATCTCCTGGGTTTTCCGGTCGAGATTCTTTTCCATCGACTCCAGAAGATCTGAAAGCCAGTTCTCAACAAACTGTTTTTGCGCCTGAAGAGATTTATATTTTTCATCTTCAACCTGTGGTATGGTATTTACTTCTGATGCTGAAAGGTTTTGAATTACAAAGGGGCAAACTCCCAGGAGGGCAAGTTTCTGTGTAAATGATTTTCTGTCCATTATCAAAAAGTTAAAAATTATNATANCATTAATACACGTATACGACCCGTAAAACCACATTCTACCCTATAATTTTCAGGAACATTGAATCAAATTTATTGTTACTATATCGTAGAACATATAAAAGAGATGAAAAACAAAAATTCTCAGAATTTCTCAAGAAAAGTAGTAGTTGTCGGAGCCGGAGCAGTCGGGGCGACCTATTGTTATGCCCTTGCCCAGAGTGGTATTGCCGACGAAATAGTGCTGACAGATAAGAATGAAGATCTTATGAAAGGGCAGGTACTGGACCTTGTACATGGTCAGACTTTTTTCCCCACCGTTGGGATACGTTCCGGAACCATAGCTGATTGCCATGATGCCCAGCTCGTCGTCATTACAGCAGGCGCAGCACAAAAACCGGGGGAGACAAGGCTGGAGCTGATAAAAAAGAATGCCGCCATCACAGGAAGTATTGCAGAAGAAATAGCAAAATCGGGATGCAATGGAGTAATGATGGTTGTCAGTAATCCTGTTGATGTTCTGACCTATGTGGCCCTGAAAAGATCTGGTTGGGAAAAGGGCCGTGTAATCGGTTCAGGTACTGTTCTTGACAGCTCGCGTTTCAGACATCTGCTAAGCAAACATTGCGATGTTGATGTGCATAATGTACATGCATATATACTAGGAGAGCATGGTGACAGTGAGTTTGCGGCATGGTCAATGACAAATATTGCCGGAATAAGCATTGATAAATACTGTCCTGTCTGTCAGAGATGCAAAGACTGGAAAAAGGAACGCGATCTGATCGAACAGCAGGTACGCGACTCAGCATATCATATAATTAATTATAAAGGATCAACTCAGTATGCAGTAGGACTGGCAATGGTAAGGATAACCGCAGCGATATTAAGGGGACAGAACAGCATATTATCAGTTTCTACCCTGTTAGAATCAGATTTTGGGATCAGCGATGTCTGCCTTAGCGTTCCATGCGTGGTATCCGACAGAGGTGTAACTCGGATTATTGAGAGTCCACTATCTCAATCTGAGATTGCTTCATTGGCCCATTCTGCTGTTGTCCTGAGAAAGGCTTTAGATTCACTAAGTATGGACTGAACTTAGGAGGATAGTTGCATTTATCCGATAAAATACTGATGCCGAAATATATTCAGCATCGATATACTAATCAGGATTCTCATAGAGCCGAAGCTTGTTTTTAAGGGTCATGATCTCCTCATTCATTGAGTTCATGCGCTCCAATAAATAATTTATGGTCTCTATGCCCTCCAGATTTATATCAAGATCATAATACAGCCTGACAAATTTTTCGAGATGAACGAGCTGCTCTTTTTTAATGTAATCAGAATTGCTTATCCTGGTGATCTCGATTAAACCGCTTTCCTGAAGAGAACTTATAAATGAAATTTCAATTTCATGACTGGTACAAAACTCATCAATTGCAACCATGTATTTACTGTTCATTTCTATATTATTTAACATTCTGATTATGACTGAGATAATTGTTTAAACAACTCACGTTGCTTTTCAGTAAGGTTTGTCGGGATCTTTATTACAAACGTTATATAAAGATCTCCTGACTGTCCCTCTTTTTTATATACCGGGAATCCTTTGCCTTTTAGTTTTATCTTGCTGCCATTCTGAGTCTCGGGACTGACTTTCAGCTTTACTTTACCGTTGAGCGTATCCACTGTAATTTCACCGCCAAGCACAGCATTATATAAATCGAGATCGACAGTTGTGTACAAGTCGTCACCAAGTCTTTTAAACCTGGAATGATTGGCAATTGAAAATGTGATATACAGATCTCCGTCGGGTCCACCGTTTCTTCCCTTGCCGCCATGTCCCGGGATCTTTATTGTCTGTCCGTTTTCAATCCCCGCCGGAATGGTTATCCTGATCTTTGCTCCATTGACATTGAGTGTACGCTTATGTGTCGAATACGCATCTTCGAGATCAAGCTGCAACTCAGCATTAAAATCCTCACCCCTGAATTTTGCCTGCCGTGTTTTGCCAAATCCTGCAGCTCCGCCACCGAAAAGTGATTCGAAAAAATCAGAAAAGTCCTCACCGGATTGGGTCTGGGTATATTTTTTCTGATCCTGTCCAGATGCCTGCTGACGATATTGGTTTTGCTGTTCAAACTGGTCAGAGTGTTGCCAGTCCTTTCCATACTGATCATACTTCTTCCGTTTCACGGGATCGCTCAGCACTTCATTTGCCTCATTTATCTGCTGGAACTTTTTTTTCGCATCCTTATCATTTGGATTCAGGTCGGGATGATATTTCCTGGCTAGTTTACGATAGGCGCTTTTTATATCTTTTGCCGAAGCTGTTTTATCAATTCCCAGCAATTTATAATAATCCAGATACTCCATTGAACTAAAAATTGGTAATTATCAAAATGTAAAATTAGAATATTTCGCTTATCTGTTTAAGGTACCTTAACAGAATATCGCCTTGTTCAAATTACTTATTAGAACAAGAAGAACATCGATATGTTTCTGTTTTCATTGCGTTAAATAATGTCACGCCTGTTTTACAAACAGAATTTAAATTATAATTTAGACAGGTTCAATCAAAAAAATGACCCGTTAAAATAACTGCCNGTATGAAAAAGATAATAATAACACTTTGTGTCATGCTCAACTTATCTTCATGTGAATCACAGAACAATGGGAGTGTTGAAGGAACTACTGTCACCAATAACCGATCAGGATTCTGGTCAGGAATAAATATTTCTCGGAAGAAACCCGTTGCATTTATATTCAGAAATAACTCTGTCACTTCAGTTAACTCAGGCGGTTATATGCTGCAGGCCGGTGATGAAGCGCCCGGACCAACAAATAATAATCTTGACGGAGAAATAATATCGGGGAATAAATTTATCTGGAACGGAACCGATATTGCAGCTACCATCACTCACGGGATTTTCCTTGGATATAATAATAATGTTCAGATAAAGTACAATTACCTGTACCGGATTCCGACGGGTATTGTACTGAAATCAAATGGTATGACAAACGTTTCAGGAGGGGTAGCCTATAATATCATAAATAAGACCGGAACAATAGGCGTTGTGGTTAAAGGAATAAATGGCATCAATATTTTCAATAATACTTTTTATTCAGATCAGGTAAAATGGACAAGTAAACTGAAGCCGGGTACTCCTTATGGGCTTGTGGATATATATGCCAATGATGGACTAAAGCCATTGGAATATTCAAAGGGGACCAAAATCAGGAATAATATATTTTACACGGTTCATCAGATCTGTAATATCAATATAGTGGAAGAAGCGGACGCCGAAGGATTTGAATCTGATTACAACATTTTCTGGTGTGAATCAGGGACTCCGATGTTTAAATATCTGGGCGTCGAGAAGACATTTGCCGAATGGCAGGCGCTAGGCTATGATACTCATTCCAGAATCATCAATCCCGACTTCATTAATTTGACTGATTTTGTTCCGCGCGCAAGGCTGGATTACGGAACCGATCTGGGTTCAAACTGGATAACGGGGCTTTCAATAAAAGCGGTATGGGTACCTGGATCATCGCCTGCCACAAAAGATCAGAACGGGCCATGGCAGGTTGGAGCACGCATATATTAGTCAGAAAGAGCTGAAGGAATGATGCTTGATATTAATCCGCTTTCTTCTTCCTGAAAATCATATCGAATACAGACAGGGCTACAGCTTTTATCATTGCAGAGTTTCTGGCCAGGTAGTTAGTGGAAACATATTGAAGCACATAACCCAGCAGATTTCTGAATACGCCTGAGGATCTGCCAACGAAAAGCTTTTTCAGGAGATACCCTCCTGTCATTCCTGCAGCAGTTCCGGAAATATCATCAACAGGATATGAAGAGGAAAACAGATCCTTAATAATATCCCTGATCAGATTTACAGGCTTAAGCCTTTCGTAAACAACAAGTGCATGTTCTTTTAAAAGCCTTCCTTTCAGCTCCTGCTCACTTTCAAGGACCCTGATTGCCCCCTTGAGTTCAGCCACGGATCTAATATTTCCCTGATTATTCATTTGAGTATACGTTTGATAAAATAATCCCCGACATGCCGTTTAATCCAATTTTTAAGAACGAAATGGACAATGAGACCTGCAAAAATATAGAAACCGGCTACCACAAAGAAACCATAAAACAATTTACCGAGTATATCACCAAGCCAAAATGCTATACCCATATTCAGAAAGAAAAAGAAAGCAGATACAAGCAAAATAAAGAATGAAGCCGGAACAATTGATGATACAATATCGGTGGACTTGTCAAGTGCTTTAAGTTTTACAAGGTCAAAGCTTGTTTTCCCGTAATCGGTTGCTCTGTCAATCAGAGTCTCGAACAAATCAGCTTTATCTTCCATACTGCCTGTATTAATTAGTTATTCAGATTGTTTATTATTTATTTTGACCAGGCAGAATATTATGCAGTGGCTGTTTTCGACTCCTTGCCGGAACTGCCGGTCTTAGATCTGGCTTCCCCTGAAAGATCAGATACTTCATCTTTAGCCTCATCGACTTTCACCGAAATACTATCGAGAAATTCCTCGAATTTGTCTCTCAGATCCTCAACAATATTTTCTCCCTTTTTTGAAATTCTCTTCCTGGTATTCCATCCTTTATCAGGGGCGAATAAAACTCCCAATGCGGCGCCGATTGCAACTCCGGCCAAAACTCCTAATAGTACTTTTCCTTTGCTCATGGCTATAAAAAATTAATGGTTTTAATTTATTATTAAATAATCCTTCTCCCTCTGATAAGCCGGAGGAGAATCGCTATAACAGCAATAATCAGTATAACAGCTATAATATACAGCAAGTTACCCATGTTGTAAATTTTGTATTAAAGTTACTTACCTCTGTTTAGATTAACAAAAGTTAAGCAGAAAATGTTCTGAAATGATTATGGATATGGTTCCTAAAACGGGAATCCATCTGTTATTTAACAGATAATGAGCAGTTAAGACAGGAAATTAAATCATCTATCCGGTTGTGGTAATTCCTTTTTTATTTTTCCCGATTTTAAAATCGGAGGTATTATGAAATGTAAGAGACGGGAAGTTTTCCCTGGCAAGTTTAAGCATCCATTCACTCTCAGCAAAAAACACAGGATTGTGTTCCTTATCATAAGCAATTGATCCTGATTTACGTTTTATAAATTCTTCAAGTTCCTTTTTATTGTCAGTAGTGATCCAGCATGCCTTAATGAACGGAAGATGTGAAAAGCTGCATTTAGCTCCATACTCATGTTCAAGCCGGAATTTAATTACCTCATACTGAAGCTCACCAACAGTTCCAACAATTTTCCTGTTGCCTGGCTGCTGGACAAACAACTGTGCAACGCCTTCGTCAGTCATCTGCCTTACTCCTTTCTCCAGCTGTTTGGTTTTCATCGGATCCAGATTATTCACTTCTCTGAGAATCTCGGGGGAGAAGCTTGGTACTCCTTTGAAATTCAGTGTTTCACCTTCGGTTAGTGTATCTCCTATTTTGAAATTACCGCTATCATATAAACCTACAACATCACCGGGAAAAGCCTCTTCCACAATACTTTTACTGTTTGCCATGAAGCTGGTCGGAGAAGAGAATCTTATCTTCTTTTCTGAACGGGTATGAAAATAGAACTTGTTCCTTTCAAATCTGCCGGAGCTTATTCTCATGAAGGCAATCCTGTCGTGGTGCTTTGGGTCAAGATTTGCATGTATCTTAAATATGAAGCCTGTCAACTGCTCCTCTTCAGGTTCAACGACCCGTTCCAGGGCCTGAATTGAACCAGGACAGGGTGCTATCTCAAGGAAAGTTTCAAGGAGTTCGAGAACTCCGAAATTATTTAGTGCGCTTCCGAAGAACAACGGAGCAAGATAGCCTTCCCGGTATAGGTTCATATTAAATGTTTCAAACATATCCCCCACGAAATCTATTTCCTCCCACAGTTTATTGATGCTTTCCTCTCCCACAAATTCAACCAGTTTCGGATCCTTGATGTCTTTGGTTGTGATAAGGCTCTCAGATACTGTTGTTTTATCAGGTGCAAAGATCTGGATCTCTTTCCTGTGAAGATTATAAACGCCTTTGAACTGTTTCCCGTTGCCAATTGGCCAGGTATATGGACAAACTGCAATTTTCAACTCCTTCTCAAGTTCATCGAGAAGATCGAAGGGATGAATTCCTTCCCGGTCCATTTTATTTATGAATATCATGACCGGAGTATTACGCATACGGCAGACATCCATAAGCTTACGGGTCTGCTCCTCCACTCCTTTTACACTGTCAACAACAAGGATGACACTGTCGACTGCCGAAAGAGTCCTGTAGGTATCTTCAGCGAAATCTTTATGCCCCGGTGTATCAAGGATATTAACTCTTATGTCATTATAATCGAATGCCATAACTGATGTTGAAACTGAGATCCCCCTCTGCTTTTCAATTTCCATGAAATCAGACGTGGTAGTCTTTCGTATTTTATTACTCCTTACCGCCCCTGCAGTCTGAATCGCTCCTCCGAAAAGAAGCAATTTCTCAGTCAGTGTAGTCTTGCCAGCATCAGGGTGACTGATAATGGCAAAAGTTCTCCTTTTTCCAATCTCACTTTTTAAATCCATAAATAAAATATTGAAAGATCCTCTTGTTTTGTTAAAGCGCTAAAAATCAATTTTGGGAGGTCTTTTCCAAAAGAGCCACAAAAGTAATAAAAAAATGGCCAAGTTCAGAATTACCCTTTCAGGTATGAACACTGTAATGATTGGGAGATCCCTCGGCTCATCCACTCAAAATATTTAAATACCTGTAAATGAAGTTGGTGGATTCCCATACTAATGACAACCTTCTTATCTTACATTATAAGAGACGCTTGTAAGTATCGTTAATGGATCTATTTAATTTGCCTTGTTTTTTCAAGCCACAAAGTGGCTGAATATGAATAACCCCCGGCGAAACCGGGGGTGAATGTAACCTATTGATTTAGAGCCCTGAAGGGGCTCAATATAATTTCTAGTGACAAATGATTATCAGAATACAAAAAATAATGATAGTTAATTTCAAATATTATAATATTCAGCTCTTTCAGAGTTGCAAAAGGTGCGTGGACGAATGCCCCCGGTTTCGCCGGGGGGTATTCAGATTACGTTCTTTCAGAGCTAAAGAAACTCAATATCATAATGAACTTATACATTGTGATAAATTTTGAATCGTTTGAAATTATTGTTCTAAAAGGAAAATACTAAAAACAGACTCTGTCTATACCTTACGAGAAGTTTGTGCAGAGGAGGGTTAAAATTACAGGAGAGGTCCATAAATGGTTTTGGAAATGAAATCATATAATCCATGAATAAATTCCATGCTATTTATGATAAAATGAATGTTACAAATCAATTTTACTAAATTTGCAACCGCAAATTATCCAGGACGTTCCGGGAAATTAAACTGATTCAGTTCTGTTTATGACAAATTATTAACCAGCTAATTTAAAATTATCAGATGAACAAACTTATCCTTTCACTAACAGTATTGATCGCTTTTGCTTCATGTAAAGGGCCTGGAGCTGGTCCGCTTGCCAAAGATTCCTCATCAAATTCAGGCAGGAATCAGACCACATCAAAGAGCTTGAATAGTCAGGTTCCAAACGCAATGAGCGCAACCGAGAAATTGAATATCAAAGTTGAACCTTGCAAGGATTGCATTAAAATCTCAGATCTGCTGGCAAACAGGAAGGACTATTCCGGCAAAACTATTAAAGTAACCGGGCAGGTTACAAAATTTAACCCTGCAATAATGGGCAAGAACTGGATACATATTCAGGATGGATCCGAGTACCAGGGTGGATTTGAGCTCACCATTACTACTGATCAGAATGTAACAGTAGGAGCAACCATCACATTTGAAGGGAACATAGTTATAGACAAGGACTTAGGTCATGGATATTTCTACAGCGTTCTCATGGAGGGTGGAAAGCCCGCCACGAGTATTTAGAACTATATAGTTGCGATTGTACTTCCTGTTAAATTTAATCTTCCAGTTTTGAAGGTGGAGCATACTTTGGATCACTCCCCCATACATAATCAGGTTTTGATCCCATTGTAAGTACCAGTTCTCCTCCGTTACGGATATCCTCCCAGCTGAACCATGGTTTATTCCATTCTTTGCCATTCAAAGTGGCTTCCTGTATGTATTTATTCTGCCGGCTGCTTCCTTTTGCAGTTATGCTGAAAATCCTGTTATTCTGAAGTTTAACTGAAACATCAGTAAAAACAGGACTGCAGATATTAAAGGCAGGTGTCCCTGGTGTTACAGGATAGAATCCCATGCTGGAGAATACAACAAATGCAGAGAGACCTCCTCCGTCTTCATCGCCGGGAATGCCGAACGGGGAATTGGTGAACCAGGTATCAAGAAGCATTCTTACACGCTGTTGCGTCCTCCATGGAGCACCTGCATAATTATACAAATACGGAATATGAAGGCTGGGTTCATTACCCATAACAAACTGTCCGACCTGACCAGTTGCATCAGGCATCTGCTGCATATAATCCGGTTTCCACTTCCCGAGCGGTTCTATAAACAACTGATCCAGTCTTTTTATAAATCTCTCTCTTCCTCCCATAAGTCCGATCAAACCTGAAATATCGTGCTGGACATCCCAAAGATATGTCCAGCCATTATTCTCATCATAGTAGTCACGGTTTCCAAGTCCACCGGAAAACTTTGGATCGAAGTTTTTCACCCATTTTCCATCTGCGGTGCGGGGCTCAAAAAAGCCAGTTTCACTGTTAAACAGAT
>JGI20214J51088_10002461_pt1 | contig 12292 bp, 8 predicted proteins | sample WetSurMetagenome_FD_51088 | JGI IMG/M metagenome (IMG submission 51088)
GTTGAATACAGGCACAAAGTGACAGAGGCACAAAGGCACAAAGCAGAAAAACCGTTATTTCTTCGTCCCTATGTGCCTTTGTCCCTCTGTCCCTCATTTACTCTATCACATGAATGTTCTTCTTCCTACACATGTCCTTGAGGACTTTAGGCCAGACCGTGACGCTCACTTCCCCTAGATGCGCTTTCTTGAGGAGAAGCATCAGGGTGCGGGATTGGCCTATGCCTCCTCCGATGCTGAGAGGGATCTCGTTCCTGACGATCGCCCGGTGATACGGGAGCTTGAGCCAATCGAGCTGGCCGGTGAGTTCCAACTGTTCTTTGAGGGTGGCCGCGTTCACACGGATGCCGCCCGACATGAGCTCGTGGCGCCTCCGGGTCACCGGGTTCCAGACCAGGATGTCGCCGTTGAGGCCGTGCATGGTTCTGCCCTTGTCGGAGACGGTTTCCGTTACCCAGTCGTCGTAGTCTGCGGCGCGCATCTCATGGGGATACCCGTCCTGCAGGGTCCATCCGATTCCGATGATGAAGATGGCCGGGTACTTCTGAATGACCATGGTCTCGCGCTGCTTGCGCGGGAGGTCCGGGTACATGTCCAGGATCTCCTCGGCATGGAGGAAGGTGATCTCGTCAGGAAGGTCGGGGTATTTGTCGGATTTGAGCTTCGGGAAAAGCCGCTGCAGGTGAACTTCCGCACCCTTGATCACTTTCCAGATCTTCCTGACCGTGTCTTTCAGGGTGCTGAGATTGCGCTGTTCCGCGGTGATGGCCTTTTCCCAGTCCCACTGGTCCACGTAAGCGCTGTGGTCATGATCCAAGAAATAGTCTTTTCGCACCGCCCGCATGTCTGTGCAGAGCCCTTCGCCGACCGTCATCCCGAATTGCTTCAGGGCCAGTCGCTTCCATTTGGTGGCTGCCTGAACCACCTGGGCGTCAACAGGATGCTTGTCGTGGTCATTGGAAATGTGGAACTGGATCGGAGTCCGAGACCCGTCACGGTCCAGCATGTCATTGACGCCTGCTTCCACGTCCACAATGAGAGGGACCGTGACCATCATCAGATTGAGTTCTTTGCACAGATTCTCCTCAATGTAGTTCTTTGCGGCAAAGATGGCTTTCTGAGTTTCTTTGGGGGTGAGCAAAGAGGAATAGTTCTGAGGCAGGACTTTCTCGAGTTCGTCGTAATTTCCAATGCCGGGTCCGACGAGATCCGCTTTCTTGTCGTGGGAAGGTTTGGCCATGCGTTTTGCTCCTTCTATGATAAAGGTTGCAGGTTGTGAGTCTGCAAAAACTCAAAAGTTCGCCGATTTTAATGGGTTTCATCGGTGCAGTCAACCCCAGACCCCTTGTGCCTGATTCCCCATCAAGGCATCATCTGCGGCGTTGACAGATCCGTGGTTTTTCCTGTACCCTGCCATAAGAGACGGTGCCTAGATGCGGTCGCTGGGAAAGGCGGGGGGGAAGTGCTGCAGAATTCCATACTCGAAATTATGGCTCATGGCGCCTGGAACGGGGGAACGGTTCAGGATAATTCTCTCTATGAGAACAAGGGGATGTTCTTCAAGGGGGAGATTCCGGTCAACGACCAAACCATTCAGGCCCGGATCGGGGTCAAGACCCGGGTTGTTGCGTCCGAAGATGAGAGAATCGGAGTGAAGGCCCTGGCGGCCCTGCTTGAGGAAAACCCCATTGATCTGTCCAGAGTCAAGCTGGTGATCGGCGCGACCAATGTGGGAGAAGACAAATATGATCACGGGCCGCTGATTGAGATCCCCTACGAGCTCATCCGGAAGGCCTGTCCGGATGCTATGGTGCTTGACCTTTACGCCGGTTGTCCCGGCTTCAACGTGTCCGTGGAGGTCGCTTTTGCGCTTTCTGTTTCGGGAGCGCTGAAGACGGGAGATATCACGATCATTGTGGGCGCGGAGAACATCCACCGCGCCAAAGCGTTCAAACCCCTGGACACGTCGAATATCATTTTTGGAGATGATTCCCTTGCCACGGCTCTCAAAACCACGGCAGACAGCGTAACCGCAGGCCGCTATTCCTGTGAACGCAGAGAGCGATTCCCCTACAGCAGCGATTTCGTCATGGACATTGCCAAGGCGCTCATCCGATTGAGTGAAGGGCATCACCTTGACGGGATCATTGTGGACAATCATCTCGGGCAACTGCTCCACAGAGTGCCTTCAACNGCGGCAAGAGTTCAGCACAGGATGGTTGAACTCCTCTATCCCGAAGAACTGTCCAGAGGAACCTTCAATCGCTTCGGGGAGGCCCTTGCATTCTATGAGCACAAGGTGAAGTCCTTTGCCTTTGACATTATGACCTTGTCGAGGGGATCCGGCCTGCTTGAAACGATCGCCGAGGCCTATCTGAGAGCTGGAAAATGCGCTGTGGTCGCCACCGTCTCTCTGTCCCGGGAGGGGATCGAAGCGGCCTTGCACTGCGGCGAAGGCTTCAGCAGAGTGAAGCCTTCCCGTGGAATCGTGGATACCCAGACCCGGACGCACGGATGTTTTGCGGATTACATCCACGCCTTCATTGAAAACGGGGACATCTTCGGCGACATGAACGGCAAAGGCGTTTTCCTGTACGCCACACGCGGGGCCAAGCCGCACCTGGAGGACCTCCTGGGGCGGAACAATCTGAGTCTCAATGATCTGGACCTCCTCGTGGAGCACCAGGCCAATTTCGCCATGATCCCCATGACCCTGGAGAGACTGATGAACAACGGCGGAGACCCGCGGGATGTCAAACAAGCGGTCATGGATTATCTCGCGAATCGAATGGTGACCAACATCCACAGAAGAGGGAACTGCTCCGTTGTTGCTATGCAGAGGCTGCCCTATGACCTGCAACGGGGAGCCCTTGAGGAGGACGTCATCCAGGGGTATCCGGTCAACAAAAATCTCGAAAAGCTCAAATCCTCGAAGATCATCCTCAGCGACTCGGTGGGGGCGGGCATGTGCAGGAGTTCGTTCCTGCAGAGGCTCTAGCAGAAGAAAGTGACAAGTGACGAGTAACGAGTGACGAGTTCATGTCTTGATCTCGTTAGTTGCCCTTCGGCTTTGCTCAGGGCCGTGAGTTTATCGAACGGTTACTTGTCACTCGTCACTAATTCGGGCGCCTTGTATCTGGACGTTTTTGAGCAACCTGCGAGCAGGGTGTTTTTCAGCATCCTGCCAGTGTCGTGTTTCGAAATATGTTGTCATCTCTCCCTCCGGTTGAAACGATCAATTCATTTCTGGGATAAGACATTGGGGGCAGACTTACGAAGCACTGAAACCCCGGCGGGAGAGCTATCCTAAATCCCCTTCATCAAGAGGAGATACTCGTACTTGTAGAGATCTTCCACGAAGTGGCGGATGATTTCGCTCTCCCCATCGGCCAGGGAAGGGGAGGTCATGAGGCGTCTCAGCCGATCGTTCCACTCGATTTTCAGGAAATCCGCAAAAGGGCCTCGTCGGGTTGAATAGCCGTGGAACGCCGCTACTTTCTCCAGGTAAGAAAACTTGATGGTGTATTCGTCGTGCCCTTTGAGGGAAATTCTCTCCGGCTGAAAAGAAGAGGACAAAGAGAAAAGGCTCTTAAGGGGTTCGGGGACTTCCGCTTCGCAGCTGTGCTCTCCCATGAAGATATAAGGGATGTGGCAAGTGCAAAGCCTCTCCACAGCCTCTACAGCACCCAGGTTGAAGTTGAACGTTTCAATGTCAGGAACCTCAATGGAATAGCGGCTGAAAATCTCGCGCACTCGCCGTTCAAGCGGTTCACGAGGAGGCTTCTCAAAGATCGTTCTTGGGACATCCACCAAGGTTGGAAAGTCACCGAGGTTTTCATTGAGAACGGCCAGGTCCCTCCCTTCAAGATAGGACGGATCGAGTTCCATGAAGTCGGAGATCACATAGTCGACCGCGTAATCCTTCAAGGTTTGCCTTTGAATGGCTGAGAAGCGGGGCGAGATGTCCACCATGGTCGCTGTCATGGAAGGATTTTGAATCAGGAAATCCTTCATCACATAGCCATAACCGCCTCCGATCTCCAGAAGGCTTAGGATCTTTCCCATGGGGATGAACAGAGACAGGTGATCGTAAAGGAGATGCCCGTAGGAGGCGGGTTTTGCGAGGACCCTTCTGCAGGGGCTGTCTTCGGGATAAAGGGCATTGGAGACTGTGAGTTCCCACCCGAGAGAGTCTTCACCGGATTGGTAATAGGTTGCAGTGGAGTTGATACGGGTCACGATGAAACGAACTCCTCCGGAGACCCCACTCCTGAACCTCCTTTTTCTTCCCTTTGACCGTAGTGAATGAGGCACTCCTTCTCACGGCCCCGCACAACGCGGCGTCCCTTCAGGGGGCCATGCGTTTCGGTGACCACGGTGTGTTGGTTCTCGTGGCCATCCTTCTCGTAGTAAATCACGACCCATTCCCTGATCTTCCCCAGTTCATGGGCCCGGGCCGTGTTGGAAAAAAGGGCGTTGAAATGCCAATCTTCCCGGTCTGTGTGCAGGATAGGGAGCCGGTATTTCCCGTCAGGGTTAAAGCGGCGAGGCGAAATGGTCCGGAGCTGACCCCTCTCCGCCTTTTGCCGATACTCTTCGTCCACTTCTAGGATCGCTGCAACGGATGGTTGACCGGGTTCGCCATGGATATCTTCTTTGTCCAGATGGCGAAGCCTACGCGCTCTTCTCCTGCCGGAACGGCTTAAGACGGATTCCAGAGAATCCCTGACTGCCGTGACTCTGCGATGACCCATGCCCGGCACTTTTTCAAGGCGGCCGTCATGGGCGGCCAGTTCCAGGTCTTCGAGGGTCTCGATGTGAAGCTCGGAATAAATGCGTTTGGCGAGTTCTTCACCGATCCCGGGAATCGTGGTAAACAGGTCTTCCGGAGAGAGCTCGCCCTCCAGCCTTTCGAGAAGCGCCAGACGACCCGTGTGCACGAACTCGCGAATCGCGCCTCCGATGCTTTTCCCGATGTCCGGCAGGTCTTCGAGCTTTTCACCCTCAACGGCACCCGCGAGCTGAGCGAGAGACCGATCGGATCGTTCCACGAGGCGTGCGGCTTTTCTGTAAGCATTGACGCGATAGGGGTTTGCATCCTGAGCTTCGAGCAAGGCAGCCACCCGCTCAAGAACGTCGGCAATCTCCTGGTTGGTGGGGTGATCTGATCTCACCGTTTGACCATCATTCCCATACAGTCTCACCACAGAGACACAGAGTGCACAGAGAAAAGCGTTTTCATTTGCCGGGAGATACCGGCAAATGAAAAGGTTCTGCACTGAATACCAAAACAAACAGTTTTCAAACGGTCAAGCCAAGAGAGGGTATTTTCGTCTATCGGTATCTCCCGATAGACGAAAAATGAATATCCCTCCGTGTCCCCTGTGTCTCCGTGGTGATCCCTCCAGAGTTTTCACGAAACCCTGCACTACGCTTTCATCCTTAAAGCGCCAGGCAGGACTTTGAAATGGAACTCCTTTGCCGCCCATGCCACATCGCCGTCCGCCTGCATAAGCAAGGGGGCTTCCAGCACCACGGACACTTGCTCAGCCGTCCGATAGAAGCCAGCGCGATTGCCTACCGTCAAAGAGGTTACCCCTCCCGCAAGGGATGACATCAAGCCCGTCTGGAGCACACGAACATGCAGTTTCCGATCGTCGAGCCTTGCGCCCGGCATCACCTTCAGCCCGTAACCGTAGTAAGGCTGTTTCATGATCATGATGCTGAGCAATGACCCGGTTTCAAGGGCTTGCCCGTTGACGGTGATGCGGGCCTTAACCCCTTTGAAGTCTTTCAGATAGGCCGCCAGAAAGGCCATGAGGTAAGGCTTGAAACCTGACGCGCCCCGGGCTTTGTATTCGTCCCTCTTTTTGATGACGGCGCCTTCCAGCCCGATGGAAACCATGTAGGCGGAGCGCCTCTCGTCGCACTGAATGAGGTCAAAGTCGCGGATTCGTCCCTCTTTGATTCGTGTCGCCACCTCTGCGATGCTCCCCCGGAGGCACAGGGCATGGCCCATGGCATTTCCGCTGCCCAGGGGGATATAGGCAATGGGCCTCTCCCGGATGTCGATCGCGTTGATGACGTCGGAAAGGCTTCCGTCACCGCCAGCCACCACAAGAACGTCGCACTTTCGGGCGAGGTCCCGGGCACAGGCCAGGAATTCTTCTTTGGAGGTGGTGTCCAGCCCGTGGAGGTCGGCCTGCAGGATCTCTTGGGCACAGGCCAACAGCTTTTGTCTCCTGGGCGCCCTGAGGTTGCCGGAGGCAGGGTTGGTGATAATCGAGTATCGCATGAAGCTATAACCCGTCGCATCGGATGCCGGCCAGGGCTTCCTCGATGCCTTCGTCAAGGAACTGGGCCAAACGGCGAATAGGGTAGTCCANGCTGCAAGCCCTGCAGCGAAGCAACNCTTCACGTCAGGTCTTCTTGAGATAAAGATTGGCTCCGCACTTTGGACAAGAAATGCGTGTTTTTTCCATTCCTATTCTCAATGATGTCGTTAAAGCTCGCGTTCACCCTTCGATACCTCAGGGCGAACGCGGGCAACCAACCGCAAGTGCCCATTATTCCGTTCATGGTGAGGTATCGAACCATAAACGAAGAGGGGGTTTTGATCTTTTGCGGACCCCAAAAGCTCTGCGGGCTCTGCAAAAGANCTTATTTCCCTGCGCCCAGGTTCAATTTGCAGACCACCATCCCGTCCGTCAGNTCCTTCGAAGCCGCCGGTTCCAGGGTCGAAAGCCTTGACGCTTCAAGCCCTCCCGGGCCGGTCAACTCCAACTGGATGGCCTCGGCCCTCTGGCGAGCCGTCTCGGCCAGCCTGGCCTCTCCAAGGGGTTCTGTTTCGAGGAGCTTGTCGTAGATCTTTTGATAGAGGTCCGGACCGGCATCGCCTTGGCCGGCTGCAGTTTCAGCCTTCTTCTCGNCTGATGATTTCTCAGCGGGTTTCTCGAACGATTTTTTGAGCTCAGCCAGGGCATCAGGTGAAAGCCTTTTGCTGTAGATCATCTCCATGGCCTTCTGTGATTTCAGATCGGAGAAGTCCATCGGCCCCGGGTCCTCTTCAGGCTTCAGCTGGATTCCCGCCTGGCTGGCGATCTCCCGCCTGAGACTCAGGGACTTCATCGCCTCAGCGTCGGCTTTCGCATCGAAGCAGCCCTGAACCTCCAGCTTCAGGTTAGGGCGCTTTTTGAGTGCTTCAGCCAGCTGTTTGAGTTTTTCCCTTTCCGGCGGCGGAAGCGTTACGGTGCCCGGCTCGAATCCCACCCAATCGAGTTTCGACGATTCGACGCCGATCAGTTGCCCGATCAGGGCAAAAGGCGCTGTGATGATTTTGGTGAAGAGATTGACGATAGCCTTCAAAATGAGTTGTCCGTAACTGAATTGCGGGTTGTCCAGATCGCCGCTCACAGGCAGTCCAAGATCGATTTTCCCATCCGCATCTTTCAGGAGGGCGAGCGCCAGGTCAAGAGGCAGGTTCATGGCGCCGGGGCTTTCCACCTTCTCCCCCAGGGTGAGTTTGTCCATAATGATCCGGTGGTCCCCGGTGAGTTTGCTGTCTTTAATTTTGTATTGCACGTCCACGGAAAGCTTGCCCGAGGCGATTCTGTAGCCTGCAAACCTTGCGGAATAGGGAGTGAGGGATGCCATCTCCACGTTTCGGAACACCAGNTTGACCTCCGTGTTNGCNTTGGGGTCAAAGGGGTTGAGTGCCCCGTCAATCTTGGCAAGACCGTACTCGTCCACCCGGCCGTCAAGCTTCATTCCAGCAAGGCTCTTGGTGTCTGATGAAAGCCCTGAGATCACTCCTTTGAGTTCGTGAATGAGGGCGGAAAACTGTGGTCTGAGCAGCAAATCGCTATATTGAACCTTTCCCCTCTCCAAGAGGATTCTTCGAACCTTAATGGGGGGAAGTTTTTCCTCTTTCGCCGGTTTGGCCTGCGGTGGGGAGGAATCCGTATCCTGCTTGAGGACCTCCTTGATATTGATGGTTCCGTCTTCTTGAATAATAAGCTTTGCGCCTAACTCGGAAAGCCGTATTTCATGGATGTCCAGCCGCATGGGCGAGAGGACAAACTTGATCCCCTCGTTCTGGAGTTTTTCCCAAGCCAGGAGCGATTCGCCGGTCTTCACTTCCTTGAGATGAAATTGGGAGATGGTCGCATTTCCATCAAAAGTCATATCATGGTTGCCACCCTTGAGCGCGTATTTCACTTTCCCGTCCGCTGAGACTTTACCGGAGGCGAGGGTGATGGCCGGAAAGGACAGAAAATAGGATTGAAGGGCGGGAAGCGACAACTCCGACACCTTGACACTGGCTTCAAGAGAAGGAGCGAGGGAAAGAATATCCCCTGTTGCGGAGAATTCTCCCCCCTGTTTCAGAGCAGACTGAAATTCAAACTGAAACGGATTTTTTTCCGGAAAATGAAAACCGGTGAGCTTGAAATTCAGTCTTTCGAGATCAAGCTGAATTGGGTTTGGGAAGCGGCGATCCGTGACCTGGGCGCCGAATTCGCTGATCTTGATCGTGCCGACTCCAAGCTGCCAGGGCGGCTCATTGGCGGCACTCTGCGGGGTCTCCCCCTGCGCGGTGGGGGGGGCCTTCAACTCTATCAGTTTGAGCCAGTCTATGGCGCCCTTCTCGTCCAAAGAAGCCCTGGCCATCCCTCCGCGAACATTCACCTCTTCGATAGAAACTGTTTTTTCCAGGAGATTGAAACTCCCGCCCGATGTCTCGACCGCGCCGACCTGGAGCATCGGCTCTGTCTGGCTTTCCGGCCGCAGAACGATGTCGTAGAGTCCTGCCGACAGCCCTTCCACGACGACCTGCATCGTCTGGGGCGATATCTCCAAAGAGGTGGAGAGGCCAACCTGAACCTTTCCCAGACTGACCTTGATCGGGTCAAGGCGGCTTTGGTCTAAGAAGTCGGCCGCCACCTCTTTCACTTCCAACCGCTTCACGACCGCTCGCCACGGTGCTTCTGAAGAAGAGGCTTCAGCGGGCGCCTGCGGCTTTGGCCCCTCCTTGGGCGCGATGAAGAGTTCTTGCCAGATGATCCGGCGGTTTTCATCGAGGGACGCAGAGACCTTTCCCTTTTCCACTTCCACGAGGTCGATGAGCAGTTCTCTCTTATCCAGGTTGAAACGCCCTTCCTTGACCTCCACCCTAGCCATGTCAAGCAGGGTTTCGGATTTGTCTCGCGGTTCAAGGTGAAGGCCCGACGCTTTGAAATTCAGGCCCTCAATGTCGAGGTGAGGCAGCTCTTTGGCAAGGGCAAGGCGATAACGGAGTTCAAGATCAAAAGAGCCCCCAGGNTTCTTGATCAGGAGCTGGTCCTGAAGAAACTGCCACAGCGTAGATACCTTGATCTTCTCCAGGGAGAGGGTCCCCTCAGACCAGACAGGGTGGAGCGACACCTCACCACGCCAGCGAGCAGTGCTCCCGTCCGGCATGGCGGCTGCGACAGTGTAAGGGCCGCGTCGCTCGGGGAGGGTAGTCAGCTCATGGATCTCCAGGTTGAGAGGTTGGAGCGTCACCTTGGCCGGGGTGGTCACGCGATGGTCCGTGACCTCGACTGAACCGGACTGGAGCAGGAACTGCCTCACGATCATGCGGGTCGGAGGGGTCTCCTCTTGGGGTTTCGGGCGCTCTTCCCCTGCTACTGCGGAAGCCAGCTCCAAGAGGTTCAGCTTACCGTCCTTGCTCATGAGGACGTTGATCCGCGGTTCGTCAAGACGGATGAGGGCAAAGGTAAAGGCCCAGTTTTTCAGGCTGGAGAACAATTCAAAATTGATGAACAGTTCCTTGAATCCGAGAACGGGCGTGGTGTCCTGTTCTTTCAAATCGAGGTTTCTCATCGTGAGCGTGAACGTATAGGGATTGACGGCCACCTGATCGACCGTGAGCTGACGATGCAGTGTCTGCGTGATGTACTTGATCGCCTGCTGTTTGATCACATAGGGCACGAGAAAAAAGCCTGCTGCGGTGTAAAGAACAACGACCCCTGCGAGCACAATGAAAACCCTGCTTAGAAATATCTTGTGAAGCACGTCTTTGGCCCTACTAGACCCGAGGTTCGTGCCCATTCTTTCCCCTCCCCCATCGGCACAGAGCATGTCTTTTCTGGCTGACAGGTCCGACCCGTCTCGATTCCTGTCTCAGAACTGCCTGATGTGACGAAAGTATAGAGTTGGTGCGTCTTGCTGTCAAGACATGCAGCCTCGGTGTTGCCGCCTTCCACTCACCCGCCTTCGCAGGAAGCCACGGTCTCCGGACCATGGAGGAATGGGGGTGCCCTCCGACCTGTCCGGCGAAGCTTCAGCGAAGTCGGAAGCCTCTTGGCCGCCATAGCTTCAGCGGCGGCGGTTGGCGAACGAGGACCGGAGCTTCGGCGGATTACGCCGTACCGCAGGTGAAACGGGCTCCACTGGCGATACCATGGAATTTCGGCCCACAGTAGTACGTGAGCAATTACTCTCCAAAATAATATAACACGCTGATATAAGAGATAAATGCAATATAAGAAAATCGTTGACATGCAGAAACATTGGAGTATCATAGCAGTTAACGATTGCTCACTAAGTAATCGTTAGCCGATTCCGACACCGCCAAGGAAAGCACAATAAAATCGGCAGGCCGGCTTTCGCTTGGAAGAAAATCATTTGGGAAGGAGAATAGAAATGGAAGCCAAGAATGAAAGCACAGAGGGCAAGGGGAAACTCGCGACTTACGTTCGCTGGTTCTTTGTGGCAGCTTTCGGGCTGATGATCCTTTTTACGGTGATCATGGCGGCCTACAGAAAGTTCGGGGGCTAGTGAAAGGGCAATCTCCCTCCACGCTTCAGCGCGCGCTGATCGCTTCCCTGAAAACTTTCCACAGTTCGGAATATTTTTCGGTGAGATCGAACTTGTAGCCGCTCAGAGCCCAGATATTGACCAAGCCCTGGATCATGCCAAAAAGAAGCAATGCGGCAGCCTCCAGGTTGGTGTCTTGCCTGACAAGACCGGCCCTCGCCCCGTCTGTGAGAAGCAGTCTCAGCCGATCGACATAAATCTGGATGTTGTCCGAAACCTTCCTGTTCAGGGATTTGTCGCCGAAACTGATGATCTCAGCGAGCACCAAGAAAGAGAGCCCTCGTCGTTGCTCGATCCTGGAAAGGTGCGTTCTAAGGATTTCGTCGATGATGTCCACGGAAGTGAACCCCACGCTTCCGGCTGAATCGATATCGTGGAGCAAGCCGTCTGCAACGCTGTCCGCCAGAAACGATAGAATCTCTGTCTTGCTCTTGAAGTGGCGGTAGATGGCCGCTTCGGAAATTCCAACCTCCTTGGCCATATTTCTCACGGTCACGTGCTCGCTCCCGGCCCTCATGATCAATTTCCTTGCCGCATCCATGATCTGCTTTTTTCTGACGCTGGTGCTCTTGTGTCCCTGTGCCACGATCCCCTCCCTGTCAAAAAGCTGAAACGCTGCAAACCCTGATTCGAAGGAACCCTTCCTAGCGTTCAACAAACGATTCATTATACCCACCGGCTCTCAAAAGTCCATTTATTAGTCGTAAAAGTTTAGCTCTTTGAAATGGATGGCTCAGACCACGGGGGTCCCTCCAAAAACAGAAAACGAAGAGTGTGCGGGAAAGAACCTGCAGACAAGGGGCAGCGAAGGCGGGCGGCGAGGTTTCACCGGCACCTGCCAGCGGGGTGTTCCATGGCGAGTTCCCCGGTCGCCCTCCGCCCGCCTCACCCATGACCTGGAGCTTGCCACTGAGGTGTGGCATCTTCGTTGTTCTGTTTTTGGAGGGACCCCCATGGCCTTTTTCTATGTTTATTTCAAAGAGCTAAACTGTTACCACTAATCCTTCGTGCCCCACGTTTCTTCAAGGAACCGGTCCCGTCCCGAACCCCAGCGGTAATACTTGTACCGAATCGGGTTCTTCATATAGTAGTCCTGGTGGTAATCCTCTGCGCTGTAGAATTCCATGGCCGGCCGGATTTCCGTGACAATCGGTTTTCCAAACTTCCGGGATTCCTGCAGACGGTTTCTGGACTCCAGAGCCAGCCGTCTCTGTTCCTCGCTATGGTAAAAAATGGCGGTTCGGTATTGGGCCCCGATATCCACAAATTGACCGTTGTTCTGAGTCGGATCGATGTTCTTCCAGAAAACGTCGAGCAGCTGAGTGTAAGAGACTCTTGAAGGATCATAGGTCACCTCAATGGCCTCCAGGTGCCCTGTTTTTCCTGAGGACACTTGCTCGTAAGTGGGGTTCTTCTCCGTGCCTCCCGTGTATCC
>JGI20214J51088_10002463_pt1 | contig 12287 bp, 11 predicted proteins | sample WetSurMetagenome_FD_51088 | JGI IMG/M metagenome (IMG submission 51088)
TCATGAGCGAGACAAACCGTTCAAGATCAACATACTGCCCGATCAGGTCCGTGATGGTCTCAATGCGGTTATCGAAATCTCCCCGCCCGGAACCTTCACGGTAGGGAACGAGCCCGAGGTGGCGCATGGCCAGCTGCATCTCTTCCATCCGGGGGATGGCCCCGATGACCGGCACGCCGCAGTAATGTTCAATCGCGGTCGTCGCCTTTTCCTTATGAGACCCGCCTTTGATGTTATTGAGGATAACTCCCGCGATCCGAATTTTCGGATCGAACGACTGGAACCCTTTGACAATCGCCGCGGAACTCCTTGTGATGCTCTGTGCCGAGACCACGAGAACTACCGGCAGGTCAAGCAACTTTGCGATCGCCGCAGTGCTGCCAATATCCGTGAGCGCCTCCGCTCCCTCGTACAATCCGCGGACGCCCTCGACAATGGCCATGTCCGCCCCGCGGCACCCGAACCGGAAAATATCATGGATCTGTTCATCCGACAGTGTGAAAGTGTCAAGATTCCGGCAGGGACGGCCGGAGACGGCAGACAGGTAAGAAGGATCGATGTAATCCATGCCCACCTTGAATGTCTGGACGCGGTGCTTTTTCGAGAGCAGGGCAGAAAGAGCAAGCGTGATGCTGGTCTTGCCGCTGCCGGATCGGTCGCCGGTGATGAGGATCTGCCTCATACCAGGCTCCGGAGCACGGCCCCGAACTCGCTTTCCACGATATTCCGGACCCCGAGCGTCTTCGGGTGAAGGTCGATCTCGACTATCACGTGCTCGTGACCGAGTGCATGGAGCGGGGCAACCTGCCGGGGCCCGTTCGTGATGGAGAAGCACTCAACACCTTTGGTATATTCCTCCGGGATCGCGTGCGGGACACCGGCGATGAGAGCAAATGCAGGTGCGATCTCCCGGATCCGCTTCCCGAGANTATCGCCATTCGCACCATACTCGTCAAGTGCGCCAACGAGTTCCGGTTTCACACCCCGCGCCGTTATTTCCTTAAGAATGATCTCCGCATCCAGCCGCGTTTTCGGGAGGCCGCGCTGGTCGAGGTTTGCAATATACGTTATATCAGCGTCAGGGGAGGCATCATGCAGCGCGATCAGTTCGTCGGCAAACATGTACGCGGTCTCCTTCTTCGCATTCAGTATCGCAACTCCCCGCTTCCCGCCCCGGGCAAGTTCGAGCAGCCGCCCGGCGGCCTTGTGCTTGAGATCGCCCCGTGACGGTTCGATATATGACTCGCTGGCAGCACCCCGCAGGCGCTCCACTTCGGTTGCTTTTCCCATCATGAACCGCTGGCGCTCGAGTTCCTCAAACGTGATCCACCCGGCTGCTTCGGCAGCTTCCAGCGTAGAAAGCACACCGGCAATATTTTCGATATACCCGGCATGGATATCGACAGCAATCGTCGGAGTCGTTATCCCGGCCCCGTCNATTGCGGACTGGAGATCCTCNCCNATGATCATAGCCACACATGTGCCGATAACCGCCATGCGTTCCGGAGAGAACGTATCCTCGGCATACCGCAGCACGTCCTCGAGCGGTTTCTGGCCGCCAAAGATGAACTCGTTGTCGGCAAGCGAGGTCGTGAGCACCCGCATCCCGTCTTCCTCGAGCAGCCGGGCGTGCTTGAATGAGCAGCCCGACGGGCCGTGGAGGATGGCAACATCGGCTTTCAGGTCACGGGCTGTATAGAGCGCGGCAACAATCGAACTGGGACGGGGGTGCATGTATTTCATGGTGATCAGTTATCTCCAGGTTTTTACCGACAGGACTATCGAGCCTTTGCCTGCGATACGGACTGCCTTGTTCCGGCCTTCCTCCAGGGTGGTACAGATTGCGTCAACCCTTCCTTTGAGGGACTCGTTCCGGTCGGTGCCCGGGTCGGGATACCGGCCGATCCATACTACGTGGACGGGCTCGATCTTGTCGATCGCACAGAGAATCTGGTCAAAGGAGAATCCTTCGCAGACGGCTCCGTCGCCTTCCACCTGGCCGATGACAAGCGTCAGTTCACCTTCCCGGGCGCAGTGCCGGGCATAACGGGCAGCGCACAGGGTCGTTGTCACATTCGTGCCGCTGTTGGCATTGTCAATGATGATGAGTCCCTTTTCATGGGAAATGGACATTCTGCCCGGAAGGGCAGTGAAATTGTTGAGGGGGGTCGGGCTGATATGAAGGATCATGGCCGCTGCTGCCGCGAGCATAAGAGGGGTACGGTAGGGAGGAATCAGGAAGAGGGGGTTTGTGAGGATAGATTTCATACCCTCCAGTTCGACCGTGCACTGCATACCGTCGCACCGGGCAACATCGCTGATACGGACGACATTCTCCCGTTCACAGAAAACGCCATCTGCTACCAGCACGCGCTTGGCATGCCGCGCCGATGCGATCTTCTCCTTTATTGCGCACTTCCTGCCGCCTGCAAACGTGTAGTTGTCTGGCGAGGTAATGATGGCAAGGTCGCCTGCCCCGGTAACGCCAAGCGATATTTCAGAGACAAGCCAGCCCGGCATCCGGTTCGTATAACGGACCGCAGCAATCTCTGATGCCGGGGTGATGCTCTTTTTCCAGAGCATTTTTTTTATCGGGTACGTGAAGGTCCCTGTTGAAGTATGCAAAACGCCCTTTCCGGGAAGGATATGGGCAAGTGCGTGTGCAGTCGTTGTCTTTCCCTGAGCCCCGGTGATCTCGATCATCGGTCGGGGCAGGTTCTCTCCCAGAAGCTGTCGCACGGCTTCGTGATGAGTGATAACCGGGATCCTGCGCCGGGCAAGCAGCGGGTGATCCGGGTCCAGGTGGACCGGNGCGACANCGAGGTCATAGTCCCGGTGCTGTGCTTCGCGAAGCTCATCGGGGGTGGTACCATGGTACACATCCACGACATCAGCAGAATGGCCGGCCTCCCTGTAGGCCGCACCGATCTCTTTTCCGCCGTGGACCGTATCCAGTACCAGCACATGCATACAGAAAAATCAGAGGAGTGATAGAGCTTTGTTCGCGTTCTTGACCATAAGCTCGGCAAGGAGCGGGTCGCTTCCGATCGGATCGGCATAGAGAAGCGGAACTGATTTGCCGTTCAGGACAAACGTGCCTTTCTTGACCCCTTCGGGCAGGCCAATTTCCCCGGGAATGTCTTTTTCAATATGGACTCCTTTTGCAAGGAACAGGGGAACGACGACAAGCGCTTCGATCGGTTCATGCCGGAACGCCTCCAGCGATTCCCTGATCGATGGCTTGTTCATGTTCATGAACCCGCATTTCACNATATAGCCGGTGTTTTTTGCCTTGATGAATTCGGCAGTCTTCTCGATGAGTTCCTGGTTATAAGGCATGGAACTTCCATGCCCGACGAGTAACATTCCCTTTGCCATAGTGGTAACCTCAAAATCCAGTTTTCGGGGTATATTGTAACAAGGCCCGGCAGTACCGATCCTTATGCCTCTTCCCTACTGTATGAAAAATTGGTACTGATCGTAATAATTTTTATCGTATTGATCCTGGTTTTCGTAATACTGCGCACGGTTTTTCACTGGATACCTGCCGAAAGGAAATTGCCTGATCATGATCGTCTGCCTCTTTCCAGGGGAATCCTGAACAGGAAACGGTATTGTTCAGATCGTGCAATAACACATCTTTGCTCTCTGGAAACGCACATGAACCAATCAGGTTCATCCCCAAACCATGAAAAACGACAAATAATATGTTCAACCGTCTTGATCCGCCGCGGGAGCGCCCCTCAGCGGCGGGGGCGTTTATCATTTTTGAGAGGAGGGGGATCTCAACCCCGGTCAGCAATTCAAAAAGAGGCCGATTTTTTTGGGAAATCATTCAGAACAATCTGACGCTCCATAGCTTTGNCCCCGCCCGGGGGCAGTCACCGATTGCTGTAACAGCGTNTTGCAACCAGAAACGGACTATCGCACGAGGGGGTATCGTCATACGCGAGAATGTTTTGTTTCAGAGCAAAAATCTTCATATTCCTTTTTTTAATCCCGCATCCCACCANTAACCCATGAGTGATTTCGAGCGCGAGATCGTCCACTGCCTGAACCTTTTTTTCAGGACACACAATATCCAGGGTTTCGCGTACCGGCTCAAACAGTCCCGGTCTACGAGCCGTTTTGTGGATGTGCTTGCCGACTCGCTCAACCCGACCTATAATCTCTCGGTCGAGTGCAAATCCATTCTTGATAAGAAACTGTATTTCTCCCAGCACTTCCCCTCATACAGAAACGAGGTCCACCAGGTGGACGCAATCTCGGATTTTCTCACAACGACCGGGCGCATCGGTTATCTTGCCATTGAGTTCCGCCAAGGGCCGGGAAAGGCAGGTGAGGCATTCCTGATCCCGTGGCCGGTCGTGGTCGGANATTACAAGGCCAGCAGGGGGATCACGATTGACGACGCCCGGGCCTGTATCACCTTATTGAGGTCAAAGGGAGGTTATGTGCTCGAATCAATGAATGCAAAGTAATTTGATGCAATACCGTCAACAGATATGAACTCATGAGAGCTGCTTTTGAGCGTTTCGGGCTCCTGATCAATGACCGGATCGTGAGAACACCGGTCGGCATTGCATCCATGGCCGGGATCGTTGATGCCGACTACGTGCTCGAACGTGCCGGGCATACCGGCATTGCGTTCATTGGCGGGTATTCCATCGACCGACCGACCATGACCGCGGCAAAGACCCTTGCTGCCTGCGGGGACCGTAAAGAGTTCCTGTACGAAGACCCGGTAAAGGAACTGAAAACCCAGATCGCGAAAATGGCGACGAGCGACGTGATCCTCGGGATCAACCTCCGGGGAAGCTCCCCGGATTCGTTCTCCGCTCTTGCACGGGAACTGGGGAATACGGTAGTCTACGAGATCGACGCCCATTGCCGGCAGCCTGCCATGGTGGAAGCCGGGTGCGGGGAATATTACCTTAAACATACGGATAAGCTTGTCGCCGTTGTCCGGGCGCTGAAGGAAACCGGGGTTACCGTCTCGATAAAATTCCGTATCGGTGTTGCTGACGATGACCGGGCACTTGCAGTTGCACTCTGGAAAGCCGGTGCTGATATCCTGCACATCGACCTCATGGATGCCGGGTCTGCAAAACTCCGGCAGATCCGGAACTGCTGCCCCCTCCTGATCATCGCCAACAACTCCATAACGAACTTCGACCGCATGCGGGAGATGCTCTCCCACGGGGCAGACCTGGTATCGGTTGCCCGGCAGTCAGATGAACGTACTCTTGCCGGGCTGGACGCTGCGATCACCCGGTTTGCTGATGAAGAAGGCTGGTATAATTCACCAAAACAGCTCTGCCGCGGGGGCGATATCCGGGCACTCACCTTCTGCTGCATGCCGGTCAAGGAATGTCCGCTCATCCCTACCCTTGAACGTATCGGCATGCCTCGCGAGGACTATATCCGGATGAAACTGGAATCCGTCAGGGGTACACCGCTCGAACACGGGAACCAGACCTGTTTTGGCAGCCTTGCATGGTGCTGCAAGATCTCCTCCCCCTGCATGTTCCGGAACATGACATTAAAGCAGTACGGTATCAGCACGAAAGAATATATGCGCCTGAAACGCGATCTCTCAGATACGATCATGAGTCGTGTTTTTCCGTGACCTGTTTTATGATAAAACCTGCCGANAGGGCACAGCTTGCCATGATGCTCGAGGTGACCGCATACCCGAAGCCGGGAAATGTGGACCGGTGCCACGATTATCCTGAGACACATCTTGAGCACTTCCTCGCGTCCACGATATTTGCCCGGCAGGCACTCGAAGAAGCCGGTGAGGGAAAAGGCAGGATCGGCGAGATTATCGGGCACGCGGTCCGCGACACCAACTGCCATGAAGGGGGAAACACCCATTTCGGCGCATTTATCCTGCTCATCCCGCTCCTGTACGGGAAGGACATTCCCGGGGCGATCGCTGCAGTCGGAAAGACGGACACATCAGATGCCATTGCGTTCTACAAGGCATTTGCCATGACCTCCGTAAAGATGAATGCTGCGGATGAACTGGATGTGAACGATCCTCATGCCCTCACCATGATCCGCGACCGGGAGATGACACTCCTCGACATTATGCAGCACTCTGCCCCCCATGACATGGTTGCCCGTGAGTGGGTGACCGGATTCCCGCTCGTGCGACGGGGCGCCGATCTCCTGAAAGAGTCCGGGCCCGGGCGGCAGTCCATTGTTAACACGTTCCTGACACTTCTTGCAACCGAGCCGGACACCTTCATCATCAAAAAACACGGCACAGAAACCGCGCGGGAAACAATGCTCCGGGCCCGCGATGTACTTGATGGGAAGTTGTCGGTCCAGCAGATGGATGAGGACTGCATCCAGCGGGACATCAACCCGGGTTCGATTGCCGATATCACGATCGCATCTCTCTTTATTGCACTCGGGGAGGGCTGGTCATGGGACTCTTAAGAGGCGGCATCAACGAGGTCATCGCTACCACTTCGTTCAACGCGGCACCTGTCGGCATCTATTACCGGGAGAAGAAATACCATGCGGTACTGTTCCTCGGCAGCCATACCGCGGAGAACATTGCGCGGGACGGCTGGATGGTTGCCAATTTCATCCACGACCCGGTCGTGTACGTGAAGACCGCCTTTGAGGATCTGCCAAAGGAGCTGTTCATTGAAGAACCGGTGAACGGGAAGACCATGCACCGGCTTGCCGGTGCAGATGCATGGGCTGCTTTTACCGCAACCGTTGAGCACCGGACTGCAGAGTCGATGACGGTCGCGCTCGTGCCGGAGAAAGAGATCATCGAGAAGGTTGCAGTCTACCCGGTCAACCGGGGCTTTAACAGTCTCATCGATGCCACCGTTCACGCAACGCGGTATAAGGTCACCCGCGATGCGGAGCTGAAAATGCATATCGATTACCATGCGGGGCTTGTCCGGAAGTGCGGCGGGAAGCGGGAACTCGAAGCGCTCTCGATGCTGGAAGGGTATATCGGCTAGTTTTCTCTCTCTTTTTTACCTGCGATACTTCGTATGCCCGATACCCTGAGGTATAAACCGGGATACATACGTAATTATGGGGATTGTTCCGTGAACATACACATACCATCCTCACACAATTGTTCGAAACCGCACTTGTGCCCACAGGTACCGCAGTTGTTATGATTTGTCTTGAGGTTCACGCAGGTTCCTCCGCAGCAGGTCTTGGAAAGTCCCGTGCAGATATTCCCGCAGGAACCACAGTTGCCGTTGCTGGTAGAGATGTTCACACAGGTATTATTACAGACGGTCCCCCCGGTGAGAAAACAACTTTTAGCCAACCCGGGGTTGAACCCATTATTCCCTAACGAGAATGTCGGGGTCATTGTCGTTGCAGTTGTCATGGGGGCAGTCGTAGCCACTGTTGGTATGTTCATACAGGTCGATGCACTGCAGATCATGCCGGTGGGGCACATGTTTCCGCAGATACCGCAGTCGGATGCGCTGGACGCAAGATCATAGCAGTACCCATCCGGACACGGACTCATGCCGGATGGGCAGATATTGCCGGAGCCCGTGATGGCCGGGGCGACCACACACAGGTTGTTCTCAGCAGTGAAGCCCACATTGCAGTAGCACTGGCCCTGCTGGCAGTGCGCGTTCGCCGGACAGGCATACCCGCACTGCCCGCAATTGGCAGTATCACTGCTGATATCGGCGGTGCAGGTTGCAGGGGCAGGATTACCTGGAGTGCCCGTCGGGGTAGTGTCTGCCACAGCGGGAGCCGCAGGCACGGTAGTTGCCGTTGTTGTTATCAGCGGCGGGGCACCGGACGTATTGCCGGAGAAGGCACAGCCGGCAGTCAGTATCATGAGGATGACAATACTCCAGATGAGAACGGGGGAGTGGCGGGACATAGGACATGATTCCATCCTTTGTCTGCAATAATAATGATATCGGTTTATTTTTCGGACCGGTATAATTTTACCGGAAAATTTCCCGGACACGGGGGTACCGGAAAATGCCGGGTATCATGACAGGGACGGAATGCATCCCAGGTAAACCCGGCAATTTCACGGGCTGAAATCCGGAAAAAAAGTGATTAGATATTACCGGGCAGCACGACTACCGGTTGCTGGTACTGGGGAACAGTGACCTTCAGGGAGATTTTTGGTGTGACAAGCACCTGGCCGGTCACGTAAACCCCGACTTTTACCTTACAGGACCCGGACTCACAGGTGCTGCCGATACTGCACTTGTGCCCGCAGGTACCGCAATTGGATTCATCGGTTTTGAGGCTCGAGCAACCGCCACCGCAGCAGGTCGCAGTCAGGCCCGAGCAGATATGCCCGCATGAGCCGCAGTTGCCATTGTTGATGGAGAGGTTCACGCAGGTACCATCGCAGTTCGTCATTCCTTTAACGAAACATGCCTTCGACGTGCCGATTCCGCCCAGGGTCCAGGTGGTCCCGGGTGAGGTTGTTGTCGTGGTTGTTGCCGAAGTTGTCGTAGTTGTGACTGCCGCGGTCGTGGTCACCGGTGCGGTCGTGGTTTCTGTCGGTACATTCGAACAGGTAGAGGCACTGCAGATCATGCCGGCCGGGCACTGGTTCCCGCAGATACCGCAGTTGCTGGCGCTGGACGTGAGTTCATAGCAGTACCCGTCAGAACATGGATTCATGCCCGCGGGGCAGCCGTTACCGGAACCCGTTACGGCCGATGCGACAGCACATGCATTGTTCTCAACGGTATACCCTTCCTTACAGAAGCACTGGCCCTGCTGGCAGAGTGCATTGGCCGGGCAGGCATACCCGCATCCGCCACAGTTGGCGGCATCGTTGTTGATATCCGCAGTACAGGTACCGGGGGACTGTGTGCCCGCAGTGCCCGGCTGGGTCGTAGCTGCGACAGCCGGTGTCGAAGGTACGGGTGTTGAAGAGGATGCCTGCGTTTCAGTAATCAGCGGTGAGGCACCAGAGGTGTTCGGGGAGGTACAACCGGCAGCCAGCATCATGGCGATGACAACCGCACACAGGAATATACGATGAATTGGAGTCATAGGACAATCAAAGTATTTTCAGTTGTAAATATTAATGATATCGGTTTATTTTTGAAATCCGCATAAATAAAAGGGAGTGTGAGCCGTGCATCCCGGCGGAGCCGCCCCTTCATCCCGCGATTGCATTACCGCTGATNCTATCCGGACACGATAAAAACTGCAGATGGTCATTCCAGGACGGATCGGTCGCGACATGGGAAAATTGGTACGGTAAAACATACAGGCATCCGGCCCCGGCACACTGCATCGTTCAGCGGATTTACCAGTTTAACGAAAGGATATACATTTAATAAGCAAGATTGCGACTGTAACATACAGATCTGCGAGATACACCGGGCACTTCCGGTACGGGATAAACCATGAGACCCATTACGCCACAGCGGCAATTCCTGTATGATATCTGTATCATTGCAAGCGTCCTGACTGCCGCAATCATCACGTACTTCAGCCTTTCGTGGGGGATCTACGAAGTCTTTCCCTACCTGTACCTGCTCCCGATCATCCTGATCGCGTTTGCCCGCCCGAAACTGAGTATCTATGGCACCGTGCTTATCGGCTGGCTGTACCTGGCGCTTGTCTTTTTCATCGGCCTGCCCACAGCCCGGCTCTACATGCTCGCCACGGTCTGGTTCTACATCTTCGTCTCGCTCGGGGTCCTCATCTCCACGTATTCGCAGGTATACCACAAGGAAGGGGAGCGGAGCTGCGGAACCTATTACAACTCGCAGGCCGGGGCGTTCCGGTTCGACAAGAACACGTTACATCTCATTGATGCCAACTTCAAATTTGCAAGCATCCTGCATTACGATTGTAAGGATATCTTACTCAAATCCCTGCCGGACTTCCTCCCGGATAAAGCCAGCCTGGATGAGTTCCTCCGGCAGGTCCGCGACATGCGACGGGTGCGGGATATCGAAGTAGGGCTCCTTGCAAGCGACGGTACCATCCGCTGGGCGCTCGTCTCCGCAGCAGACTGCGATGACGTTACCATCATCTGCACGGTGGTCGACATCACCGACAACAAACAGGCACAGGAAGCGCTCACGCAGGCCAACCGTAAACTGAACCTGATGAACAACATCACAAGGCACGATATCCTCAACCAGCTCACCGCGCTGATCGGGTTCCTCGAGATCTCACGCAATGACACAAAGGACCCCGAACTGCTGAAGTTTATCCACAAGGAGGAACAGGCAGCAAACGCGATCCGGAGCCAGATCCTTTTCACCCGCGATTACCAGGACGTGGGCGTCCACTCGCCGAAATGGCAGGATGTGGCAGAGACAGTTTCTCTTGCAATCGCAACAATTGACCTGCACAAGACCGAGGTCTCTCTCGACCTCCAGCAGATCCAGATTTTTGCCGATCCGCTGCTTGAGAAGGTCTTCTACAACCTTGTGGAAAATTCCCTGCGCCACGGGGAAAAAGTAACAAAGATAGCCATAAGGGCCGTGGAAAATACAGATGGCATGGACCTGGTTTACGAGGACAATGGTGTTGGCGTCCCGGATGATGCCAAAGAGAAGATCTTCCGCAGGGAATATTTCAAGAATACCGGTTTCGGCCTCTTCCTGACCCGGGAGATCCTTGCCATTACCAGTCTTTCCATCACAGAGACAGGAACACGGGGCACGGGGGCACATTTCGTTATCCACGCCCCAAAAGGCATGTTCCGGATCAGGTCCGGCGTCACGACGGGATAATCCATCCATCCATCCATCCCCCGGGAAAACAGACGAGCCCGGGATATCGGGGAAAAACGTGCACTCCTAAAAAATTGTTCTGTGGAAACATATCTTAACCGTTCCGGTTAACCCTCGCCATGACGGGAAATGCTTGTTTAACGGTCATGATCCGCCGCGGGGGGACCCTGTCAGGTGCAGCAGCGTTTATCATTCCGGGACGTGGGATGCTCAAACCTCATCTGCAATTCCAAAAGATGCCAGTTTTCAGGAAAATCATCTGATAGTAATCATGATGCTGTCGGGAACTTCGAAGAATCCTGATCGATTCTTCAAATCATGGCAGGCGCAAGGGGGTTATCATCACGATGAAAAGGGAATTTCTCCAAAACAATGAAAAAACATCAGTTTTTCCACGGGGAGCGCCACAACCCGTGCAGCCCGTTTATTTCCACCCAAAGACCGGGATCAGCGGTTTTAATGGTTCGAACTCCTCTTCAGAAGCTGAAAGCCTGCGGGACTGGGAAAACTGCTGCCCATTCTCATTTGCGTACGTGATAATTGCCTTTACCTCTGCGATCATGGACGGGAGAGGATATGCATGCACCTGATCCACGGCAAGAGTATCCACATCATATTCGATATTCACCGGAACGAGAACTACATGGATCCTGAGCGCCGGGGAATTTCCGGAATTGGTAAGAACAACCGCCTTTGCATCTTCCCGCAGTCTTATTTCGACCTGTGGCCGGAACGCGGTATCCTGCATGATAAGAAGAGACATGACGATGGCGACAAGGATGATGACAGCAATCCCGGCCAGGTAGATATCGATAAAATACAGCAGGATCGTAACAAGTATGCCGGCTGCCAGGACTGCGGTTATTTTTTTATCCATAGGTTTCTTTTGGCGGTCCCCCTTTTTTTCCTTAACGGTTTGATGCCGGAAAACCAGTCCCGTCATGGCAGGTTATGGATCTTCCTGAGGCGGGTGATGACTGCAGGGGTTTTTTTACCGGGGGTCGTATTCCCGATCGTAAACCGGGTCCCGGCAAGGGCCTCAAAGATGTTCCGCACAGCGGCCCCGTGCGACGGGCCGTAGCCACCTTCCAGCACGAGGGCAAGCGGCCTGCCGGTGGCATCGAGAAGACGCCCGGTCAGGTATCCGAGATCCTGGGGCAGAATACGCATATCGCCGACCGGGTCATCGGACAGGATGTCCTGGCCGGCTGATATGATGATAAGGTCGGGATCCATACGGGTGACTGCCGGCAGGAACACTTCCTCAAACACAAGCGATAGATCTGCAATGGTACTCTTCCGCGCCAGCGGGGCATTGATGGTGAACCCGGTGCCGGGACCGACACCGGTCTCTTCGACATGGCCGGTATGGGGGAACACGTCTTCCTGGTGCGTGGAACAGTACAGGACACGGCCGTTGTTATAGAAGATGTCCTGCGTACCGTTGCCGTGGTGCACATCCCAGTCAATGATGGCGACACGGTGCACTTTCTTGAGTGCCTTTGCCGCAGCGATGGCAACGTTGTTGATGAGACAGAATCCCATTGCCCATGCTGC
>JGI20214J51088_10002464_pt1 | contig 12285 bp, 21 predicted proteins | sample WetSurMetagenome_FD_51088 | JGI IMG/M metagenome (IMG submission 51088)
AAAAAAAATGGTGAAGAATGTGGATGAAGAAAAGATTAAGCGCGTGCTCAAAGAGCCCAAGCTAGCCGCCATTAAATCGATGCTTGAAAAAGATCATGCAATAGATTGCCTGTTGCTACTTCACGTTGGCCGCGGTAAATGGAAGGATGCTAAAGACTTCATGAAAGACAATGGATTGACACTTAGTGACGGGACCTTTAGGGCCAGGATGATCGAAATTGAATCCTTGGGTCTAGCTAAAAGTGAACGTATAGACCCACTCAAGAAATACTATGTTAAAACTGAACTTGGGGAAAAAGTAGCACAGCTTCTTCTGGGTTTCTTCGACGAATTCGGGGTTTAATTTTTTAGTTTGTTGGCTTTATGCCGTTTTCTTTCTTTTAATAATTTATTTTTCCTTTGTTTTGTTGCGTTGTTCTACAGGTGTATAGTAGTATATAGCAAGACACAAGATTTAAAAGACTGGATTTGACGATAAGTATTACAAACCTACAAGAAGGTTAAAAATAAAATGAACATATACAGAAAATTTAAGAAAAACTCAAAAGCCCTAAGCCCTGTAATCGCATCGATTATTCTCATCGCCGTCACTGTCGCAGTCAGCGTAGTCGTAGCAGCATGGATGGGAGGAATGACCATCGGATTCATGGGCAACGCAGAACAAGTATCAATAACAAACATAGCATTCGTTGCCGGAACAACTGATACTTTACAAGTCATGGTAACTAATTCAGGCAGCACTCCAGCTACCGTAAATACTGCATTCATCAATGGACTCGACGCCTCAACTGGCATGACTTCTTCTCCAGTTCAACCGATTGCAAAAAGCTCATCTGCAACATTAACTTTGACTCTTCCTACTGGCATGACACTGGANCCAGGCAGTGCATATCAAGTCAAACTGATCACACAAAAGGGTACATCAGTCGTCAACACAGCAACATACAACCCATAAACAGCCAACCTTTAAAAATCTGAATTAGGGGGTAAGGTGAAGCAAGCTTCACCAAATTTTCCTCTTTCTCTCTTTAAAAAATTAGGAGTAATAAATCATGGTAACACAAATTAAAGAATACACATCTGCGCAAGCAATTGCAGAAGCCATGGACAAACAATTGTCCGAAACCAAAAGCGTCTTGGGCGAGTATCTGCGAAAGCTAGATGAAATCCGCACTTTGGCGGAAAAATCCAAAAAAGTTCGTGAAGTCGTCCTCAAATTGGCAGGCAAAAAAGCCCCAACGGAGAACACTAGCGAAATCACGGTCGGCACATTAAACATTGTTTTAGACGCTAACCCAACTCACGAATTGACAGCCATTGAATCTGTCGTGCGAAGTCATCAGGAACGCTTACTGGTTTTACAAAAGGTTCGTGACGCCCTTAAATGGCTCGATCAACTCGGCGACACAGAAGGTCTCAGGTACCTTGTGGTAGAAGATGAAGGCATCCCTGAGCGGATCCTATTCAAACTATCGTAACACTCAAATAAGGAGATTAAATGGTGACTGAGGCTTATTCAAACCCACTCCAAACAATCATAGAGGAAATCAAAAACATAAGCCCAGAGACAACCAATGCATTAATTTTCAAGAATAACGGACAAACAATCGCTAATGCCCAAATGATAACTGATAACCAAACTAAAGAATTCATTGCCAATTTTGCCAGCATCGCTGTACTGGCAGAGACAATTGGGGGCATAGAAAACTTTACCATTCAAGCTGTGGACTCCCAGTTAAACATCTTCGCAATTGACAATTGTTTTTTGGCAACGGTTTCTTCGCGGACAGCAAAACAGGAAANCCTAAAGGCCTTGATCCAAGTTGTGGTTCCAACTGTTGTTAGGCTTGTTAATCAAGTTGGCGATCGTACAAAAACTCAGTCGCCCAAGATTGAACAAGTAGAAGTCAAATCTAACGAAGAAAACGTCTCGACCATGGAAGAAGATCTTGAGCCAACCGTCGAACTTATTCCTGAACCGCAACCTCATTTTGAAACAGTTCTCCCCAAAACACCCACCAACCAATTTATGGTGGAAAAGATCGGCGGTTTACTTGTGCCAACTGACTCAGTTCGAATCGACGGTGAAATCGTAGAAAAATGGAGTGACCTCTATGAGGGCAAACAATTCAACAGGGTTATCATTGAAGCCCTAGATGGAAAAAAGACAACTTGTAAATTTAAAACTATCAAAGAATCGAAGACCAATGCCAAAGGGATAATTCAAATTCCAGAAAAAATCCTCCAAATGTTGCAGACCGAAAAAGGCAATCTAGTGATAGTTAAGCCAGTAATCGAATAAGCCGAGGTATGATTATTGAAGCAGAAAATAAATGCTGAAATTGAAACCAAACTTCCTGATGATACCGCAGTTATTTCTGTGGGAAACGATAGTTCTTCTTTCACAAATCTGACTTCAAGTTTATCTGAAATACGCAAACTAAATGGCGTTATTGGGTATATTCTAAGAAGCAACACTTCAGCCATAATAGACTTAACTGAACAAGACAAAGTAATCGAATATGCCATCTTATCATCTCAAATCGCAGAGTCAAGTAGCGAAATAGCCAAACAATTCAACTTATCGGATGTGGAGAGTGTGCTAACTGAGGGAAAAACCGTAAAAGTGCTTTGCATGAATCTCTCAGAAAATAGAATCAGCGTTTTTATGGAAAAAACTGCGACACATGATGGAGTAATAAAAAGAATCCTACTTTAGCAAATTTATTGTTTTTAACATATTGAGGGTCAGAGATCTCCAATGCGCCTATCTTAGGGTTTTTGTTCCCCTATAAGTTTCAACAGAATTTTCTAATAGGAACCAATAGGTTGGAATTTTTCTTTCCCTTTAGTAGGNAAAGTGCAAGGGTTAATTCTAGACTTCGGATATGGTTGTCCCTTAATGTATAGATGAAGGATAAAAGAGCTCTTAAAAAGTAAAAAAATAATTTAATAGAAGTTACGGGCTTCTTTGCGTTTCTCTGCTTCTTCGTAGAACCGCAGTACTTCGTCTATGATTTCTACGTTCGAGAGCAGCATGCGCCTGCAACAGTATCTTTTCAAGCCCAAGCTATCCAGCACATCACTGGCGTTCTCGCCTGTCTTTATACGTCTTGTGAATTCGTCCCATCGGTCTCCAACGAGTTTGCCGCAAGTGAANCATCTTACGGGAATAATCATTTTGTTTTCCTCCTACCTGTAACTTTTTTGTTCTTTGGACCGTGCGCCTGCTCCGCCAACTTTCTTTGTTTCTTTAGTTCGGGAGTCTCCGGCAATCATGGTTCGGTCATATTCATTGAAAACTGTGCGTAGGTGTGTACTCTTTGTCCATTTTAGAAGTGCATTTGATATTGCCATGCGAGCTGCTTCTGCCTGTCCCATGTAGCCTCCACCGCTGGTTTTAACGTCCATATCGAGTTGCTGCCATACGTCTGTGCCTGCTTGCAAGAGGGGTTCCATAATTTTTGCTTTAGCTATGTCGGGTTCGTAAATTTCAACTGGAGTCATGTTTATTCGTACTTTGCCAACGCCCTGTTTGACGATGGCGCGTGCAACTGCTGTTTTTCGCTTTCCACTAACTACTAAGACTTTTTTTGCGGGCATAATTATTCCATCCTATTGAACCATCCGATTTCGGTAGCCAATTCACCGAGGGTAAAGTGTGGCCCTTTCAGGTTTATTGAATTGGCTTCTTCGAATGTTATCATCTTTTGATCTTTGAATTCAAGTGGGACGCCCATAAATACTTTCAGCCGTTTATAAGCACTTTTGCCTTTAGGCAACTTGTACGGAACCATTCCTCTTACGGTTTTTCGCAGGAAACGATCGGGTCTTCGATAGTGAAATGGCCCACGCATCGGAGCTCCAACTTCGAGAAATTTATGGGCTTCAGCTACTTTGCTTTTCTTCTTACCAGAAAAAACTGCCTTCTCTGCGTTAAGTATTATAACTTCTTCTCCATTTAGCAATCGTTTAGCAACTTTGCTGCACATTCGACCAACTATTAAGCCTTCAGCGTTAACGAAGGTTATTTGGGATTGTGTTGTTTGCATCTTTTTCACCGAATAATTTTTACGTTTGAGCCTTTGGGATTTTTCTCCAACAGGTCTTTGATCGTTATGTATTTTGCTTTGACAGCATCAAGCTTTTTCTTGGCTTTGTCCGATATATCGAAGGTTGCGACAGTCACGGCGTGGTCGATGCTGCCTGAAGCCAAGAGTTTTCCTGGAACGATAACTACGTCAGCTTTTTTGGTGTGCCTGTTTATTTTGCTTAAGTTTACTGCGATACGTTGACTACGTGATTTGGCCAAGTGGTCAGCAACATCTAGCCAGATTGGTGCTTGTTTTTCTTTGCTTTCTTTCTTTAGAAGACCTATAAGATCGATTAATTGGGGGTTTGTTGTTTTGGTTTCTCTCATTGTGGTCCAGCCTTTATTTGTTCTTCAAACTCGTTCAGTTGTTGGCCTAACAGTTTAGTTGCTTCTCTTAAGACTCGTTCTGGAGGAAGCGCGCCTGTAGACTCTATGTTCATAACAAAAGTGTTCTTTTCCCATTCTACCTTAAGCGGCGAAGGTTTTTGGGGGCAAGCATCGACGCAGTCCATGCAAAGATTACATGCCAAAAGATCGCGGACATCAATTTTTTCGTCCTTTACCACATAGACTCGTTTTGGGCATATTTCAGCGCATTTTTGGCACCCTTCACATTTCCCGGTTGGAGTTGTGATTTTTGGATAGTATTTGTATGCGCACATGGAAACTGGTTGCCATTTTGCGTGGGTTTTGCCTTTTCCAAGTTTTGCGTATGCTTCAAGCTTTAGTTTCTGGTTTTTTGCCAGCTTAACTATTGGTATTTTGTCTGATACTGGAATTATTTCTGGGTTTTCAGAAACAACTTCTCCTGAATAAACGGTTCTTGTTCCATCTTTTGCTTCTGCGTCAAGCGTTAGGGTTACTCGGCATTGCTGGCAACCGAATTCGCTCTTGCATTCGCAATCTTCAGGAAGATTGTATGCGTCTAAATCAGTTTTCAAAGGAGTAAGTCCCAATCTGTGGGCGATTATTTCGTCTTGGAGAATTGAGGAGTTTTCTATCATAACAACTTCTTCGATTGCCATGCAGGGAACCTCAGCAAGTGCTAGACGTCTCAGAGCGTTCATTAAGGGCACGTCCGCATCTCTAACAACTATGCGGAGGTTGATATCGTTTTTTTCAAGGACTTCTATTTTCACTTGCTAGGACACTCCAAATAAGTTACTCGAATAGCTGTGCGGTCAATAGGAAATATCAGTGCATTATTTCAATTTTTCTGTCAATAAAGAAGGGGAATTACAGATTAGACTCTTCTGCCTCTTCTGCCACCAGGCCTTCTTGTTCCGTCGTGGGGAATAGGTGTGACTTCTTCTATGCGTTCGATTCGGAAACCAAACCGTGCTAATGCTCTGATGGCTGCTTGGGCTCCTGGTCCAGGTGTTCTTGGTCCTGCACCGCCTGGAGCTCGGACTTTTATATGGATAGCGGTTATTCCTTTGTCACGAGCTATTTCGGCTGCTGCTGTGGATGCACGCATGGCTGCGTAGGGTGAAGATTCCATGCGGTCGGCTTTGACGAACATTCCGCCTGTGGTACGAGCGATTGTTTCTGCGCCTGAAATGTCAGTGATATGGATCAAAGTGTTGTTGTAGGAACTGAAGATATGGACGATTGCCCACTTCTCGTTGCGTTTGTTGTTAGGAGCGCTCAGAATCTGCCGCCTCCGCGTCCACCTTTACGACCTCTGCTAGGTGGTCTAATTTCTGGTTGTTTAGCAACCACTGTTAAGCCGGCTCGTAAGGCGTGCTCTTGGTTTGCTATTGCGCTTTCAGGTGAGTAGATGATTTTTGTTTCAGCCTCTTTTGGCACTATATACCCGGGAATTGTTACTCTGCGTCCATCTATTGTCACGTGTCCATGAGTGATTAGTTGGCGTGACTGATATACGGTTCTTGCTAAGCCTTTACGGAAAACTATTGTTTGGAGTCTGCGTTCCAAGATGTCTTCAATGGTTAAGTCTAATACGTTGTCTAACACTGCAGTCTCCTGAAGAATTCCCTTCTTTTTAAGTTGGGCTAACAATTCATTTTCCATCTTTGAGCGTTCTTCAGTGGTTTTGCTAATAAGTGAGCGGGCGATGCTTCTGGTTTTAGACAAAGTGGTCTTGTGACGCCAGAGTTCATGTTTGTTTCTTAAGCCAAATTGCCCCAAGAGTTTGAGTTCTTCTTGGAGAACATCTTTTCGCCATCGGAAACGTGGAGTATCAAATTTCTTACGCTGTTTCTTCGGATCTCCCATACTTATTTACCTCCTTCTGCAGGTGCTCCACCCGGCTTCTGCATCAGAGTCTTCTTCTTAACTCCCAACGCTTTGCCTGCTCTTCCAGTGGTTTTGGTTCTTTGGCCACGTACCTTCAGGCTGTAAGCATGACGGTATCCACGCCAAGACCTGATTTCTTTAGCTTGGTCTATATCAGTTTTAATTTTTAAAGCAAGTTCAGCGCTCAAAATGTGAGCGTCTTTACCGACTTCTGTGTCTTTTCGGCGATTGAACATCCAGCTTGGAATGCCGTATTTTGCTGGGTCTTTGATGACATCTTCTATTTTTGAGATATCAGATTCTGTTATAAAGCCAACGCGCAGATCAGGGTTTACTCCTGCCTTTTTGAGGATGGCGTTTGATAGCGCTGAGCTTACTCCTTTAACTTGCGCTACGGCATAAGAAGTCTTTAAGGTACCTTGAACATCTGTACCCATTATACGAAGTATATAGCGATATTCCTGCTGTGACATGCTAAGTTTTCATCCGTTTTTTAACTTTAAAGCATATACGAAATATGGCGGTATTTATTTAAACCTTCCTTTCGAAAAAGTATCATCAACCGTTAACGCAAAACCCTGATTATTGCAATCTTTGTTTGAACATTACCATTTTCAGCGAAACCTAAATACAATTCAACTTACAGTAACACCCAGAACCTCATGGACATCATAATGATTATCGGCTTAATCGCTGCCGCATTAACTACAGGCGCTTTGTTTCCGCAGTTAATCAGGGTTTGGAGGACAAAATCAACCAAAGACATCTCCACGGGAATGTTCGCACTAACATCTGCTGGAGTATTCGTATGGTTTATTTACGGAGTGTTCGTCAATAATTTCCCAATTATCATTGCAAATTCATTGGCGTTCATCCAAGCAATTGCAATTCTATTTTTCAAAATAAAATACAAATAAACTTCACTTAATTGTCTAGTGCTTAATTGCACGAAGTTCTTTCCAATCGATGGTTTGGTCTTTCTGAGCGAAGGAATAACAGCGATCATAGCCATAAATTGGTTTACAGTAAAAAACCCAAAAGCTCTTTTCAGTCGCTTGGCCTTGGGATAAAACTATTTTGGGTTAATTCTTATTACGCTGAGATTGTAGAAAAGGGCTTTTTGAGAAGAGCACAGTATTTTGTCTGTTTTCCCTTTTTTTCCTGATAATTCTGCCAACCTGCCCTTGTCAACAGAAAGCAAATAAGGAAATCGCAAGAGCATTTGGCAAAATGCTGGCAGATTCAATCTGCATTTTCTGAAAACTGTGCAAAAGAAGAAGAAGACTCGCACCAAAATTTTTGAATAATCTGATTTTAAGGCGCATTCGCTGTTTGGGGCTTGGATTGGTTGCAACTTGAGTCGCAAAAAGTCGCAATTAGTCGCAAAAAGTCGAATCTTCTTCTCTTGCAATGAAAAGTAACAATTGCTTTATTGTGCTTGTTTAGCTCAATGAAGAAAATAACTCAACATAGAATAATAACTCAAAGAACTTTGTCCTAAAGCCNAGGCGCTTGACAATTATTTGCATTAGTTAGCAAATAGTTAAGTTTTTTCAACAGCGTCCAAAACGTTGATTGTTGAGTTTATCCATCTAAGGTAAGCGTTCAAAGTCGCNCTCAATGCAACTNTGTCGTCTGCATCGACGGTTAACTCGAGAAATAAGCCGTCTATTTGCAGTCTTATGCTTGCTCGTCTAGTTACNTGCGCATTTGCCTCAGGCGTTAAAGCNTCAANCAGCGAAGAAACTTGTTTTTGGGAAGGAAATTTTAACCTTACGATAGCCTTACCGCCANTTGTCATTCAAGATGCCTTATGCTAAAGCAGGAAATTCAAGGTAATAAACAAAAACCAAAAATAGATAAAAATGAAGAAAAAAGTCTATTCTATTGTTTCGTCTTCAGTTGCCGACTCAACAGCTGCAGTGGCTTTAGCCGTTTCTTCAACTGGTGCACCTTTAGCTGCACGTTTGGCGACAACACCTAGCTTAGTTACTGGTGTGTATGCTCCGCCTGCAAAAGTGTACTCGCATTTGCTGCATTTCCAGATTCCAACGCTTTGACGTTTAACGCGGGTAAAGCCGCATTGAGGACATCTGTGGGGCTTCTTGAGTTCAGTGATTACTTTAATGTAGCGTTTTCTAACTGTTGAACCGTAACGTACACCTAAACCTCGTGTTGGACCAACTTTCTTCATCTTAGGCAACTTATATTCACCAATCTAACTTCTTGCGCAGTTCTGCTGCTTTGTCCAGAGCAATCTTTGAGGCTTCTAAAATCTGTTGCGGTGTGAAAAAGCCTGAGCCGCCCTTCTGTATGGCACAAATGGTTCCATCTTCTTTTGTTGCAAAGGTAATGCGTGAGTCCATGACTTGTTCTTCTTCAATCCATGGGTCTGTAATCAAGTGTCCGTTGATTTTGCCAGTGGTAACTGTTATGGGATGACTCTTCACTGGAAGTGGGGTGTAGCCTTGCTTGATTTTTAGTTCGCCGTCTTTTATTTCGTAGTTGGGCATTTTTGTATTCAACAGTGCAGCCATGGCCGCGATAGCGGAAGCATCAATCAGGTTCCCATCATGATTGAGTACGTAAATGTCAACAAAGACCACGAACACTTTCTTTCCAGGTTCAATGCAGAGTTTTTCGTTGTCGATACATTTTGATTCTCTTATGCCTCTGTCAACAACACGAGCGAGTTCGATGCTGTTTTCGTCTGGTGGTCCTGGTTCAAAGTTTGGTGAAGCTAGGGGAACTAATTCGGCGTTTACGGTTAAGACACCTTCATTTGGTGTGTCTGGAAATGGTTCGCCAAGTCCTACTTTGACGCCGACAAGAATCTCAGTTTTGCCTAGAAATACTCTTGCGGATCCTTCAGCTTTCTCGATTATTCCTTGTTCGATTTTGATTTCGCGGGTATCAAGTAAGCCTCTATCATCTAGGCGTTTTCCTTTTTCGACGAGTTGTTCGATTTGTCTTAGTCTGACTTTTGTTACAAGTGATGACATTATTCTTCAACCTCTTTTACAACCATGTACTTGGTCTTTAATGCTTCCTTTTGCATTTCGTATATTTTTTTGCATCCTTCCATTGCCATGTTAACGGCTTTCTCAAATTCGGTGGGTTCCAAAATGCCGTCCATTTGAAGTAGTGTAATTGCGTTTAAGCTTGGCATGTAAGCTACTGGAACGTCTGCGGCGCCGAGTTTGTCTTCTGCATCGTATAAGTCAAGGACTACTGTGTCGTCGACTTTTCCTGCTGCGCATCCTACAACTAAGTCGCGCATTGGAACGCCTGCGTCTGCGATGGCTAATGCGGCTGCGGTAATGGCTGCGCATCTTGTTCCTCCGTCAGCTTGCAAGACCTCAATAAAGACGTCAACTCCAGTTCGTGGATATAGCTCGAGGAATAGGGCTGGTTCTAAGGATTCTTTTATGACTTTTGAGAGTTCAACTTCTCTTCTTGATGGTGCAGGAGATTTTCGTTCTTGTACAGAAAAGGGCGCCATGTGATAGCGGACTTTTAAAACCATACGATCAGCTTGCATAAGGTGTTTTGGATGGACTTCTCTTGGACCGAATACTCCGACTAAAATCTTGTTTTTTCCGTGTTCAATGTAGGCTGACCCATCAGCGTTTGAGAGTACGCCTACTTGAAGCTTTACAGGGCGAAGTTCATCCGCTTTTCTACCATCAGATCGGATGCCTTTTTTATCGATTAATTTCTCTGTTTTTTCATTCAACTTTGTTTTCCTCCACTTTACCTAATTTCTTTTCTTTTAGCAATTGTGTTATGCGATCAGTAAGACCGCTTGTGTGGGATTCTTCTTCAATTTTTCGAATCACGCTTATGGCAAGTTCCTCTTCTTCTAAGGTTTTGCCTGTGACCAAGATCACGCCGTTTAATCCAAGGATAATTTGGCAGTTGGTTTCCTGTTTAATCATAGAAATCATGGAACCTTTTCGTCCAATTATACGGGGAATCTTTGTTGGGGTCACATGAAGNATTTGACCTCGAGTAATTTTTCCCAGTCCAGGCTCGCCCACAGTTAATTGCGGGTCATGCGCTCTGTCGAAGGTTGCGATTTTAGCTACGATTAAGTCACCTGCAGTTAAGACTTGGGATAACTCGTCGTTTTGTGGCTTAAAGGGCCTGCTTAAAACGTCTGATGCACGAAGCATTGCAGTGTAGGGTGCTTTAATGTCTACGGTCCAGCCGTTGAATCCTACTTCTATGACTGTCCCAATCACTATATCACCCATTTTTGGCACATAAAAAGCCCTTAATGCAACAACGTTTACTTTTTTATTGTCACTGTCTACGAGTCCAATCCTTGAGGCATATATCTTGCCTGCGTCCACATACGTGTTTTCGCCAGGTAAATAGTCGCCTTCAGCGAGCATTTCTCCTGGGGTCACGAGCTGTTTTTTTTCAAAGAATGTTGGCATAAAATCACGTTTTTCCTTTTTTCATTACTTTAAGAGATTATTTTTGCTTCTCCACTTCCCTTGGTTGCATCACCAAGTTTGTTTATCAACGAAGCGTATGATCCAGCGGGTAACTCAAGTTCTCCATACCATGAACCGTCACTGCGCCATTCTTCCCGTTTAATGGTGCCCAATGTCTTTATTGTACCGTACGCTCTTGCAGCATGCTGAGTAGGTATCTTAACTGCGACTTTGACCTGTTCAATTTTCAGTGGCAAAATCGGTCTAAGCAATTTAACTATATCTTTGGCTTGCTCTTCAACTGGCTTATAGGGATCAATTGGATAACGAATCTGCTCCATCGCGTTTTCGATACGTGCTGGTGGATGCGGCAAATTTGTTTTTGGATCAACCGCTTGGCGAGAAATAAAATCAATTATTTGCCTTTTTTTGTCTTCAACCATTTTTCGTCNTTGGTCAGTTGTTAACTGCAGAGTTCCCTTTTTTAGGATTTCATCCGCAATTTTTAACGGGTCACTTGTTTTGAAGGCTTTTTTCATTGCTTCTTCAGAAACTTTCGTGCCCTTGTTGGCGTCAGCGAAAATCATTTCAGCGGCTAAAACCTCAGTTATTCCTGCGATTTTGCCGTTTCGGTAGTCGAGCGCTTTTTGAGGCTTAACTAATATTTCAAAATGCTCATTTTCTCTTGTTAAGCGCGCGACGGTGAACTTTTCGCTCATTAGTTTTTCACTTGCTTGAACCCAGCTCTTTGATGTAACCTTCCACTGTGTTATCGTTTAACATTTCCATTTTCTGTGTTGCAGCTGGGATGATTGCGATTTTTATTCTGGGTGGTAGTTGACGAGCTTCAAGGGCTTTAACTAAACATTTGACTGTTAGTTTTATACTGTTATCGAGGGTTAAGTCTTCTTTGTACTCTTCTTTTAGGATTCCAAGAACTGTTTCTCTTCCTGCGCCAAGTGCGGTGGCTTTGTATCCTCGGTAGGTTCCGCTTGGATGTGTACCGAAAACGCGTGTTCCAGTTTTGTCGACTCCGCCGAAGATTATTGATACTCCAAAGGGTCGGACACCCGCATGTTGTGTGTACATTTGTTGGATGTCGCAAATACGTTTGGTTACAACTTCTACGTCAATTGGTTCATCGTATGTAAGTTTGTTACTTTGAGCGTAAATTCTTGCTTGGTCAATTAGGATTCTGGCGTCAGAACTCAACCCGACTATGGCTGCGCCAATATGGTCGTCTACTCGGAAGATTTTCCATGAGTAACCTGCTTCTTCGAGAACTTCGATGTTTTCTTCTGAACCAAGAACTAATCCTTCCGAACTCTGGATCCCTATGATTGTGGCTCCACGGTTCACAAGTTCCATCGCGTATTCTACTTGGAATAGACGTCCATCAGGCGAGAAAACGGTAATGGCACGGTCATATGCTCCTGGTGCTGCAAATACAGACATAATGTTAACCTCACTTTACACTATACACTTTTTCAC
>JGI20214J51088_10002466_pt1 | contig 12281 bp, 9 predicted proteins | sample WetSurMetagenome_FD_51088 | JGI IMG/M metagenome (IMG submission 51088)
ACGGGGTAGTAGGGTAGCCTGGTCCATCCTAGAGCGTTTGGGACGCTTTGACGGCGGTTCGAATCCGCCCTACCCCATCGGACCATGAAAAAACAGGATGCTAACCGAATCTATTCAGCTCTTCTAAAACGGTATCCTGATGCCCGCGAAGCGCCGGAGACTGTTGCACGCGGCACGCCATTCGAGGTGCTTGTCCTCACGATCCTTTCCGCCCAGACAACCGACAAGGCTGTCCTGAAGGTGAAGAAGCCGCTCTTTTCGAAATACCCGACACCTGCAAAGCTGGCGAAGGCAAAACAGGCGGATGTGGAGACGATCATCCACAGCCTTGGGTATTACCACGCGAAGGCGAAGAACATCATCGCTGCCTCGCAGACCCTGCTCGACAGGTTCAGTGGCAACGTGCCAGATACGATGGATGAACTCCTGACAATCCCGGGCGTGGGGCGGAAAACAGCAAACATCGTGCTCTATCATGCGCTCGGGAAGAACGAGGGCATCGCAGTAGACACTCATGTCCGAAGGCTTGCACAGCGGATCGGGATTTCTGATACCGACAACGTGGAGGTCATTGAGCGCGATCTGATGGCACTCTTCCCGCAGAAGGACTGGGGGGACGTTACGGATGTCCTGATTGCGCACGGGCGGGCGACCTGCGATGCGAAGAAGCCGCTGTGTGAAGAGTGTGTGATCAGCGGGGAGTGCCGGTATTTTAAGGAACGATAAACCGGCTGTTTTTCATTTTGGGTATTACGAGCAAATTAATTTTTCAGGCCTGTCTGTAATCATTTTTCCTGCCCCGCGTCGGAACCGGGATGATGCCCTTCCTCAAACAACGGTTTTTATTAACGACAGGACCCACAGCTAAGTACTATACAAAACCGGGTGTGACATCTTACCATGGGGAAAAAAAAGAATAAAACTCCGGAAAATACCCCGGACAAAACACCGGGCCAGCCAGATAAAAGAATATACCTTGCCGCTATCCTGATTGCCGTCGTGGTCCTTGGAGTAGCTGTTTTTTTTGGCAGCAGTCTTTTCCCTGCACCCACGGCTGTTCCTGCCCCGGTGACGGCGTCCGTTATTACTCCTGCAGGTACAAATACCCCCATAACCGCCACCTATTTTTACGGGGAAGGGTGCATCCATTGCGAAAATATCAAACCGTTCATTGCCGGTCTTGAGGCCCGGTACCCGGAGCTGAAACTCGAGAAGCTGGAAGTGTACCGGAATACGGAGAACAATAAAAAATTAGGAGAGATGATACGCCAGTTCGGGATAACCGAATCGATGAGTTTACCGACTGTTTTTATCGGCAGGAATGTTACCATTGGCGAGACCGAGACCCGTGACCATCTCGAGGAGTATATCCTTGCCGAAAAACAGCAAATCGCGACCGGCACTCCGGAAAACCCGGTAAACCTGACCCCCGCTGATACCAGCCTCCAGCCGGAAACACCCGCACTTACCCTCCCGGTCATTGTCGCTGCAGCGCTGGTGGACAGCATCAACCCGTGTGCCTTTGCGGTCCTGATCATCCTTCTCGCGTACCTGACCTCACTGGGCGAACGGCGGCGGATTGCGGTTGTCGGCTGTGCGTATATCACAACGGTTTTTATCGTCTATTTCGTTGCCGGGCTGGGACTCCTCACCGTTATCCAGGGGATCGGCCTTACCAGGATCGTGTTCACCATTGCTGCAATCATCGCAATCATAGCCGGGCTCATCAATATTGCCGAGGTTCTTCTCAAACGCGAGATCTTCACGCTCGCGATCCCCGTCTCGCAGAAAGATGCCATCGACCGGTACATAAAAAAAGCATCTGTCCCGTCAGCCATTGTTCTCGGGGCACTGGTCAGCATGGTGGAACTGCCCTGCACGGGCGGGATTTACCTTGCGATCCTCGGGCTTATCGGGGACAAGATGACGCTGGCGGAGGGGATTCCGTACCTCGTGCTCTACAACCTGATCTTCGTGCTTCCCCTGGTCCTGATCCTTCTTGTCATGTACTGGGGCGGCACACCGGAGCGGATGGAAGCATTCCGGACCGGGAGCCGGCGCTGGGTGCGGCTTCTCATGGGAATTGTCATGGTTGCGCTTGGGGCAGCGATGCTTCTCGGGATAATATAGGGAGCTTAAAAAAAATTTCCTGTTTCCTGCTCCGGATATCGAACCGTTGTGAATTCCACGTGACGCCGCACATATGTTCATGCAGGCCGGGGTGGAGTTCTTTCCTCCCTGAGTGAGCGGCAGGTAGACTTCAATCTTCTGGAAATGGTGATGAGGGGGGGGAACCTCTTTAACGAAACCGGGGGTCTCCCCCGGGAACAATGCTCCAGTAATATTCAGTACCCGATTACTACGCGGATAACCGCAAACGCAGCAAACCCGATCAGGGCGCTGATGGGAATTGTCAGGATCCATGCCCACATGATTGTCCGGGCAACGCCCCATTTCACCGCACTGGCACCCCGCGTCGTCCCGACACCCATGATCGATGAACAGATGATATGGGTCGTACTCACCGGGATACCCATAATGGAAGCTCCCAGGATGGTCGACGCACTTGCGGCATTTGCAGCAAAACCGTGAACGGGACGCATTTTAATGATATTATACCCCATCGTTTTGACAATCCGCCATCCCCCTGACAGGGTCCCGAGTGCAATGGCTGTATAGGCAAGTATGATAACCTCGAACGGAATCGGCAGGTTATTCGGGTCTGCCGATGCCCCGTAATACCCTACGGCGAAAAGGAGCGGGATGATAATGCCNATGGTCTTCTGCGCATCATTCGTCCCATGGCTGAAACAGTTCGCTGCTGCGGATACCAGCTGGAGATTTTTAAAATGGTTTTCCGCTGTCTTCTTGTTTGCTTTCCGAGTCAGCCAGAGGACTACCGCCATGAACAGGAACCCNCANACAAGNCCNATAAGGGGGGAGAGGATCATGAAGGCAACCACAATCTCGACCGTTGACCATTTGATCGCGGCAAACCCTGCAGCGGAAATCCCCGCACCGGCGAGACCTCCTATGAGGGCGTGGGACGATGAAGTGGGAAGGCCGAAGAACCACGTGATCAGGTTCCAGGAAATGGCCCCGATAAGGGCACCAAGGATGATATAGGGGATGAGTCCGGTCGGGACGACATCCAGCTGGATGATCTTGCTGACGGTACTGGCGACCGCCACGCCGAAACCGAACGCAGCTATAAAGTTGAAAAATGCAGCAAAAATAACCGCATTCCGTGGGGAAAGAACCTTGGTCGATACCACGGTCGATATGGAATTTGCCGAGTCATGGAACCCGTTCGTGAAATCAAAGACCAGCGCTATACCGATGATGACTACAACCAGTTCCCACGTTGCTTCGATCATGCAATCCCCTCACTGGATTCTCGTGGTGTGTTCATGAGTGCCGGATTGCAATATCGGACAGCACGTTTGCAACATCCTCGCAATAATCCGTCGCGGTCTCGAGGTGTTCGTAGATATCCTTGAGCTTGATGATTGTGATCGCATCTGTTGTTTTAAACAGGTCCGTCACTGCATGGGCAAGCACATCGTCCGCAAGGTTCTCGAGCCGGTTCACTTCAATGCAGCGTTCTTCGACATACCGCGGGTCCTTGATCGAACGGATACCCTTGACCGCGCTCTCTATCTCCACCGTAGATAAATGGATCAGTTTTGCAAGCTCGATCATGTGCGAATCGGTGCCCTCGATACCATAGTAATACATCTTCTCGGTTGCCCCGTCGATGTAATCCAGCACTTCGTCCAGTGCCGAACCGAGGCGCGAGATCTCTTCAGGATCGAGCGGGGTGATGAACGTGCGGTTCAGCTGGTCATAAAGGTCATGGGTGATCTGGTCGCCCTTGTGTTCGAGTTTCTCTATCTCGTGGCGCTTCTCTTTCACATTGGTGAAGTCTTCGGTCAGCGCCACGAGCTGCCACGCGGCCTCTTTGACGACACCCGCCTGTTTCTCGAACAGGTCAAAAAAAACTTTATCCTGCGGTATCAGTAGTTCTCGCAAACCCATAACAAACCCAGTGGTAATAGGCGGTAGATCTTAAAAATATAGCGAAATATTGTCCGGTCTAAAACACCGTCAGAGTAAACGCGATTAGGAAATATCCGGTATATGCAACAACCATGGCAAGCGGGATGGTGATGATCCAGGCGGTCATCATCTCACGGACAACCTGCCACCGTACCGCATTCCTGCCCCGTGTTGCCCCGACCCCGATGATCGAGCCGTTGATGGCATGGGTCGATGAGACCGGGATACCCCGTTCCGTCACCATGACGAGGATGGCGCTGCTCATTGTGGCAGCACAGAATCCCTGGTACGGGCGGATCCTGGTGATATCCTTTGCCATCTTGTCCACAACCTGCCATCCGCCAAAGCAGGTGCCAAGACCGATCGCCAGTGCCGAGGCGAGGATGACCCAGAGCGGGATATCAAATGTTATCAGGACTCCTGAAGAAACGAGGAGGGCGGTGATTACACCGACTGCATGCTGGCCGTCGTTTGCCCCGTGGGCAGTTGCCTGGACAAGACTGGCCAGCACATGCAGTGGCTGAAAGATCCTCTTCATCCGGTTCTGACGGGAAAAACGGAAGAGGTGGGAGATGATTATATCGAAGACAAATGCGCAGACCATGCTGATGACCGGGGAGATGAAGATGAACAGTACGATGGCAAGAAGCCCGGTGATCCGGATGTATCCAAGGAGCATGAGGGCCGGAATGACGAGCGATGCACCACATACCGCCCCGAGTATCGCGCCGGACCTTGCATCCTCTTTGAACGATGCAGTGAAGAGGCCAAGGCAGACGGCACCGGTAACTGCGCCGATCAGGCCGAAAAAGATAACCTCAGCAACGCTCTCCGGGGAGGGAAGGATGACTGCTGAAAAGCCTGCAACCGCAATACCCGCTCCAAGCAGACCTCCGACCATGGCATGGCTGCTGGATATCGGGATCCCCGCCCGTGTCGCTACGAACACCAGAATGATGGCAGTGCCCATGGCCACGATAATGGAGTGGGGGGTGAGCCCGCTCTTTGCGACAATGGCAGTGCCGATGGTAGCAGCGACTGCTGTCGTGAACAGGAACGGACCGATCATGTTGCAGATGGCTGTTGAAAAAACCNCCTTTATCGGGGAAAGTGCTTTGGTTGCCACGACAGTTGCAATCGAATGGGATGCATCATTAAGGCCGTTGACAAAGTTCAGGGCAAGCGCAAGGATGATACCAAACAGGATGAGTGGTTCCATGCCGGTCATGCATGTGCCATCGCGATATCGCCGAGCGCATGCCCGACATCATTGCATTTCTCCATGACCTTGGCAAACCCTTCATAGATATCCTTGAGTTTGATGATCATCAGGAGGTCCTGGGTCTTGAAGAGTTCAAGGACCGCCCGTGACAGGAGTTCTGTGGAGAGGTTATAGAGCCGGCTGATCTCGATGACGTGGATCTTGACATCATCCGGGTTCTTCAGATCCTTCATGCTTTCAACGGCATGGGAGATCTCCGCACTGGCAAGAAGGATGAGGTACGAATATTCCTTGAGGACATCATTGGATTCGGGAATCCCGTAATTACAGAGCTGGTGTGTCACCCAGTCCATCTTATCCAGCACATCGTCAAATGCCGGCGCCAGTCGTGCAATCTCATCGGGTTCGAGCGGGGTGATGAGCGACTCGTTGAGCTGCTCATAAATCTTCTTGGTTATCTCATCCCCGTGGTGTTCGATCTGGCGTACCTTGTGTCCTTTCTCGGTCCCCCCGGGAAGTTCGTGGGTGATCTCGTTCAGGGTGGTGGCAGCCTCGGCTATTTTTTCTGCCATTTCCTTAAACAGGACAAAAAAAACCTTGTCTTCCGGCAGGATCAGGTCACGGATACGCATGGTATGTCAGTCATTATTCTGGCACGATAAAAAAGTACCTCATGAGGACAATCGCCCGCCATACCCGGGTGAACCGGATAATCCCTGCATTCTTTGTTGTTATTCAGGCCGTGTAAAGAGGGGGATCTCCGATAAAGAACCGTGCAGTCTACAGGCCTGTCTTACGGTGCATCGGCTGGACATCCGCACCTTCAAGGTTCCCCGCAGCCCAGACATAGCGCTCCCGGATTGTCTGGGGGAGATCCCGTTCGGCAATGATCTCAAAGCCGAATGACCGGTAGAAAGGGACCAGGTCCCTGACAGCGTGCATATAGAGATCATCGTTATGGCAGGCCTCGACAAGTGCACCGACTGCCATGCGGGAATACCCCTTGCAGCGGTGTTCCTCGGGCGTGAAGATGCCATCGACTTCCAGGCCGTCGGGATGGCGGCGGCACCGGGCCAGGGATACTATTCCCTCATCCAGAATAACCGCAAAAATACGGTCCAGCGCAGGATCGCCTCTGGTCTCGTGATACTCGAACCATGCCGTATCAGCCCGGGGGAATTCGTCTGCAGTCAGCTCCCGGACTTCCGGCCCTGTTTCTGCAGAATGCTTCATGGATACGGTCCTGTTAACCGCGTTCTCGTCTGTCTGCAGGTCCGGCAGTAGTTGCGGGCTGTCAACAATACGGTAACCTTTCGGTGGAATCAGGATCTCAAACCGTGTTCCTGTTCCGCTGATTCCGGTCTCACGGACGTTTACACCGGTGAGCGTCAGTATTTCTCTGGCAAGGAAGAGACCGCAGCCATAGGTCTCGCTCCTCTGGGAAAAAAGCAGGTCCTTCTGGGGATCCGGGATGCCTTTTCCATTATCCTCGATGATGATAGCACAACCGTCATTCCGGATATGATAACTCACAATCACCCGGTCTGCACCGGTCCTCTCTTTTTTCGAATTCTCGAAGAGGTGATAAAATACAGTCGGCATATGCGGATCAGCAAACATTTCAAGCCGCCCGGTCCAGGCATGGAACGTGAGATTTTTGAAATCTACGCGTTCTGCCGCTTCAAGGCAGGCTTCCTGAACCGGAATCCATGCGGGAGGGGTTGTACCGATATCCCTGAACTCCCGTGANATCTCGACCTGGCGCTGGATGGCGTTTGCGGATTCCTGGATACTTGCAATAAAGGAGAGAACCTCAGGATCATTGAATTTCATCACCCCGATCGAGAGCCGTCCATAGATGACCGCGAGCTTTTTTGCAATATCGTTCCGGATGATGCCGGCCAGGATATTTAAGCGGTTGCTTGTGGTCTGGAGCGCAGAATTCATCATCACCTGTTCCGTCACGTCCCTGATGGATTCAATACCCCCGGTGAGCGTACCGTCGGCATCCTTCAGCGCGGTCGCAGTAATACGAAGATGGGCACCTTTCCCGTCATGAAAATGCGGTATGAAGACCTCAGAAATATAGGTTCCCGCATCGTTTCTTATATACGGGTACTTTGCTTCGGTTTCCGGATCGGTCACTGAGATGAGATTGACGAGGACCGGTCGTTGCATCCCGTAGAACGGGACGGCGTATGCATAGTTCCCCCGGCCAAGCATCTCCGCTTTCCTGATCCCGGTCAGTTCTTCTATTGCATGGTTCCACGCAATCACCCTCCCCTCCCTGTCAATCGCAAAGGTCGCATTCGGGAGGAACTCGATGATATCATGCAGCTGCTGTTCGGATTTCCGGAGATTCATTGACTGGTACGAGACGGCTGTACCGACGATAATCAAAATTGCAATCCGGGAAACGATAGTTATCTCACGGAGCAGTTCAAGGGGGCCTAACACCATGGCCATTACTCCATATATTGCTGCAATACCGCAGGAAAACAGGATCCCTTTTCGCGGGTACCAGTATCCTGCAAGGATGATCGGGAGATAGAAAAGATGGGAAAAAACAACAGATACGCCTTCATTGAGCGTGATAGCATTCACCGCTATGACAAGGAGCGTGAGCCCGGTAAGAGTCCAGAAACGGTTTCGCCGTGATGGCTGTGTACTGTCAAAGAGATAGCCGAAGTTCATGAGTCTCTTTTATCCTGTATTCTCCATTCGGTGCAAACGGGCAAAAAGATTCTCCTGCCGGTGTACCGGTACCTCACCCCGGACCGGCGAAGGGGTTGTGCATGTGCCGGTGTGCAGGACACTCCCCGGTCCAGGGCCGGCTGATCAGGAATCTTTTATCCCGTTCATGGCTTATTGCGGATCACCTTGTGCGGACAGTAGATCTCGAAACGGGCCCCTTTCCCTGCATCCCCCGTTTCTGTGATGGTGATACCGGTAATGGTAAGGATCTCCCGTGCCAGAAACAGCCCAAGGCCGGTATTGAGGCCATACTCATACGCAAATATCTTCTCTTTTTCCTCGCCGGGAATACCGATCCCGTCATCTTCGCAGATGATTATCCCTCCGTCCGCCGCCGCCATGTACCCGAACGTGATCGTGGTGATGTGTTTTCCGTACTTCACCGCATTGTCGATCAGGTTGGAAAAAACTTTCATGACAAGGGGGTCTGCATAGAGTTCAATCGTGTCCGGCAGTGTATTGACAATCCGGACTGCACCGGGATCCGTGAATTTTACTGACATTTCCACGAGCATCCTCGCATTATGCCAGACCGGTGACTTGATCCCGATCTTCTGGTATTCCCCGGTGAACTCAACGGTGTTGATCGTCTGGTTGACAATTGCTGTTGCGCTCGCGACATTGGCCCATGCGGTCCCGGCGTCCTTTGTGTGGTGGGCAACAGAAAGTTCGAGATACTCGCGCATCGCCGTCAGCTGGTTGAGGAGGTCATGGCGGGTGATGCTTGCCATCAGCTGGAGTTTTTTATTGGCTTCTGCCAGAGATTTTTCCACCTTCAGGCGCTCCGCATTCTCTGCCTGCAGGTCCAGGTTAGCCTGCCTGAAATCAGCAACAACCTGCTGCAGTTTTTCACTCTGCAGGTTGAGCCGTTCATGGGCCTCCTGCAGTTCGGCATTTTTCCTCACGGTAATCTCATACGTGGAGAGCAGGATGTTCAGGATCTGCCTGCGGCTCGCGGTAAGGGTATGTGTCCCGTCAGACAGATTGATCTCAAGCGGGTAGCAGGTAACATCTTCGCCTGCCGGCGTTGTCATGACTTCGTGGATCCGAGCTTCGATATCCCTGGGTTCATATGGCTTGATGATGAAATTGTCCGCCCCGGCTTCAAGTCCCCTGACCACATCCACCGGGTCAAAGAGCTGGGTGACGATGATCACCGGAATGGACTTCAGGTCTCCATCTGTTTTAATACGGCGGCATAGTTCATAGCCGTCCATCTCCGGCATCACGATATCTGTCAGCACGAGTTCCGGCCGGCCCGCTTTTATCTGTTCCAGCGCATCCCTGCCGTTCGTTGCGAGCGCGACGACATAACCTTTCTTTTCAAGAATATACCTCAGCGATTCTGCCTGGGTCCTGCTGTCTTCCACAACCAGTATTCTCATCGTTTCCTCTCCAGGAGATTCCGGATGACTTCGAGAAGCCTGCTTTTTTCAAAGCTGGTTTTCATGATGTACGCGTCTGCCCCGACCGTTATGCCGTGTTTCTGGTCTCCGGCAGAATCGAGCGACGTCACGAGCACTACCGGGAGCGCAGAAATTCTTCCATCTGCCCGGATCTTTTCCGTCAGGGTGAACCCGTTCATCCGTGGCATATCCACATCCGACACGACCATATCAAACTCATGCTCCTTAAGCATTGCGAGTGCTTCCATGCCATCAACGGCCGTCCTGACCCGGTATCCTGCCCGTTCGAGAATCGTCTGCAGGAGTGCCCGCGATGTTACCGAATCCTCAACAACCAGAATCCGTCTGGTCTCCTCGCCGCTGATGCTCCGTGCAGGAACCGCCGGCGGTCCCTTGATCGATTCCTGGATGAGTTCAAGGGCATCCAGGACGAGTGCCACCTTGCCGTCACCCAGGATTACGGCCCCGGTAATCCGTTTCACCCTGCGGAGCTGGCTCCCCAGCGACCGGACAACGATCTCCTGGACCCGGATCACTTCGTCGACCATGCAGGCGATCTGCCCGGCACCATAGGCAAGGATTACTACCGGGATCTGTGTGGTCCCTTCAAGCGGTGTATGGTATTCGGTAATCCCGAGTGCTTCGGTCAGGCGGATCACGATAATTTTTTCTCCCTGGAATTCTATTGCCTGGCGGTTCCCGAGCGGGAGTATCTCCTTGCACTGGACCCGGATGACCTGCCTGACCTGCTGCATAGGAAGCACATAGACCTGGCTCCCGGATCTGACGACTACGCCGCGGAGCGTGGCAAGCCGCACGGGAACCTGCATCTTGACGGTCGTTCCCCTGCCGACATCAGAAGAAACCGTAACTGCCCCCCCGAGCCTTGTGACGGTCTCTTCTACGATCGCAAGGCCCAGCCCGCGTCCTGAGAGATCCGTGACAATCGGGTTTGTCGACAGTCCTGACCGGAAGATAAGCCAGATCGCTTCGTCATCGGTCAGTGGCGCTACTTCTTCTGCAGATACGATTCCTTTCTCAACGGCGGCCTTCCGGATAATATCCCGGTCAATACCTGTCCCGTCATCTGATACCTCGATACCTACCTTGCTTCCTGAAAGGGGGATGATTCGGATCCGGACTATGCCCCGGATATTCTTATGGCGTTTTGCACGGATATCCGGGTATTCAATTCCATGGTCAATGCTGTTATGGATCAGGTGCATCAGCGGATCCTTGAGCGTTTCGAGGATCCGCCGGTCCATCTCGAGGTCGCCCCCCTCTATGATGAGGTCAACCTGTTTGCCGGTCGTCCGGGAATATTCCCGTACCAGGCCGGAGAAGGGCTGGAGCACGCTTGCGACCGGCAGCAGGACTGCATCGTGGATCAGGTCAGAGATTGTAGAAGTATTGATCTCAAGAGTAGATCTGTCGATCTCAGCAGCATGGACATGCACGTTCAGGTCGTGCTGGAGATTGATAACGAACTCCCTGTTGTACTCGAGGAATTCGACGAGTCGTTGCATCGGGAGGACAAGATCGGAGGGGAGATCGGTTTTTTTAATACCGAACGAGACCTCACGGATCCGGTGCATGTCGTTGGATACAAGCGTGTGATTCCAGCGCCAGATGCCAAACCGGGTCATCATTTCCTCAAGTTCCCGCATACGGTGCGTGATGAACAACCGGGTCGTAAGGAGATCGTCAGATCCGGCGATGAGCCGATCGAGTTTGTTGGCAGCGATCCGGACCGTTTTCCCATCCCATGTGTCGTGTGCCGTGGCACCCCATTGCTGCAACCCGTCAGGATCCTGATGCAGGGTTATGGTATCTGTCAGCAGCCTGTCAGCAGTCCCCCCCGGGGGACGTTCCGTACAGGGATCCTGCGTATCATCTCCTTTATCAGGACTCAGTCTGGTATCGGAATTTCTTGGTGTGGGAGAAACGCCCGGGGCTGCCCCATCCTGTATGGCACCGGGAGGAGGGGGTGATCCAGAAATGAGTACCCTGAGTGACCGGGCAACCTCCGCAGGTGATATTGCAGATGTTTTTTCTCCGGACAACAGTTCCCGGGTAATTTTTATTGCGTCATGAAAGAGATCGAACGCTTCCTCATCGGGCATGAACGCCCCTTTTTTCATTAACGAGAATACCGACTCGAGGTTCTGGCAGACGGATTCAATCTCCCGGAGATTAACTGCACGCGCACTCCCCTTGAGGCTGTGGGTTTTGCGGTAAACCCGTTCCACAAGCGGAGATCCCGGGGTTATACCGGCTTTTTCAAGAGCGATGAGTTCTTCGGTTATTTCACCGAGGTGTTCTTCTGCCTCCTCTCTGAAGGTAGCAAGGAGCCGCTTGTGGAATTCCTCGTCCTGATCGGTCATATCAGTAGAACTCTAGACGTGGTACTGGACCGTGATCTTCTTTAACCGCACGCCGAGTTCATGCAGGTCTTCAGCAGTCTTCTCGGCTTTCCGGGTAATCTCAAGGTTTTTCTGGGCAGCGTCACGGATGTGTTCCATTGCTGCAGAGATCTGGTCCATACCTGCCGCCTGCTCCTGGATCGATGAGGCGATCTCAATCGCTTCCCGGGAAGAGTCAGCAATAGACCGGGCGAGCACCTCGATTGCTTTCTGTGCATCGCTTGTCAGGCGGGCAGCATCTGCAACCGAGCTCGTTCCGCGCTCGGTCGAGATCACCGTGGAAGAAACGCCACGCTGGATATCCGTTAAGATGGTACGGATATTACCGGTACCCTGTTTTGACTGTTCCGCAAGGTTGTGGATTTCATGTGCAACGACAGCGAATCCTTTGCCGAGGTCCCCGGCTTTTGCGGCTTC
>JGI20214J51088_10002468_pt1 | contig 12276 bp, 7 predicted proteins | sample WetSurMetagenome_FD_51088 | JGI IMG/M metagenome (IMG submission 51088)
AGTTTAATTAGTCTGAATCCCGCTTCCCTCTTATAAATTATCTGTTTCAGGCACTGCCTCCACTCATCTCCGGTATTTCCTGCAGATCCTGGCTTAAATACAATATATTTCCCTATCATAAAAAACTAATAACTTAAATAACTGTAAATCATTACATTAAATAATCTCTTCACTTCAGGCTATAAAGAAGTGCCTAAAAATAGAAAAAATGCCACTCAAAGTTCCTTCCGGCCTTAAAATTCTTCACAATAATTTATTCAACCAGATGTTTAATCCTTTAGATTGGAGGATTACTTTCTACCGGTTAAGACTGGTCACATTCTGAAGAAAGGTATTCCTGGTGACTATATTTATTTAATTTCATTAATCCCCGGTTCAGTACCTTTACCAGAAGGGACAGCATTCCCATAAAAGTCTTTTACGGGAATATCCTTACCTATGATCGACTTCAGATCAAGACCCCGTCCGTTTAAAGGTGAATCGGAACTCAGCATAAAACCTGTAAGTTTACCTAGCTGATAGGGATCAGATATTTCTGTTCCAAATGGTCCTTTGAGTTTTGGGTCAATCTGCATTCCAACAAATTTACCTGCTAAACTCTCCTGCCCGTTTTTCAACGCCCAGCTTCCCATATCCGGAAAATTCATGAATCCGAGATCCCCTTTCGTATTCCACCAGTCATTTGAAATAAATGAACTTCCTGATAAAATGCCTGAAACGGGTTTATCAGATCCAATGAAAATATTATTGAAGAATAAGAAGTTCTGGTGATTTGATGCGTTTTCATAGCTTATCAGCGGAGCCGAAGAATTATAAATTACATTATTATAGATCATGCAATTAACCAGCTGTCTGGTCTCATTCGATCCGTTCCAGATAAAAATCCCTCCCGATCCCTCAGTCGTTTGTCCATCATTTATGCTAACACAATATCTTACAGTATTATCGGACCAGTCTGATGCGCCTGAATATTGAAAAAGGCCGTATCCTGCTCCCTGGTTTTCATATGAGAGGCAATACTGAATTATCGAATTTCTAACACCCCCATCGAGGTCAAATCCTCCTCCGTCCTTTGCATTCTCCGAGGTTTTATTCCTGTAACTTATGCAGTATTGAATTACTACGTGATCGCTCTCCCAGGTCCAGATTCCTACAGGGCCATTGCCTTTACGCGGCATATCCCAGCCATTATTGGTTGCTGAACAATGATCAACAACCACGCTGTCGGAAACCCCAACAAGTATCCCGTTACCGCTGTGATTATCAAGGTTGGTGGGATCACCGGGATTGTTTTCCGCCATGCAGTCATGAATAAGTAAATTACGTGACATGCTTCTTGACGACCCCATTATGTTTATTCCTGAAAAGCCATTATCAGAGACAAAAGCATTTCTGACAGCCGATTCAACGCAGTTATATAGATCAATCCCTGACTTTTGAAATCCTTTTGAGGATACATTTTCCACCGAACAGTGTCTGCTATTTAGAAGAGCAACCCCATTTGTCTTATTCCCTTCTTTCCTTCCATTCCCTATGAAATTAAGATTTCTGACAGTCACAAACGAGCAATTTTCAATTTTCACAGCTTCCTGATTTCCGCCGATTATTACAGCTCTTTCTTCACCTGTTGAACTGATTTTTACCGGATCAGTTTTTGTCCCGCTAATTCCCTTTAAAACAATCGTTCCAACAAAAACCTGGCCTGAAGTAAAATAAACGTCATATGGGATCTTGCCCAACCTGCGGTTGAGTTCCTCGATTGATTGAATCGGTTTCTCAGGGGTACCGGAGTTGCTGTCTTTCCCTTTTGCTACATCGAGATATATGACTCTGCCATATTTATCTGATTTGCAGGCTATCGCAGCTAACACACATATGACAAAACAGAGTAAATACTTCACTTTCATTTAATTGAATGATAATTCAGATCCTGTTTTACTCCACGACCCATTCATATAAACCTGCCGAAAAGTCTTTATTCAGTTTTACTTTGATTTTAACCGCACTTGCCCTCACAGGATTAAAATCCACCGAGTCCCAAGCATTTTTAGCAACTTTATATGGCTCTTTCGGGATTATCCTCGTCCAGACATTCCCGTTCAGATAGAGCAATTCCCAGGTATCAGGCAATCTGCAGCCGCCGTCAGGCCCGTCATCAAACCAGTATACACTCGATTTAGATATTGTTTCCGTTTTCTCAAAATCATATTCAAGCCATACCCATTTATCCTTATCTGGCCACCAGTGATAATAAGAAATTGAATGATCATTTGAACCGTTAGGCTCATCCTGGTCACTTATTGCAGAAAGATCCTTAGTCACTTTACTCGCCCTTATCTTACTCCTGAAAGCTATAGTGGGTGCAGGGAGTGGATGAACTGAGCCTGAAGTCATTGAAAGCCACACTGCCATTTGTCCGCTACCCCTGTTATTCCAGAGTGCATACGGGATTAATTTGACCGGTTCCTCCTCAAGTAGACTGATCTTTCCATCAAGGTTTTTCCTGGTCTGCATACCTGAGGTTTTAAGGACCTCCGTCCCTCCCATAAGCAACGGGTCATATTCCGAAGTGACAGAGGCTTCATTTTTAATTATCAGGTCACGTACATTACCTGAATTGTTATCGGGCCATTCAGCACAAAAAATCAACGGACCTTTCTGAAAAGCAACTTTTTCTTTATCGGCGCTTACTCTTTCATCTGAAATGACTTTTTGTACGGGCATTGGGAATTCAAAATCAACTTTATCACCTGCATTCCACCTTCTTGAAATGATCGCATATCCGCTGTTGATCTGATATTCCTCCGGATTACCGTTAACCAGGATTTTAATCCGTGTACTCTTATCATCGGTGAACCTGTACAGTCCGCCAGGAATGGCTTCATTTTTTGCCCAGCCGGGAATCCTGATCTTTAGATTGAACTTTAATGATGATTCAGGATTGACAGTAATTTCCACTTTGCCATCCCAGGGGAAGTTGGCTTTTTGAGAAATATTTATTTTCTTATTATCCAATTGAATAGCAGCTTCATTTGAAATGAACAGGTTAACAAAAAGGTCTTTTCCTGCTACTGCATAAATGTAACCTGGAATGGCAGGAACGAATCTCGCTACATTAGATGGACAACAGGCGCATCCAAACCATGCCTGCCTTTGATGCTGTCCATTTGACTCCAGGGGATTAGGATAAAAGAATCTGTCAGCTGATAAAGATACTCCCGAAAGCATCGAATTATAGAGTGTCTTTTCAAGAACATCTATATATTTTGCCTCCCCGTGAAGCAGGAAAAGCCGTTCATTAAAGAAGATATCACCTATTGAGGCACAAGTTTCACAGTAGGCAGACATATTCGGTAAATAATAAGGTTCAGCAAATCCTTCATTGCCACTGGAGGCGCCTATTCCTCCTGTCAGATACATCTTATCCCTGACAAGATCTTCCCAGATTTTTGTTATTGCATTAAGATATGCAGGATCATTTTCTATGGCGGCGATGTCAGCCATTCCGGAGTACATATAAGTAGCTCTCACAGAGTGACCTTCAGCTTCAGTCTGATTGACAGGTTTGATGTTAGCCTGATTATAAGCCTGCCCTTTTGGTCCTCTGATATCAAGAAAGAATTTAGCAAGATTGAGATACTTTTTCTCTCCTGTTACTCTGTAAAGTTTCACAAGTCCCATCTCTATTACCTGATGGCCCGGGTATACCTTCTCTCTGTCGTAACCGAAATCTTTATTGACCAGATCAGCAGATTTCAGAGCAATATCCAGCAATGTTCTTTTCCCTGTCGCCTGGTAATGCGCAACCGCGGCCTCATAAAGATGTCCCAGATTATAAAGCTCATGGCTCAGAACTGAATCCATTTCCCACCTATTCACGCTGGCCCACTCATGAAGACCTTTTCCTCCGTGCTTCTCTGCAATGGTTCTGTTTGTATACAAGTAGCCATCAGGCTCCTGAGCTTTCCCGATTTTGTAAATTAGTGTATCAAGATAGGATTCAAGCTTCGGATCGGGGAATGTCTGTAGAGAATAGCTGGCTCCTTCAATTATTTTGTAAACATCAGAATCATCAAACGGAAAGATAGTCTGAAACTTGCCTGTATCCCTCCCGGCCGCAATATCGAAGTTTTTCACCCTTCCGGTAGATTCGCAATAACTGAATGCTATTGGTATTGTTACAGAGGCATTTCTCTGAATTCGGGGCGCCCAGAAGCTGTCAGTCAGTTTAACTGATGTAAAGGGAACAGGCTGAATAGGATAATCAGCGCTTGCAGCAGGCTTTTTACTGCAAGCTGAAGAAAAAACGAGTAAGCTTGAGACTATCAGAAGAGCTCTGAATTGACAATCCATAATTGTTTAATTTAGTCCGTACTATAAAAATTATCATCTATTTTTACCCCCCATCCACCCAAGGGGGGCAAGAAAAGACGGATTTCAAAGTCCCCCCAGTGGAGGGTCCCGATAGCTATAAGGATAGGGGGTCTCGCTCCCCTCCACAAAACATTATTTTGTAAGCTCCAGAACCACCACCGATTTTGAAGGCATTATAACTGTTAAAATGTCATCCTTAAAAGTATAGCCATTAAATGAAACCGGCTTTACAGCATCCGGATTTTCAAAACTGTTATAAGCATTCATAGTTTCAGCTGTAAGTACTTCGCCTGAAATTTTCTTAAATGAATCACCTATTACCGGACAAGTTANNGTAACAGGTTTGTTTGGATTAAGGTTCGCAATTGATATATGTATCTTCCCATCCTTATCAACAGAAGCTGAAGCTGAAATGGCTGGAATCTTTTTATCGCCATATGAATAATCTTCACATCTGAGATCGATCTTCAGCAGCCTGGCATCCTGATGCACCCTGAACATCCTGAAAACATGATATGTGGGTGTAAGTACCATTTTATCGTCCTTTGTCAGTATTACAGACTGAAGAACATTTATCATCTGAGCGATATTCGCAGCCTTTACCCTGTCGGAATATTTATTGAAAATATTCAGATGAATAGCCGCAGTAAGCGCATCACGCATCGAATTCTGCTGATAAAGGAACCCCGGATTAGTACCCGGTTCCACATTAAACCAGTTGCCCCATTCGTCAACAACCAGTCCTTTTGTTTTGGAAGGGTCATAACGATCCATTATTGCAGCATGGCCTTTGATAATATCATCCATCTGCAGATTCAGCCTCATTGTTTCAAACCATTCATGTTCATTGAATTTAGTGGCAGATCCCTTGAAATCCCATCCGTCAACAACTGAATAATAATGAATCGACAAGCCCTGGAACATTGACCTCGTTCCTGCATCCTTCATAAGTGTTTCAGTCCAGGCAAAATTATAATCCGAAGGGCCGCAGGCAACTCTGTAAAGCTGGTTACCCGAATAACTCCCCAGAAAGGTTGAATATTGCTTCATCGTGTTTGCGTAAAACTCGTCTGTCATATTTCCGCCACAGCCCCAGTTCTCATTGCCAATAGCAAAATACTTTACCTTCCATGGTGCCGTTCTCCCATTTTCCTTACGCAGGTTTGTCATCGGGCTTACAGCATCTGAAGTCAGATATTCAACCCATTCTGCCATCTCTTTTACTGAACCGGAACCAACATTCCCGTTGATATATGCGTCGCATCCCAGAAGTTCTGTAAGCTTCATGAATTCATGCGTACCAAATGAATTATCCTCCGTAACCCCACCCCAGTTGGTATTGACTATTGATGCTCTTTTTTCCTTGGGTCCAATTCCGTCCTTCCAGTGGTATGTATCTGCAAAACAACCTCCGGGCCATCGCAGGTTTGGCACCTTGATTTCGCGAAGAGCAAACAGGACATCATTCCTGATGCCATAGGTATTCGGGATTTTCGAGTCGGGACCAACCCATAGTCCGCCATAGATGCAGTTCCCAAGATGTTCTGAAAAATGACCATAGATGTCTTTGCTGATAACCGACTCCGGATGATTGGAAATGATTACCAGCTGGTTTACTGATACCATATTCTCTTTCTGTGCAAACGATTTGGAGCTTGCAAGAACGAAGAAAACTAATAAGGCTAATGCTAAGTGTTTCATAATATTATTTTAGTAGTGATGTTCTTTCTCAATTATTAATCCGAGTGCTTTGTATTTTCTGAAAAGAGATTCGTATTTCTTAGCTCTTACCGGATCAGGATGATATTCTTTTTCAAAACCGCCTCCCATTGCTTTCTGTGCAGCAGGAATATCCTTATGAACGCCTGCGACTACAGAAGCAGCCATTGCAGAGCCAAGGGCAACTGTCTGTTCCGATGCAGCAACCTTAATCGGCATATTTAGAACATCTGAAACAATCTGCATGACATAAGGATTCTTCTTTGCAACCCCTCCAATAGCAATGACTCCGTCAATTCTGATGCCTTCTGAGATAAACCGCTCATTGATCATTTTTGAACCGAATGCTGTCGCCTCAACAAGTGCTTTGAATATTCTGGGGGCATCAGATCCAAGGGAGAGGCCTGTTATCACTCCTTTTAGTTCCTGATTTGCATCAGGTGTTCGTCTTCCATTCATCCAGTCGAGAGCGATGATGGAAGTCTCATCAGGAGACAGATTAACAGCCTGTTTGCTAAGATCTGAAATCATTTTCTCTGCACTCTCTGTTTTGATCCTTTCCTTTGATTCCTGGTCAAGCCAATTCATTCCGGTAAGGATGTTCTCTACAGGCCACATCAGTAAATTGCTGAACCATGCATAGATATCTCCAAAGGCAGATTGCCCTGCTTCCAGACCAAGCATCCCGGGTACAATTGACCCATCTACCTGTCCGCATATGCCCGACACAAGTTTATTGCCCACTTCCGACAAAGGGGCAACAATCATATCGCATGTGGAGGTTCCCATCACCTTAACCAGCTGATATGGTCTTATCTCTCCTCCTACCGCGCCGGTATGAGCATCGAATGTACCTGCTCCCACTTTTACATCAGTTGATAGCCCCAGCTTTGCCGCCCACTCCGGGCTTAAAGTCCCTGCAACTGTATCGCAGGTGAATGTTCTGGTATAAAGTCTTTCTCTCAACCCTTTTAGCACAGGATCAAGTTTCACCAGGAATTCCTCATCGGGTAAGCCTTTAAAATCATCATGCCACATTGCTTTATGTCCGGCAGCACAACGGCTTCTTTTTATTTTCAGGGGATCGGTTTCCCCTGTCAGTATTGCGGGGATCCAGTCACAATGTTCGACCCACGACCAGGCATTGCTTCTGACATGTTTGCTGTGACGCAGCACATGTAAAATTTTTGACCAGAACCATTCAGAGGAGTAAATGCCTCCTTCGTATTTAGTAAAATCTGTCCCTCCCCATGTCTTTGCCAGGACATTTATTTCCGTTGCTTCTTTCACTCCTGTGTGGTCTTTCCACAGTACAAACATGGCATCAGGATCATTCTCAAAATCAGGAAGCAGTGATAAAGGAGTTCCTGATTTATCAACAGCTACCGGCGTCGATCCGGTGGTATCAACTGTAATTCCTACAATGTTTTTTACTGTTTCGTCTGGCAATCCTTTCAAAGCCCTGGTTACAGATTGTTCCAGTCCCTCTACATAATCAAGAGGATGCTGACGAAATTGGTTGATTGATGGATCACAGTAGAGACCTTTCTTCCATCTCGGATATTCAAAAACAGAAGTTCCTGCTATTTTTCCATCAGCAGTATCCACGACCACTGTACGGACTGAGTCGGTACCATAATCAATTCCGATTACAAATTTACTTTCCATATTTTTTATATAAATCATCTATAACTTAATTTACCCTCCTTTAGGGGGGCAGGGGGGCCATCCCATCGGTAAATCACCCCCCATTAGGGGGGCTGGGGGGTTGTCCATAATACGCATCTTTCCCATGTTTCCTGTTAAAATGCTTATCAAGCAATGCATTATCGACCGGTTCATTTCTTCCCAGCAAAACAGTATAAAATGCCATTCGTGCGACTTCCTCAAGCGCTATCGCATTGTAAACCGATTCTGCGGCATCCTTTCCCCAGCTGAACGGGCCATGACTGTTAACAAGAACAGAAGGTATATGCATTGGAGGTGTCTTACCAAGTGTCTGTATTATCACCTTTCCTGTATTCAGTTCATAATCTGTTTCTATCTCATTGTCTGTCAGCATTCTTGTACAGGGAACAGATCCATAAAAGTGGTCTGCATGAGTGGTTCCGAATGCAGGTATTGCTCTTCCGGCCTGAGCCCACGAGGTCGCATAAGTGGAATGTGTATGAACAACTCCACCGATAGAATCATATGACCTGTATAATTCAAGATGTGTAGGCAGGTCGGTGGATGGTTTGAATTTCCCGTCAACTATCTTACCATCAATATCCACTACAACCATATCCTCGGCTTTCATCGCTTCATAGTTCACACCAGATGGCTTGATGACAATGAGTCCGCTTTTATGATCCCGTCCGCTTGCGTTTCCCCAGGTATGGATGACCAGCCCATTCTTTACGAGTTCAAGGTTGGCCTTATAGACTTCGTTTTTTAACTTCTCAAGCATTATCCTAAGTATTAATCAAAGGTTAAATAAGACTTATGGCGCCGATGCTGATGAATACTTTTAATTTACATCCAGGTTAAAATAGAATCCGTTTTGCTTTAGTTTCAGATATGTGTCCTGATTAAACTTGTAGTAAAAAGCACCTTTTTTGGAAGTCTCCTTTTCCTTCTCGTCAAGTTTTTCAAGGATCCCCATTGACAAGATCTTTTTCCTGAAATTTCGTCTGTCCACCTTACGGCGATAGATTGCCTCATACAGATCCTGGAGCTGAACCAGTGTGAATTTTTCAGGCAATAGTTCAAATCCTACAGGTTTTATCCTGATCTGATTCTGAAGTTCCGACAGTGCCCTTCGAACCATCGCATTATGATCGAATATCAGGACAGGCAGGGTTGAGAATGCATACCAGCTTACACCGTTCTGTGCAGCAAGTTCCCTATCAATGTCCCTTACGGGTATTAATGCAAAATAAGAAACTGATATGACCCTGTCACCCGGATCTCGATCTGTCGCGCCATAGGCATATGATTGTTTCATATAGACCGACTCTAGTCCGGTAAGTTTTCTAAGTATCCTGCAAGCTGCCTCATCGAGGCTTTCATTTGCATTTACAAACCCTCCTGCAAGCGACAACCGGCCTTTTGCTGGATCAAAGGTCCGCTTATTCAAAAGCAGTTTTAACTCCTTATCAAGGATGTCGTATCCGAATATAATGCAGTCGACTGCAACCAGGTGTTTCGAACTTTTCGGATATATTTCCATAATTGATAGAGAAGTATGTGCAGACTGATTAATAAGGAAATTTTTCTGTCAGATGATTGCACCACCAAGGAGGTATGAAATCTCATTCCATTTTATCTCATTTTTAAAGGCACTGAGATCGCAATGTTCATTTATAAGGAGATATTCAATTCCCATCATGCCGGCAAAATCCTCAAGATACTCAGCGTCTATTGCAGAACTGAATCCTGTATGATGAGCTCCTCCTGCCAGTATCCATGCCGCAGCCCCTCTCTTAAGGTCTGGCATTGGCTTCCAGAGCACACTGGCGACCGGAAGGTTTGGCATGTCGGGACAATTTACGACTTCGACGTCATTTACAATCATTCTGAACCTGTTTCCCAGATCAATCACCGAAACATTTATTGCTTTCCCCGGAGAAGTTTTAAACACCAGCCTGGCAGGATCTTCTTTGCCACCTATTGATAACGGATGAACCTCGAGGGTGGGTTTCGAAAGTGCAATTGTCGGGCAAACTTCGAGCATATGCGCCCCTAACACGCACATTTCCTTCGGGTCGAAGTGGTAAGTATAATCCTCCATAAATGATGTGCCTCCCTTAAGACCTTCCGACATGACCTTCATCGAACGTACAAGAGCGGCAGTTTTCCAGTCGCCTTCGGCACCGAATCCATAGCCTTTTGCCATGAGTCTTTGAACTGCAAGACCAGGTAGTTGTTTGAGTCCGTAGAGATCTTCAAAAGTTGTTGTAAAGGCTTTAAAATTTCCTGCTTCCAGGAATTGTTCCATGCCAAGTTCAATTCTGGCAGCTTCTTTAAGAGTAACTGATTCAGCTACAGCTTTGGTCATATTATATTCTGAGCCATATTCTTTCAGAAGCTTCTTAATTTCATTCTCTGAAACCTTATTTACTTCTTTTACCAGGTCGCCGATTCCATATCCGTATACCGAATAACCCATTTTCAGCTGCGCACTTACTTTATTACCTTCTGTGACAGCTACATCCCGCATATTATCACCAAACCTGGCAACTTTCATACCGAGTGCATCATCGAATGCTGTGGCTGCTCTTATCCAGACAGCAATCCTTTCAATTGATTCATTATCTTCATAATGACCCACAACAATTTTCCTGTTGAGCCTCATCCTTGCCCCTATAAAGCCGAATTCACGATCGCCGTGAGCCGATTGGTTAAGATTCATAAAATCCATGTCAATTGATTCCCATGGAATATCCCTGTTTAGCTGGGTATGAAAGTGCAGCAGGGGTTTATTAAGAATTGACAGGCCCCGGATCCACATTTTTGCCGGGGAAAAAGTATGCATCCATGCAATAATACCTATACATGCTTTTGTACCATTGGCTTCAGTGCAGAGTTCAGTTATTGAATCAGGAGTTGTGAGTACAGGCTTGAATACTATCTTTTGGGATATTTTCTCTGATTTATCGAGTGCTGCTGCGATTTTCTCTGAATCTGCAGCCACCTGCTTAAGAGTTTCAGGACCATACAGATGCTGGGTTCCTGTAACAAACCAAACTTCAAGTTTTTTAAGATTGTCCATATAATTTTTTTTATAATAATACTTAAAAAGGTTTACCAAAAGTAAATATAAAATAAAGTACAAATCAGTACCACACCCAACGAAGCAACTACATCCCACTTATTCCAGCTCTGTTTGATAAGAGTTTTATAGTCACCTGTGAAAGTAATAAACTCAACCTGTTCAGCAGATGGTTTTGGAGTAAAGAATGATACTACAACCATAAACAACATGATGAAGACAAGCAGCCATATCTCAAAGATAAGCCAGTTAGTATGCCAGAACCAATGGGTGGATTCCCAGCACCAGCCTGTCATTAAATTTTTACCTGAATTTGTGATGATATTGGTCAGCAAGCGTACCATACCAATTAGAAAGCCTACAATTAAACCTGCTTCACCTGCCTTGGGCGTAATCTTTTTGGAGAAGATACCCAGTACAAATACTGCAACCATAGCAGGAGCAAGAAGCGATTGAATGTCTTGCAAATATTCGTAAAGGCTGCCAAGACTCATCATTACCGGTATCCATATAATACCAAGTATCACTACAACAATTGTTGCAATACGGCCTACCAAAACGTATCTGGCCTCACTTTTACCTTTGAACATTGGCTTATAAAAGTCTTCAGTAAATAACGTAGCACAGGAGTTGAAGAATGCCGCCAAAGAAGCAACCAATGCAGATATAAAGCCAATTGTAACAATACCTTTCACACCGGCAGGCAGAACAAACTTAACCATTGAGCCAAAAGCGGTATCAGGGTTGGTTAACGAGAAACCGCTGCCGGGACGTGCCGATAGTGCAGCTGCTATCATACCAGGTATCAAGAACATAAATACAGGCAATATTTTAAAATAACCGGCAGTGATAGTACCTCTGCGTGCACGCTTCATCACAACCTCGCTAGACTCGCCTTTTCGTTGTCCGAGCACGCGTTGAACAATATGTTGGTCGGTTGCCCAATACCACAAACCGATAATGGAAGCTCCAATGAATACCCAAAAGCCCGGATATTTGTCATACAGCGGGTCGCCCGTCCTAAAGTGGAACATGTGGTTTGTACCGTATGCAACGCCATCTGCTCCTTTGCTCAGCGTTTTAGAAAAGTCGATCATTTCTGTCCAGCCATGAGTAATACTTCCACCTCCGAGCGCCGACAATCCGAGGAAAAGCACAAGGAATGAACCAAGAATAAGTATAGGCGTTTGAATTGCAGACAGTGTCATCACACCCTTCATGCCGCCCAAAATAGTGAAGATACCCGTTAACACTATCAATCCGATAGCTCCATACCAGAAAGGCAAGCCAAGGAGACTCTGCATGAAGATACCACCGGTAAACGCAGTAACACTCACTTTGGTCAGCACGTATGCTATAAGTGTAATGATAGACAGCCACGAACCTGTACGAGGTGTGTAGCGATTTTTTAGAAAGTCGGGCATTGTGAT
>JGI20214J51088_10002469_pt1 | contig 12273 bp, 9 predicted proteins | sample WetSurMetagenome_FD_51088 | JGI IMG/M metagenome (IMG submission 51088)
TTTTAAATATATAGATTAAATTATTTTTTATCGATGTCGAACACTCTATCCAGCCGGGCGAGTTTAAGCAAGTCGATTACATTCTTATTTAAATTTTGCAGTATAATTTTTGCACCTTTCTCTCTTTCTATTCTTTCCGCAAGAAGCAGGCAGGAAAGTCCGGAGCTATCGCACCGCATAACGTCTCCAAGGTCGATTATGAATTGATTGCTGATTTCCTTCTGAAGAAAAATTAATTCGGTTTTAAGGTCGGAAGAAATATCAATACCGAGATTTTTTTCTTTCAGTTTAAAGATTGTTTTATCTTTTTGTTTGTCTATTTCGTATTTCATAAAATTTCTTTTACAATATTAACGAAAAAACTACAAAAGTCAAAAAGACTTTTGTAGTTATTAATTCTTATTCTTTATGCCTTAAAGGTTTTTTTGTTTCCTGATGTTCGGGTTTCTCCGGTTTAAGCAGAACTTTTCTGCTTAATTTGAATTTTCCCATTTCATCTATACCGAGAAGTTTTACCTGTATCATTTCTCCGACTTTCAATACGTCCGAAACTTTATTTACGCGTTTGTTATCTATTTCCGAAATGTGAAGCAATCCTTCTTTATTCGGAATAATCTCGACGAATGCTCCGAAATCTTTAATCGATTTTACTATCCCGTCATAGATTTTTCCGACTTCCGGAACTTCCGTTAAACGCATAATCATATTTCTTGCTATTGCGGCACTTTCCTTGCTGACTGCGGCTATGGTTACTTTACCTTCGTCGTCTATATCAATTTCGGATTTACTTTCGGTGATAATGTGTCTAATCATTTTTCCGCCCGGTCCTATAACCGTACCAATCATATCCACAGGAACCATAATAGTATATAAATGCGGTGCAAAAGGAGATATCGATTCTCTCGGTGCGGCAAGCGTTTGACCCATAATTCCGAGTATATGCAGTCTACCTACTTTTGCCTGAGCAAGTGCGGTTTCCATAATATCGAATGAAATGCCTCTGATTTTAATATCCATCTGAATCGCTGTGATACCGTCCGTAGTTCCGGCAACTTTAAAATCCATATCGCCGAAATGGTCTTCTGTTCCGAGTATATCGCTGAGTACAACGACTTTATCTTCTTCTTTAATCAACCCCATTGCAATTCCTGCTACGGGTTTTTTAATTTGCACACCGCCATCCATCAGGGAAAGCGTTCCGGCACATACAGTTGCCATAGATGAAGAGCCGTTGGATTCGAGTATATCCGATACTATTCTGATTGTATAAGGAAAGTCGTTTATATCGGGAAGCATTTTCTTTAATGACCGTTCTGCAAGATTTCCGTGTCCTATTTCTCTTCTGCCGGGGCCCGGTCTTCCGCCAACTTCACCCGTACTGAACGATGGGAAATTGTAATGCAGAATAAATCTTTTGTAAGAATCTTCTTTCAGCAATCCCTCTACAAGCTGTGCATCCTGTTTTGTACCGAGTGTCATCGTGGTTAAACTTTGCGTTTCACCTCTTGTGAAAAGTGCAGAGCCGTGAGTTCTCGGCAATACCGATACTTCACAGGTTATTGGTCTGATTTCGGTATTGTTTCTGCCGTCAAGTCTTCTGCCTTCTTCAAGAATCATTTTTCTCATATCTTCCGCCTGTATATCATGCATAATCTCATTTAGCTTCTGCTCCATCTCAGGGTATTTTTCGGCAAGTGAGGTAAGAACTGAATTTTGAAGTTCTTTATGCCTGTTGTGTCTTTCTTCTTTTGTTAGTATAGTTCTATCGAGTTTTACAATTCCTTCGAAAAATAAATCTCTTACATCTTTTATCATTTCCGAAATATCATCAGCCGGCAGAATAACTCTCTTTGTTTTAGCTACTTCTTTTGCAAATTCCAATTGGAAATTACAGAGTTCGATTATATGAGTATGGGCAAATTTAACTCCTTCGAGGAAATCCTCTTCGGAAATTTCTTTCGCTTCGCCTTCTACCATAGCGATTGAATCGACAGTTCCGGCTACGGTTATATCGTAATCACCTTTTTCGAGTTGTTCGAAAGTAGGATTTACAATCAATTCACCGTTTATCCTTGTAACCCTGACTTCGGATATCGGTGTATCGAACGGTATATCGGATACAAGCAGTGCAAAAGAAGCACCGTTTGCGGCAAGCACGTCAGTGTCGGATTCACCATCAGATGAATATACATTGCAATTAATTTGAGTCTCGCAGAAGTATCCTTCCGGAAACATAGGTCTAATAGGTCTGTCGATTAATCTTGCAGACAGAATTTCTTTTTCGGTCGGTCTTCCTTCGCGTTTAAAAAATCCGCCGGGAATTTTTCCGGCTGAAGCCGATTTTTCCCTATAGTCAACCGATAACGGGAAAAAATCCTGTCCCGGGGTTGGTTCTTCTTTAGCTACAACTGTGCATAAAACCACGTTATCGTTTTGCGATATTAAAACGGCTCCATTTGCTTGCTTTGCAACGCGTCCTGTCTCGAGCGTAATTGTCTTTCCACCGATAACTATACTCTTTCTATGAATCATTATTTTGTTTTTATTTTATAAAACTTAATTCTTATAAAAGCTATAAGAATTTTTTGTATTTGGAATGCTTACTATTTTTTAAAACAAATCAGCATTCATTTTTGTTCAAAAAAGCAGAAAATTATTTTCTTAAATCAAGGTCTTTAACAATTTGTCTGTACCTTGTAATATCTTTTTTCTCGAGATATTTAAGAAGTCTTCTTCTTTTACCGACCATTTTTAACAGTCCTGTTCTTGAATGGTTGTCTTTTTTGTGTGAAGAAAAATGTCCGGCTGATAATTCATTAATTCTGTTTGTAAGAATTGCGACCTGGACTTCAGGTCTTCCTGAATCTTTTTCCGTTTTACCAAATTTTTTGGTAATTTCTAGTTTTTGTTCTTTACTTATTGCCATTTTTTACTTTTAAATTATTAAATGTTAATTTTATTTATATAAACTTTTACAGGTTTCCCTGTCTTTTTTTAACTGCTCTACAAGTTCATCGAGCGATGAAAACTTTTTTTCGTCTCGCAAAAATTTTATAAATTCAATTTTGACAGTTTCTCCGTAGATGCTTTTATCGAAATCGAATAAATTCACTTCCAGAAAAATTTCTTTTTGCTCTGCTATTGTCGGTCTTGTGCCGATGTTCATCATTCCGAAATATTTTTCATCTTTAATTTCTACGGAAACAAAATAAACTCCGTTTTTTGGAATTAATTTATATTCCGATAGCGGTTCGATGTTTGCCGTAGGGAAGCCGATAGTATTTCCGCGTCTATCTCCATAAACCACTTTTCCTGAAAAATAATAATTATTTCCAATTAGCGATGAAGCTTTTTCGATATTTCCTTCGTTCAATAAATTTCTTATAGTTGTGCTGTTTACACTGTCGCCGTTAATTTTAAACTCATCTACTTTATGAACATCTATGCCAAATTTTTTCGAAAAATCTTTTAATGTTTCGTAATTACCTTCCCTGTTTTTTCCGAAATTATGGTCATACCCGAATACTATATCGGTCAAACCAATTTTTTCAATAAGGAAATTTTTATAAAAATCCTCGGCACTAATATCGGCAAAATCTTTAGTAAATTTTATTATATAAACTAAATCAATATCGAGTTTTTCGAATTCACCAAGTTTCTCTTCAATTGTGGAGAGAAGTTTAATTGAGTTATGTTTATTCCTGAGTATAATCTGAGGATGCGGGTCAAAAGTTACAATAACGCTCCTTAGATTTTTCCTCTTTTTTATTTCGTGTAAATCCGAAATAATTTTTCTGTGTCCTAAATGGATACCATCAAATGTACCAACCGTAACAACACTATTTTTATCGTAAAAGGATTTATCGTCTTCTCTTAATACTAACATCTGTTTTTATAAAGACTTAAGTACTTCCTGTATCTTTTCAAAATTTGGTAACTGCCCTGCGTCTTCCAAAATTTCCGCATAGCGGATAATGCTTTCTTTATCTACTATAAAAGCGGCTCTTTTTGAAACGCCGTTCATATCCAGAACAAAACCGCCGTCCGGATATAGTGTTCCGAATTTTGCACATATCTCTTTATTAAAATCACTTAACAGAGGTATTGTTATGTTGTTTTGTTTTGCCCAAGCTTCCTGCGTGAAAACCGAATCCACACTAATACCTATTACTTCCGCATTTAATTTCGAATAAAATTCAAATCCTTCCGAAACACTGCACATTTCACTTGTGCATACACCCGTAAAAGAAAGAGGATAAAAAAGAATAACTAAGTTTTTTCCTTTGAAATCACTCAAGGAAATGTCTTTAATTTCACCCGTTTGATTCTTTGATTTTAGTGAAAAATCCGGGGCTTTGCCTCCAATTGCTACTGACATATATTTATTTAAAAATTTGTATATAAACACTAAATATAACAAATTAAAGAAACATTAACAATCCGTAATGGATACTTCGTACCGGTAGAGGTGAAAGAAGAAAATGCGGTGAAAACCGATGAATTTTAGAGGCTATTTCCCGTTAACTATTTGATAAATTAATATTTAAAAATAACTTTAAAGTCCGGAAATAAAAAAAGCTTCTCTATCTCGATAGAGAAGCTTTAATATTCTTTAAATTACAGAGTATTATTTTACAAGTACCATTTTCTTTGTATCGGTAAATCCGTTTGCATAAATTCTATAGAAGTAAACACCACTATTAAGACTTGAAGCATCATATGATACTTCCTGGTTTCCGGCGTTCATAGTTTCATTAACAAGAGTCTCAACTTCTTTTCCTACCGCATCATAAATTTTCAATGTAACTAACCCGGTTTTTGGAAGAGCAAACCTGATAGTTGTAGATGGATTAAACGGGTTCGGGAAATTTTGTTCTAATTTGAATTCAGAAGGAATATTTCCGTTGTTAGTATGAATTCCTGCCGGTCCGGTATATTTTATAAGTGTACCCGGTGGAAGCGGAGTTGTAGTACCTCCGATTACTGCAAAACCGGTACTTGAATTTAAGAATTGGATGTGCTGGAGAATTGCATTTGTTACGAGAGCTTGAGGAGGTAGAAATTCTCTTATCCATGTAGTACCTAAGTTTGTGGTTTTATATATTCTGTTTGTATCTCCTGAAACCGACATTCTAATGGTGTTGGAGCCGTCTTTTACGGAATTCATTGTCATAACAGAAAATGAACCTGTTAATTCGGGTGGGGCAGTAACGGCAATGTATGTTGCACCGCCATCAGTAGTTTTTTTAATATCACCACCGCTCGAACCAATCATTCCGTTTGTGTTTGAAACGAAAGCAATAGCTTGATAGTAACATCCGGTTGAACCACCGATTCCCGGTACGAGAAGGCTTGACCATGTACCGAAATAACCGGTTGATGTTCTATAAACTCTTGCTGAAGGTGCACTCGCTGTTATATTTGCAGAGCCAATCCAAACGTGGCTGGAATCTGTAAAATCCCATGCGTTAATTACGCCGTATTCCGTTGACGAAGTAGGTGCGCCCGGTACCAATGTCCAGTTATTTCCGCCATTAGTAGTAACTCTAAATTGATAAGGTTGTCCTGTGGTAGCAGTTGGGTCGGCATAATAAATTCCATAATTTGTATTAAACATATATATTCCATCGGTAAATGAATTCGATAAGTCTAATACTTTTGTCCAGTTTGTACCACCATTTGTTGTTTTATATATATCACCATCTCCTGAGCCTGCTAATGCTGTAGTTGCATCGAATGCAAATATTCCGTACATATCTTTTCCTGTTTCAATTCCACCATTTCTTAATACCCAGTTAACTCCACCGTTAGTTGAAAGATAAACACCGGTTGTGGAAGATACTGTTGCCGTTACAACCCATATTGTGTTCGCATTAACAGCATACATAGAATTTATGGGTGGTGTTGGGCTTGGAAGTGTGTTAACATACGACCATGTTCCTGTTTGGGAATATGTAAACGTGGCGACCGATAAAAGTAAAACGAGAAGAATTTTTTTCATAGTGAATTTTCCTTTAATTTATTAGAAATTATTTTTTAAATTTTAAAATTATAACATAATTTAGCTAAGGGAACAAACTATATCAATGCAGGAAATTATACTGCCATAAAAAAAGTTGTTTTTTTCGGGTTTAAGCAAAAGATTAGTAAAAGATTATATATAATAACTTATGTATATATGAATCTCTTTATTCTATTCACTTTTTTATCAAGAGTATTTTTAATAATTTAATTATATGATTGAAACAAAAAAGGTAGCGGAAAAAGCGGTACTGGTTTTTTTTGCGAAAAAAGATGAAAATATAATTAAAATAAAAGAATCGCTCGATGAGTTAAAATTGCTTTCTTTAACAGCCGGAGCAAATGTAGTAAAAACATTTTACCAGGTTGGGGCGTCGTTTGATTCGAGGTATATGATTGGCAAAGGAAAGGTCGAAGAAATTGCCGAATACGTAGAGGAAAAAGAGATTTCTCTTGTTATTTTCGAAAACGAATTATCTTTTACACAACTACGGAATCTCGAGGAAAAAATTAAATGTAAGATACTCGATAAGTCGAATTTAATTCTCGATATCTTTGCCAACAACGCAAGAACGTCGCAAGCAAAATTACAGGTCGAACTTGCACAGCTTGAATATTTATTGCCGAGATTAACAAGGCAATGGACTCACTTATCCAAACAATACGGCGGCATAGGTACGAAAGGACCGGGTGAAACACAGATTGAAACCGATAGAAGATTAATTAAAACGCGAATATCGGTTTTAAAAGAAAAGCTCGAAAAAATAGACAGGCAAAGAAAAACACAAGCTCTCGAAAGGAAAAATTACATCCGCCTTTCGCTTGTCGGATATACGAATGCGGGAAAATCAACGTTGCTAAATTTGTTGACGGATTCGAATGTTTACGTGGAAGATAAACTTTTTGCAACACTCGATACGTCGACTCGAATGCTAAAACTGAGTAATCCTAAAATAAAAAAAATTGTTTCGAGATTTCCGAAAAAGGTTTTGATTTCGGATACGGTTGGATTTATTAAGAATCTACCGCATAATTTAATTGAGTCGTTTAAATCTACACTTTCCGAAGTGATTGAATCGGATATTTTATTGCACGTAATCGATGTTTCGAATCCGAATTTTGAAGAGCAAATTTCTGTTGTAAAAGATACACTCGAGGAAATCGGGGCAGGTAGCGGAAAAATAATTAACGTTTTTAACAAGGTGGATATGCTCGATGATTTTGAATTATTAAATCATTTAAAGGATAAATACCCCGATTCGGTTTTTATATCGGCAAAGAAAGGTTTGAACGTAGAATTTTTATTGAGTATGGTAAAAGACGAACTGAGCAAGGAATACGTTGAAAAAACTTTAAGAATAAAAAATGACAGCTATAAACTTTTAAATAAAATTTATAATCTTGCAGAAGTACTTGAAGTAAAATATTTAAAAACTATAACTAAAATAAAAGTAAAAGCAACAAAAGAAAATTTAGATTTTATAGAAATATTAATTTATGCAGACAACTAACTTTAAACAACCGGATTATTATCTTCTTGATGAGCTTTTCACGGATGAAGAAAAAGCAATAAGAGATACAGTGAGAGATTTTGTAAACAACGAAGTAATTCCGATTATAGAAAAATATAACCAGGAAATGAAATTCCCGAAGCAACTGATTCCTAAAATGGCGGAGCTTGGAGTGTTCGGTCCGACACTGCCGCCCGAATATGGTGGAATGGGTATTAGTAATATTGCGTACGGATTGATTATGCAGGAACTCGAAAGAGGCGATAGCGGGGTGAGAAGTTTTGCTTCGGTTCAATCGGGATTGGTGATGTACCCGATTTATACTTTCGGAAGCGAAGAGCAAAAAAAATACTGGCTTCCGAAACTTGCTTCAGCAGAAAAGATTGGTTGTTTCGGTTTGACCGAGCCGGACTTCGGGAGTTACCCCGGCGGTATGATTACGAAAGCTGAAAAAGTTGACGGAGGATATTTATTAAATGGCGCGAAAATGTGGATTACCAACGGAACGATTGCGGATGTAGCTGTTGTATGGGCGAAGTTAGACGGTAAAATTAAAGGTTTTCTTGTAGAAAAAGGAACTAAAGGTTTTTCAGCTCCTGAGACGAAAGGAAAATTATCTTTAAGAGCTTCGGTTACATCGGAATTGATTTTTGAAGATTGCTTTATACCGGAAAAAAATATTTTACCCGGTAGCACAGGACTAAAATCTCCTTTAATGTGCTTAACCCAAGCCCGGTACGGAATTGCGTGGGGTGTGGTAGGACTTGCGATGGAGTGTTACAGTACCGCACTCGATTATTCTCTATCGAGAATCCAGTTCGGTAAACCGATTGCATCGTTCCAGATTACACAGGAAAAACTCGCATATATGCTGACTGAAATTACTAAAGCACAACTGTTATGCTATCATCTTGGGAAATTGAAAGACAACGGAAAAATGAGACCTCAACACGTATCACTTGCAAAAAGGAACAATTGTGAAATTGCAAAAATAATTGCAAGTATGTCGCGGGAAATGCTCGGTGCAAACGGAATACTCGATGAGTACCCGATTATGAGACATTTGAATAACATCGAATCGGTTAAGACTTACGAAGGAACACACGAAATGCACACGCTGATTCTGGGAGAAGATATTACCGGGATTTCGGCGTTTGGTGATTAATAGTTTATTCCTGATTATTTGCTAATAGTCTTTGGGAATTATATAATAGTTTTTAATTTAACATTTAAAATTTATCATTTAAAAAAAGATGCGGGGTTTCGAGATACCTATATATTACAAAAGCAAAATAATCTCAAAAGTAAAAAGTATGCGTTACGAAAAGGATTCGAGGAAGAAAGATTATTCTCCTTCGATGCTCGATTTCGGTCCGGTTGCTTTTTACATTGCAAGACATTTCGGATTTTGTTACGGGGTTGAGAATGCAATAGAAATTTCTTATAAAGCTCTCGAAGAAAACAAGGATAAGAAAATTTACCTGTTAAGTGAAATGATACATAATCCCGAAGTCAACAAAGACCTGATGAGCCGTGGTGTTAGTTTTATAATGGATACTGAGGGTGCACAATTAATCCCGTGGGAAAATTTAAATAAAGAAGATATAGTTATTATTCCTGCTTTCGGAACTACACTTGAGATTCAGAAAAAATTAAACGATATAGGAATAAATATTATTAAATACGATACGACCTGTCCTTTCGTAGAAAAAGTCTGGAACAGGGCGGCATCGCTTGGTAAAGCGGGTTATACAATAATTGTACACGGAAAACACAAGCACGAAGAAACAAAGGCAACATTTTCTCACAGTAAAGAAAACGCCCCAACATTGATTATAAGAGACCTTGACGAAGCAAAGATTCTCGGACGTGGAATTCTGGATGAAATTTCCGATGAAGAAATGAATGAGCTGTTTAAAATTTTTTATGACAGATATTCGAAAGATTTTAATCCCAAACTTCATCTTAATAAAATCGGTGTCGTAAATCAAACCACTATGCTTGCATCCGAAACAGAAGCAATATCGGATTACCTGAGAAATGTAATGATAAAGAAATACGGAGAGAAAAATATTAAAGAACACTTCGCCGATACACGCGATACATTGTGTTATGCAACTCACGATAACCAGCGGGCTACTCTCGAACTACTGGAAAAAGATGCGGATTTAGCTGTGGTTGTCGGGGGATATAACAGTTCAAATACTTCTCATATAGTTGAGCTTTGCGAGAAAAGACTTCCCACTTATTTTGTTTCCTCTGCTAAAGATATTGTTTCAGATAAGATTATACTACATTATAATATTCATATACACACGGAATTGCAAACGAACAATTTTATTCCCAATAAAGAAAAAGTAAAAATAATTCTTACCAGCGGGGCATCCTGCCCGGATTCGGTAGTTGAGGAGGTAATGAATAAAATGCTGTCATTCTTCAATAATACCAAACCGCTTGAAGAAGTTTTGCTTTCATTAAAATAAAACTGTAAAAGTCTTGTTGTAAAAAATGCAGAAGTAATTAATGGGAATTTTTATACAAAAACTTATAATTATGCAGTTTTTACATTATTAATTCGAAATTATTATGTGTTTCGAAAATAAAATACTTCCAAATATATTCACTGAATCTTTATAAAATCTTCATTAACTTCCAGTAATATAATATAGATGTCATTGTGAGGAGCTTTATTACGAGTATAAACCTTATTAGGAGGAAAAATAAGTTATATTCGGGGTGGAGGCTTGCAATGACATTTTTTCTCTGAAAACGAAAGTTGTTTTCGAGGAAGTTTTTGGAATTTTTAAAAATGTAATATGAAATCATTATTAACTACGGCTCAATTAAAAGCTGAATTGAACAAATGCGAATATTGCGAGGAGAAACCCTGTAAAGAAGCATGCCCTGTGGATTGTTCGCCTGCAGATTTTATTATGGCAGTTAAAAAAGGCGAAAAACAGGATTATCAAAGAGCCGCCGCAATTATTATGGGGAGCAATCCGCTCGGAGGAATCTGCGGGTATGTATGTCCCGATTACCACTGTATGAAGGCATGTGTACACAGGACGTTTGATAATGCGGTGCAAATTCCACCTGTTCAGGCAACTATTATAGCGAATGCAAAAAAATCGGATTCGATGCCGGATTTTATTAAAAAAGAAAAAAACGGATTTAAGGTTGCTGTAATCGGTTCGGGACCTTCAGGACTCGGAGCGGCATCGGTGCTTGCACAAAAAGGATATGAAGTGGAAATATTCGAAAAAGAAAATAGACCCGGTGGGATGTGTAATTTGATTCCTGATATTCGACTCGATAAAAAAGTGCTTAAATCTGATATAGATTTTCTTTTAAGTCTTGGAAATATTAAAATCAATTACAGTGAAGAGTTTATTGTAAACGGGAATTCAATTGGAAAAGAAAAAAAATCCGTAAAACAGGAAGAACAATCTCCGGATAATTTTGATGCAATAATTTTTTCGACCGGGCTATCGAAGGAAATTTCACCGGGAATAAAAGGAGAAGAGTTTGCACATAAATGGATTTCATTTTTAAAGAATCAGAACAAGATAAGCGTAAATAATCAAAGAGTAGCCATTATCGGCGGCGGAGCGGTTGCGGTCGATTGTGCTATTACGGCAAAAATAAAAGGAGCTAAATCAGTCGAAATGATTATGCTTGAAAAACTCGACGAAATGCCGCTTACGGAAGCAGAAAGAAATTTAATTTTACAATATGGAATTGAAGTATCCGGCAGGACAAAAGTAAATTCCGTTATTGTATCGAATAAAAAAGTAAAAGGTGCTTATACACAAAAAGTTTTATTACCGGCAGGTAAAAAATTTCATCCGAAAAATATTTTAACAGATGGCACATCGAAACCTTTATTCAGAAATTTCGATACCGTAGTAATTGCGATTGGTGCGCGTCCGGAAATTGAAGAGAAAAAAGAAAAAGGTGTATTCTATACCGGTGATATGGTGAACGGTGCAACCACCGTAGTGGAAGCGGTTGCCGCAGGAAAGAACACTGCCGTTATGGTGGATGCATACATACAAAACGAAAAGAAACCGAAAATTTCAAATAACAGAAAAAGCAGGGTTATCCTGCCGGGCAGAGTTTTACTTCCTGTGAGTATCGAATCCGAATTTTTCGGAAGAAAAATTTTATCGCCATTTTTACTTTCAGCCGCACCGCCCTCAGATGGATACGAACAAATGGTAAAAGCATATAAACACGGCTGGGCAGGTGGAGTGATGAAAACAGCATTCGATAATATTCCGATTCACATTCCATCCGAATATATGTTTGCAGTTACACAAAACACTTATGGAAATTGCGATAATGTATCGGGACATTCTTTAGATAGAGTTTGCAGTGAAATCGAAAAATTAATAAAGGAATATCCAGACCGCCTGACTATGGCTTCTACCGGCGGTCCCGTAACAGGCAACGATGAAGAAGATAAAAAAGTCTGGGTATCGAATACAAAAAAACTTGAAAACGCAGGAGCTATGGGAATCGAATACAGTCTATCCTGTCCGCAGGGTGGGGATGGAACTAAGGGTGACATAGTTTCGCAAGATGCAGAGTTGACCGGAAAAATTATCGATTGGGTAATGGAAGCAAGCAACTACGAAACGCCGAAACTTTTTAAACTAACTGCGGCAGTAACGGCTATCTATCCCATTATCGCCGAAATAAAAAGAGTGTTCGCAAAATATCCCGGCAAGAAAGCAGGAGT
>JGI20214J51088_10002471_pt1 | contig 12270 bp, 12 predicted proteins | sample WetSurMetagenome_FD_51088 | JGI IMG/M metagenome (IMG submission 51088)
CTAGGAAGACTCAGCAAAAAACCAGACAAGGCCTTTTCTGTCATTCCGGCGAAAGCCGGAATCCAGAGAAGACGATCACTGCTGGACCCCGGCGTCCGCCGGGGTGACGACCTTTACGAAGCCATCATTAGTTGGGCTTCTTGATCAGGATATAGAGTTCTCCTTCGTTCCGCATGTGGCCGGCGGCCAGTTCCGCGTAGGGGCCGCTCCCCCAGAAAAGATCCGCCCTTCCCGGCCCTCTGATGTCTCCGCCCGTGTCCTGATTCACGACAAACCTGGAAAACACCTCCCAGGACGCAATCTCACCCTTGTCGTTCACTTTGGGTTTCTGAGTCTTGATCCACCCTATCGCTGCGGATGGGAAAAGCCGCCAATCCAGGGCCAGCGTCCTTCCTGGGGTGATGGCGGTATTGCGGTTGCCGAGCAAGGGGCCCTGTCCTAGGTCGCGGAAGAAAACGTAGGATGGATTATAGTTCAGAGCTTCTTCAACCATCTCCGGCCGTTCTGCAAGGATCCTTCGGATCGCCTGCATGGACATCTCCTCCCTGGTGATCAGCCCTCGGTCCAGGAGGTAGCGCCCGATCGGGCGATAGGGGAGTCCGTTTTTTTCCGAATACCCGACGCGAGTAGATTTGCCATCTCCGAGATCCAGCCGGCCGGATCCCTGGATCTGGAGAAAGGCCACATCCACAGGGTCTTTGAGCCAGGCCAGTTCCAGACCCCTCCCTTCCAGGGCCCTGCCCTGTGCGATCTGCTGCCTCGAGTAATAGGGGATCACATTTTTCCCGTCGATCCGTGCGATAATGTTTTTCCCTTTGAACTCTTCGCTAAAAAGAGAAAGGTCAATCTTGATCAGGTCGTCGGGTTTTCGGTAGATCGGATGTTTGAAGGAGCCGTCAGGCCTTAACCTGCCTTGAAGAATCGGTTCGAAATATCCGGTGAAAAGCACCTGTCCGTCCCTGCCTGCCGCCTTGTAAACCAGGAACTCTTTCCTCACTCTTTCGTTCAAATCCTTTGGTCCTGAAGCGGTTCTGATNATTTCAAGAAAAGCGGCTTGGCTTTCCATCACTTGTCGGCACGTGTATTGATGGGGACCATAAACGAAAACCTGCTCCGGACTCAATCTGGTGAGATACTGGAGATTCCTTTCAAGCGCTTCCCGCAGGGAGCCCAAATCCATGTCATCTTCAAAACAAGGATAAAACCAGCGCACGGGAACGAGTGCCTGCTCCGGCCCTTCAGCTTCTTTGACCAGCGGAGGATGGCATGAAGTTAAGAGAGACAATGCGAGTATCATGAACACTATCAGGGTTTGTTTGTTGCAGGACCTCTCCATGGATATCTCCCTCGCAAAGGAAACTGGGATTACAAATAAGGGAATCCTGATCCAAAACAGCATTGACAAATCCATCCGGATCATGGATTTTAGGGCTTCATCCTATCTTTGATACTCCAGGCGTACAAGACAAAATATGGACTAAGACTGTGTCATAGCCGACCTTGAGTGTGGTTTTTTTGCCATATCAGGCTTTTCACCAAGGATCGACATCGAGTTGATAAAAAGAAAATTTATTCGTAATTTTAGCTTGTTAAATTCAATTCTTGATGAAAATTCTTTGTTTTTCCGCACCTGGCACGAGGATTGCTGTTAGACAGGATGAAAATCTATGCTTGAGTTCGAGGGGTTGAGGTGGACTATAGGCAGCGAACCATAAGAGATGAAACCAGTTGCACTGGAATAGGGCTCCATTCGGGACATCCTGTCAACCTGACGATTAAGCCTTCTCCTGCAGACACGGGTATCACTTTCATTCGGAAAGATGTTTCTTCCCAGCCTTCAATCAAGGCCACTTTTGAAAATGTGGTCGATACAAGACTGTCTACCACTCTCGGTTCTAACGGCCTCAGGGTGTCAACAGTGGAACATCTGATGGCTGCCTTCTTCGGATTGGGGATCGACAATGCTCGGGTGGAGTTGGATGGCCCCGAGGTCCCGATCATGGATGGCAGCGCCGCTCCATTCATCTTTCTGTTGCGTTCTGCAGGTATTCGTGAACAGAAGAGCCCAAAACGTTTCGTTGTGATCAAGCGACCTCTGGAAATCCGCGAGGGAGGGCGCTCGGTGCGCATCAACCCTTCCAAGGAATTGAAGATCTCCTATGCCATTGATTTCAACCATCCTCTGCTGAGGGACCAGACCTTTGACCTGAGCTTTTCCGGAAAGGACTTTGTCAAGGAGATCAGCAGGGCGAGAACTTTCGGCTTTCTGAGGGACATTCAGACCCTCAGGGAAAACGGCCTGGCTCTTGGTGGTTCTCTGGACAACGCCATCGTGATAGACGATTTCCGGATCCTCAACGAAGATGGATTGAGGTACAAGGACGAATTTGTAAGGCACAAGATTCTTGATTTCATCGGTGACCTGGCCATATTGGGTTGCCCGGTGATCGGCCACTTTGTGGTCAAGAAGTCGGGTCATTCCNTGAACCATATGCTCCTCAAGAAATTGATTCATTCCGAGAAAACCTGGGAGGATCTCGCCGTCACCAGTCCTGAGCAGTGGGCTGAGGAGAGATTTACAATCCCGGTCTTCGGTTTTTCCGATCCCCTTCACGTTTAACCAGCGCAGAGTGCCTTCCTCACTCCCCTGTTTCAGGGGATATTGATTGCATTTCCCTATTCTCTCCGATAATATTCCATCTAGTCAGAATCCTTTATGTTTTCTCCTTATGCTCGGGTNGATGGCCACTGGGCAAGAAAACTTCCAGGTTAAGACCTATGAGAGGGTTAAAGCGCCTGCTGCTGATTACGATGCTTTGGGTTGTCTGGGCTGTGCCGGCCATGGCAAAGGAAGCCTATTTGTCGGACTTCGTCGTCACCAACACCCGGGACCACCTTCTCGTCTACTTCACGGTCAACAACTGCTTCACCCCTGAAATGAACAATGCCATTGAGAGCGGGATTGAGACCACGTTCACTTTNTTTGTTCAGCTCCATGAAAAGAGGGANCTGATCTGGGACAAGAAGATCGCCGATCTGGAAGTCAATCACAGTATTAAATACGACAGCCTCAAAAANACCTACTCCGTGAGGTTTTCGGAAGACAACAACAGGGAAGTCACGGCAAGGACCTTCGAGGAAGCCAAAAAGCTCATGGCGGAGATCGTGGCCTTGAAAGTCGTTCCCATGCATCAACTGAAAAAAGGGAAGCGCTATCAACTTCAGATGATGGCCCAGTTGGACAAGATAAAACTCCCTCTTTACCTTCATTACGTGTTTTTTTTCCTGTCCCTCTGGGATTTTGAAACCGACTGGTACGCCGTGGACTTCAGGTATTAAGGNTNATGAAGGCCTATCTTGAAGCTGAAAAACAGGATTTGAGGAGGCGGCGAAGAGAAAGGATCATCATCGCCTGCCTGGTTGTCGTGATCCCCGTCATTGCCTACCTCGGGATAAAAGTCCTTGATCTCGGACTCGAACTTCCCATCGCGAACAGCATCCTTATCTTCGTCCTTATCGATNTCAATGTCATCCTGCTTCTGCTTCTGATCTATTTGACCATGAGGAACCTGGTCAAGCTGGTCTTTGAAAGAAGAAAAAAAATCATGGGGGCCAATTTGAGGACGAAGCTGGTCTTGGCCTTCATCACCCTGTCGCTCCTTCCTACCATCATCTTGTTTTTCGTTTCTGTTCAGTTCATTTCGACCTCCATCGAGTACTGGTTCAACATCCCCATGGAGAGATCACTCAGGAGTTCCCTTGAAGTGGGACAAAGCTTTTACAGCCGAGCGGTGGATGAACTGCTTTCTCACGGGAACACCCTGGCCCGCCTCATCAGCTACCACGGGTACACGCTCATGTCCCGCAACGAGGAGGTGGACAAACTCATCGGGGAGAAGCGTGTAGAGTACCAGCTGGCCTCCATCCGGGTGTTTTCCTTAAACATGCAGCAGCGGGCTGTGTCGCAGGACGAGAAGCTCGACCTGAGTCCTTTCAAGGCGCCCGGCGCAGATATCTTGAGAAAGAGTTTTGAAAAAGGGACGGACGCCCATGAAATCCAGACGTCCTCCCACGGCCAACTGGTCAGCGGCATCGTCCCCATCTTCTCCAGAACCGAATCCAAGGCGGTCGTTGGGCTTGTGGTGACACAGAAATTCATTCCCCGAGATCTCGTCAACCGGCTCAATGAACTCCCCAGCGGGCTTGACGAATTCAAGCAATTCAAACTGCTCAAGAGGCCGATTAAGACGATCCACCTCATCACCCTGTCCATCGTGACCCTCCTGATCATCTTCGCTTCTGTTTGGTTCGGCCTTTACCTTTCCAAAGGAATTACCGTGCCCATTCAGGAGTTGGCCGAGGGAACCCATCGCATCGCCTCAGGCGACTACGATGTCTTCATTGACCTTCATGCAGAGGACGAAATCGGAGTCCTGGTCAACTCCTTCAACCAGATGACGATGGATCTCAAGAACAGCAAACTGCAACTGGAGGAAACCAACAGGGAACTCATCCGGAGCAACGTGGAGCTCGAACAGCGGCGTCTCAATATGGAAATCGTCTTCGCCAATGTGGCTGCAGGAGTCATTTCAGCCGATGCGGACGGCAAAATCCTGACCTTCAATAAATCGGCCGAAAAGATGCTCAATCTCGGAGCTGAACATGTCGTCGGCCGGAACTACAAAGACGTCCTCAACAGGGATCATCTCAGAATCATCAACGAGTTTTTTCAGGATCGGTACCTGGTCCGGAAAGGCTCCATCAAGCGGCAGATCAGCCTGACCGTGGCAAACAGGACCCTGCCTCTACTCGTTTCTTTGAATGTCCTACGGGACGACAAAGGCAAATCCCACGGCGTGGTCACTGTGCTTGAAGACCTGTCCGAAATCGAGAAGGCTCAGCGGATGGCGGCCTGGCGGGAGGTGGCCAGGCGCATCGCTCATGAAGTCAAGAACCCGCTCACACCCATTCAGCTTTCCGCGCAGAGGCTCAAGAGAAAATATGGTGCGACCCTAGCCAAGGAGGACAGCAAAGTTTTTGAAGAGTGCACGAACATGATTGTCGACCAGGTGGAGGGATTGAAGCGCTTGGTCAACGAATTCTCAAGCTACGCGCGTCTGCCTGCACCGAACCTGAGCCTGAACAACATCAAGCAGATTATCCAGGAGTCGGTGAACGTTTATAAAGAGGCCCAGAAAGCGGTCACCATCGTGTTTCACGACAGCGCAGAGGTGCCTGAGATCAAAGTGGACCGGGAACAGATGAAGCGTGTCATGATCAATCTCCTCGACAACGCCCTGGACGCCATTGACGGGAAAGGCCAAATCACCATCGGTCTCTCCTATGATCAGGACCAGCAAATCGTCACCGTTGAGGTCACCGACAACGGCAAAGGGATCCCCCCCGAGCACAAGGCCAGGGTGTTTGAGCCTTACTTTTCCACGAAGAAGCACGGTACCGGACTGGGGCTGGCCATTGTCAACAACATCATCAACGACCACAACGGCTCTATCCGGGTTCAGGATGAGGAGCCTCAGGGCACCCGGTTCATCATCGAACTTCCCCTGAAGGGTTAAGGAAAGCGTCCCCGTCTCGTTCTAAAGGGGACATCAAGTAACTAAAAAAATCACATCGTCAGCCGCCATCTCCTTTCTTGGGCAAGGGCCTCACCTCTCCGGACCGCATACCCGGCTCCAGGGGGAGTCATCCGCACACTTCTCGCCACTTCTGTCAAGGAGATCCCCAATTCCCTGACCGCCCAGAAACAGAATAAATCCCTTGCTCTGACACGATCTTGCTGTCTGCCTCTTCTAAAGATGGCCGTCTCATCGATCTCGAGGACTCTCGCTACTCTCTTGGCAATCCTCTGCAAGTTATATCCCCGCCTCCTCAGTTCCGCCTGTCGCGAGTAGTGCCCGTCGGCCCTAGAGAGCACTTCCTCCGCGAAATCCGAATCTCCCAGGATTCTTTCGTCACTTTTGAGATGATATTTTCCCCCGGAACGAAGGCTTTTCACCTCCGTCCAACCCCCAAGGCTCCGTATGAGCCCTCCAACGATGAGGTCTTCACGGTGCCCCTGGCGGATGCCGGCCTTCACGTAAGAAAGATAGGCTCTCCTTGCGCCTTCGACTCTCGCGCCGAAATAGCCGAGAACGCAGTCAAGATCTTGCCACGCTCTTTCCCTTTTACCCATCAGNGCGCTATGCCCGCAGTAAGGGTATGTGCCTAACTTCGCTAAACTTGTCACCNTTCCTGCACGGACGGGGTTCAGGTGGATGAAGCGAACCAGTTCCTTGAGGTATGCCTCCTCTTGGCAGGCGATGGATTTGTAACGGTTTCGAAAAAGGCAGCCGTGTCGATGGTACCTGCGATTAAAGCTCACCACGTATCCTGTCAATAGTCTTCTCATCACTGTCGCGAGAGGGACCGGGCCGGTCCTGAGGAGAAAGTGGGCATGGTTGGGGAGAAGAGCCCAGGCATAACAGGTCGTCCGAGTTTGTTCCAGAAGCTTTCCTAGGCGCTTGAGAAAATCTTGTCGATCAAAGTTGGTTCTGAAAATGTTTCTGCGCTCCATGCCCCGGATGATGACATGGTGTGTAACTCCTGGAGCGTCAAGACGTGCGGACCTAGGCATGCTCTTCACCCTGTGGGAAGCAGGCGGTAGGTGTCAATTGAATTAGTTAAGGATGTCCCTCATAGGACTATTTCCTTGACGCGGCCCACGACTCCACTGGTCAGGCGCACCTTGATCCCGTGGGGGTGGACCGTCGAATGGGTGAGAACATCCTTGACGATCCCTTCGGTCAGTTTTCCTGACCGCTGGTCCTCTTTCTTGACCACTCTGACATGCGTTCCCTTTTCAATGTTTTTTCGGTTTGTTCCGTTCATGCTCCCATCCACTGAAAAATCTTGTGTTGGCTTCTCTTATCGATTATTTAATATAGATTGAAGATAGCGAAATTACAACACAACTATCTCCATGACTGTGGTGCAGAGTCTCCTCAAGGATCTTCCAAAAAGGGAGAGGGGGAGAAGTCGGGGCAAGGCGAGATAGAACATTCTCTATGACTGACTGGGCAAAACTCCACGAAAAAACAACTCTTTCTCCAGCAATGATTCCTCTCGCAGGTCTATCCTATCTTTACGGCCTCGCTGTCAGGATCAGGACAAGGGTTTATGAAAACAAAAGGAAGAAAGAGTTGCCTGGATTCGTGCTGAGCATCGGAAATCTGACTCTGGGGGGAACGGGCAAAACCCCCGCAGCGGCCATGATGGCAGAGTGGGCGCTCAAGGAAGGATACCGCCCGGCGATTCTGTCCAGGGGTTACGGCGGCAAACATGGGAAGAAGCCCTTCGAGGTGTCCGACGGAGAGCACCTCCTCTGCACTCCGGTGGAGGCAGGGGATGAACCTTATTTGCTGGCCAAGAATCTCAAAGGGGTTCCGGTGATCCTGTCAAAGGCTCGCTATGACGCGGGGCTCCATGCCTNTGAGCAGCACAGCTCGAATTTTTTCATCCTGGACGATGGCTTTCAACACGTCGGTCTAAAAAGAGACCTCGACCTCGTGTTGCTGGATGCGACCAGCCCTTTCGGCAACATGCACCTTTTCCCCCGTGGCCCTCTGAGGGAACCGGTGGAACACCTGCGAAGGGCAGACGTTTTCATCCTTACGCGGACGGGTTATGGGACCAATCTTATCATGATGAACTACCTCAAGAAGAAGTTTGGTGCAAAACCCGCGTTTCAGAGCGAGCATGTGCCGGAGCATCTCGTTCTTCCCAACTTTGGCCACACCCATGGACCGGATTTCCTCCGAGGCAAACGGGTGGTGGGTTTCGCTGGAATCGCAAAACCTGAAGTGTTCAGAGAAACGCTCGTCAAACTCGGGGCAGAGGTCACTCATTTTAGGGGCTTTCGAGATCATCATGTCTTTCTAGGATCGGAGTTCCAGAACCTGATCGCTGAAAGACACAGACTCCGTAGCGATCTGCTTATCACAACCGAGAAGGACTATGTACGCCTCGGACAGCTGACTCCGACAGACGACCGTCTTGGCTATCTCACGGTGCGATTCCGGATTGTGTCAGGGGCTGACACTTTGTTCGACATGATCAGGGGAAAGGCCAAGGAAGCATGCTTGAGGTCCTAGTCTACAGACTCCTCCGGCTCTTTGTCCGGATCGTGTCCCGCATCCCTCTCCCGGTGGTGCAGTTCACCGGAAAGATGTTGGGCACCCTTGCCTTCCTGGTGCCGATGAGCAGAAAAGCGGACGCCCTTGACAATCTCATGCGAAGTTTCGGCCCAGAAATGAACGAGAAGGAGGCCAAGCGGCTCCTGAGAAAAATCTACATCCACTTTGGGCAAATGTTCNTCGAGATCCCGCATGCCGTGACGCTTAATCCTGAGAACGCGCAAAAGTACGTCACTTTCGAGTCAGAGGAACATCTCCTTGGTGCTTTGAAAAAAGGACAAGGAGTCATTGCTCTCACAGGGCATCTCGGCAACTGGGAGATTGAGTCCGCTGCCGTGGCCATGCGCTTTGGAAATCTTGCCGTGGTGGCCAGACCCATGGATTTTCCGCCCCTGGAAAAGCTGGTGATTGATCTGCGGTCCCGGCATGGCACCGAGATCATTCCTAAGCAACGGTCCATGAGAAAGCTCCTGACGAGCCTTAAAGCGAACAAGGTCATCGGTATTCTTCTCGATCAGAACGTGGACTGGTATGAGGGAGCCTTTGTGAATTTCTTCGGTCGGCCGGCATGCACCAACAAGGGATTGGCCCTTGTCGCGTTGAAGACCGGGGTACCCGTTGTCCCCATCTTTTCCGCAAAAGCGAGCGACGGCCGCTATCGGGTTGTGATNGGCAAGGAAGTAGACCTGATCAGGACAGGAGACAAGCTTAGGGATGTGGAGGAGAACACCGCTCTCTTCACGAACATCATCGAGCGCAACATCCGCGAGCACCCCGATCAGTGGTTCTGGTTTCACAAGCGATGGAAAACGAAAAACTATTGTCCGCTGCCGCCTGGGTATTTGTGCCAACCTGTTGATGGGTCTCATCGGTCCTTGCCAACATGAACAAAGTTCACGGGGCTCTGCCCATAGACAAATCAAAGATCCGCAGGATCCTCATCCGGGCTACCAATTGGGTAGGCGATGCCGTCATGAGTATGCCCGCTTTTGAGGCAGTGAGAGAGAACTTTCCGGAAGCCCATATTGCCGTCCTTGCGAGACCATGGGTGGTCCCTCTCTACGAAAGTCATCCAGCCGCAAACGAAGTGATCCCCTACAAACGAGGGTACGGATACTGGGAAGACTCTGCTGAATTTTTCAGAGTCATTCGAATCCTCCGCGCTCGTCGCTTTGACATGGCCGTGCTTTTTCAGAACGCCTTCGAAGCCGCTCTCATCGCACGCCTTGCAGGAATCAAGATCCGATTCGGCTATAACACAGATGGGAGAGGCTTTCTTCTGTCCCACTCCGTTGTGAGAGGGAAAGAGGTGCTTAAACTCCATCAGGTAGAATACTACCTCACGTTTTTGAGGGCTCTTGGCTGGGAGGCGCCGACCAGGGACCCGGGGTTAAGAGCCAGTCCTGAGTCTGTCGCCCGCGCCAGGTCTCTCCTCTCCTCCAGAGGAATCGAGGATCATGATTTGCTCGTAGGGCTCAGTCCCGGCGCAGCCTATGGCCCTGCAAAGCGATGGCCTGTCGAACGATTTGCCGCCGTCGGCGACCGAGCGATCAGAGAGTGGGGAGCCAAAGTGGTGGTCATAGGGACTGAAAAGGAGAAGGAACTTGGAGAAGCCCTGATCTCTGCTGCAGCACCTGGAGCCGTCAATTTCTGCGGCATGACCGGTCTCGGGGATGCATTGGCCCTCATCAAGCGATGCCAGTTGTTCGTGAGCAATGATTCGGGATTGATGCACGTGGCAGCTGCCCTGAAGGTGCCGACGGTGGCCATATTTGGCTCCACGGACTCCGTCGCCACAGGGCCGCGCGGCAAGAACGCGAGGATCGTGAAACAGGATGTGGAATGCTCTCCTTGCTTGAAACCCGAATGTCCTGTAGGTTACCGCTGTCTTCTCGCTGTGCAGCCGGAGGATGTGTGGAAGGAGATGGAGAAGCTCAGAGCCGAGAGCCAGGAGCGTAGAGCATAGAGCAAGGAGCCCAGAGCAAGAAAAAGAGCGGCCTGGTGTGACAGGTGATCTCTGCAGCGGCGACTGGATTCTTGATTCTGTATGTTCTATACTCTTCACTTGTCACTTTCTTGGAGACTGAAGGGGAATGAGAAAACCTGCGGTATTCATTGATCGGGATGGGACCATCAATGAGCAAGTGGGGTACGTCAACCATGTGAACCGGTTCAGAATTCTTCCTGGGGTGCCTCAGGCCATAAGAATGCTCAACCGTCACGGGTTCCTTGTCCTCGTTGTCTCTAACCAATCCGGAGTGGCCAGGGGCTACTACCCCTTGGATCTCGTGAAGACTCTTCACCAGATCCTGGTCACCCGGGTCAGGGAGAAGAAAGGAAATATCGACGGGATTTTTTTCTGTCCTCACCACCCGGCAGGGTCTATTCCCGAATTTTCTCGCGACTGCGATTGCAGAAAGCCCAAGACAGGCCTCATACTGCAGGCATGCAATTCCTTTGAGATTGATCTCCAGCGATCCTTTGTCGTAGGCGACATGTGCACCGACATCGAACTGGCGCACAGGGCCGAGCTCACGGGCGTCTTGGTCAAAACAGGGTACGGGCTTGGGGAGATCAAGTATACCCTGCCCCAAAAGACCGCGAAGCCCGCGCACATTGCAGAGAATCTTCTGGACGCCGTCCGCTGGATCCTCGAGCGCGGAGAGGTGGATCAACCGTCACACAAAACTTCTTGATTGAAGGAGAGTTCCCATGGCCATCAGCAAAGATCTTCTTGATATCCTGGCATGCCCCAAATGCAAAGGGGACATCTACCTGAACGAGGCGGGAAACGGGCTCATCTGCGACAAGTGTAAACTGCTTTACGAAATCAAAGATGACATACCCATCATGCTGATCGACGAGGCGAAACCTCTGCCCTGACCATAGGCAACCCTCTACGAGAGAACCTTGTTTGGGCCTTTTAAAAAAAGGGCGCTCGGTGTATCATCCCTCCACCCGCACGCGGGCTGGGCATTTTTGTGCTCTCCTCTGAGCAAAACCTCCAGATATTCGACGGAAGGAGTTGGGATATGAAGTACAAGAAGGTAGCGCTGATTTTCCCGGGGCAAGGGTCCCAGTACGTGGGAATGGGAAAAGAATTTTATGACCGGTTCAAATTAGTCAGGGACATCTATGACGAAGCCGGTTCCGTGCTGGGCTATGACATTGCCGAGAAATGCTTTAAAAAGCCGATTCCCGGCACCAGCATTATTCACAAGCCGGATCTCGATAGAACCATTTACACTCAGCCCGCGGTCATGGTCACGGGCTATGCCTGTTACCGGATTTTTGAAGAAATGTGCAAGGAAGTCGGTGTTCATCCGAACGTCCGTTTTCTTGCCGGCCACAGCCTGGGCGAGTACACCGCGCTTCTCGTTGCCGGGGCCATGGATTTCAGAACCTGCGCGGATTTGGTGAACAAGAGAGCAATCTGCATCACCGAGTTCAGTGAATCTTACCCTCATGCAGCCCTGATGGCGATCGTGAACAAGGGAGGCGAACTCGAACAGAGCAGGATAGAAAGCCTGACCAAGGAGGCCCAAGTCCACATAGCGCTCAACAACACCAAAAATCAGCTCGTCGTGGGCGGCTTTAAAAAGAACCTGGAGGAACTCTCCAAGACCCTGAAAAAGGAAAACCTTTTCTCCACCCTTTTGAAGGTGGAAGGTCCCTTTCACACCCCTCTTATGAGACCTGCAGCAGATCGATTCAAAAAGGACCTCGCAGCAAGCCAGATTTACATCGCCGACAAGCCCGTTATCGCCAATGTCTCTGCCGAAGCGATCGTTGACCCCCTTCACATTCGCAAAGAGCTTCACGAGCAGATTTACACCTGCGTGGACTGGCGCCGTGGTGCGGAACGAATGGTTGAAAATGGAGCTGACCTCTTCGTTGAAATCGGCCCCAAGAAGGTCTTGAGCGGCATGCTCAAAAGCATCGCGCCCAACATCCCCATGTTCAACGTCGAGGATGTAGAATCCCTTGAGGCCACCATAAGAGAACTCGGAGCCCAGCAGAAAGGGTGAGCAAAGGAATGATGGAACATTGGAATGGTGGAATAATGGGAAGAAGAAAA
>JGI20214J51088_10002472_pt1 | contig 12268 bp, 5 predicted proteins | sample WetSurMetagenome_FD_51088 | JGI IMG/M metagenome (IMG submission 51088)
AAGCTCACACATTCTGTGGACCCATCCGTTCTTTAACGGCGGACTCGCAGGCGGTGTTTCAACTGTTAACGGATCAAGTTCTGACAATTCATACTACAGCGGACAATCATACGAAAGCTACGGTGGTCCATCAATTATTCTAAATGGCAAAATCTACTACACTGTAGGAACTAACCCCCATGAAGGCTTTTACTGCGTTGACTTGTACAGCGGAAACACAATATACTTCCGCAATACAACCGGCGGAGTGCAAGGCGCAGGCGGAATGTTCGGAAGTGTAGGTAGCATACCCAACGGTGTACCAGCATTTGGCCAAGTCCTAACATATGACTCTCCTAACCAGCACGGTACTATAAGCTACTACTGGGTCACCTCTACAGGAAAGTCTAACACTTGGGACATGTACGATGACTTCAGCGGCAATTACATCTGCAGTATAGGCAACATTCCATCATGGGCTCAAAGCACTGGGTTCTCCTTCTTCGGTCCAGCAGCAGCTGTAGCTGCGGTTGGTACTGATGGAAGTATACTCCGATACACACTTGCCAACTTAGGAACACTAACATCACCTAACTGGTATCTGCAATGCTGGAACACTTCACAGGCAATAATGAAACCCAGCTACATAACTTCAGGACTTACCGGTAGCAACATCAACTGGATGTGGCGACCAATCTTAAACAACACCTATGACGGCGCACTCGGTTATTCAGCCAACGCAAGCATACCAAGCCTTACACTACAAGCCGCCCAACTAACCATTCGCCAAGTGATTCCTGACGACCAACTTGTCATAGTCTATGCTGGCACTAACAACGGTACGTTGATTGTTCCAGGCAGCGTTATCAACATAAGCCTCAAACCAGGCTCTGTCGGAACAGTGAACTACAGCTATAACTTTACATCTCCAGCAGGCTTAGGTAACATATACGGTCAAACAGAACAATTCATGCCCAACGACGCAGCTTACGGCGGCGTTAACATACAGGCAGGCATCTTCTGGTACACAAACCCACTGGTTAGAGAATACTACATCTTTGACCTTAAGACTGGAACCCCTCTATGGACAGCACCCCAAGCAGCACAATTCGCATACTATGGCATGGGTACCGCGATAGTCTATAAAGGTCAATTCATCGACTGCGGTGGATACGCAGGAGTAGTCAGAGCATTTGACGCAAGGACAGGAGACTTCCTATGGAATTGGACTGCCCCCAGCGTAGGCTTAGACGAAACCGCATACCCATACACACCAACATACCTAGGCGCCCTTTCAGGTGACGGACAACTATACCTATATTCAAACGAGCACTCAATCAACAACCCAATCCGACGCGATGCAATGATCTGGGACATAAACGCAACTAACGGTCATGAACTCTGGCAGCTTACTGATTGGCCAAGCGCAGCACCAATCCTAGCAGACGGACGACTCGTAGTGGTTGATAGCCACGATGAGGAAATCTACTGCTTCGGCAGAGGCGACAGCGCAACCACAGTTTCAGCACCACAGATCATCCCAGCTTTAGGAACCAGCGTTATGCTCACAGGCACAGTGACAGATCAATCTCAATACGGCCACCGTGACATCAACAGCAACATAGACGTTGCACTCAAAGGCACTCCAGCAATCGCAGATGCTTCTATGGATGCTTGGATGGAATATATGTTCCATCAAAAAGCAAAGCCAACAAATGCTACCGGTGTTGAAGTTACGTTGTCTGCTATTGACCCCAACGGTAACTTGGTCCCTGTCGGCACAACCACAAGTGACATGAACGGCAACTACGGACTCCCGTATACTCCTGAGGTTCCGGGTACATACCAAATCATCGCTACTTTCGCAGGCTCTAACTCATACGGTCCATCATCATCAACAACCTACTTAGCAGTAGGCGAAGGACCAACATCTACTCCAGCACCAACAGCCGCGCCACAATCCATTGCTGACATGTACTTCGTACCAGCAATCATCGGTGTCATCGTCGCTATAATCTTAGTCGGCGCTGTCATCGTATTGATGCTCAGGAAACATCCATAAACCAGCCAACAAAAAAAAACTCAATTCCCTTTTTATTTTTTTGATTTTAAACTTCTATCATAGCTTTGCTTATAGCTAGATTAAAATTAGCTAGATTAAAATTTAGCCGTAAAAGTATTGTTGAAAAAAGATAAAATTCGCAAGTTTCTATTTTTTGCGCAAACTCTCAGGTATGTATGCGCATGCCATGTCAGCCTCGTAAATGTCTCCTGTGTAAGCATACGCTCTGTTTCTGCAGCCGCCGCACAATTCTCGGTATTCGCAGACTCCGCATTTACCTTTCAGAACGCTTCTGTCTTTAAAGCTACTGTAGTACTTTGATTCTTGTACTTCTTTCCATGCTTTGGTGAGTGCTTTTTCTCTTATGTTCCCAAGCATCATTGGTTCTGAAGGACGTAGATCTGTGTAGAAGCAAGGTATCAAATTTCCGTTTTCAGTTACGCTCAGGTAGCCACCGAAGGCGAAATAAGTGCATTTTCCATGAAATTTGTGTTCATACCACTCGTCAAAGTTCGGTGGGTTTCTTTGTTTAACGACACGAGCGTAATGCGGGCAATGTACGTGGATTTCAAATTTGCCCTCATATTTCTGAGTTAAATCCCATATGTGGTTTAGAGTCCACTCGTATTGTTCAGGCGTCGGGGTTAAATCCATCGTTGATTTTGCTCTTCCACTCGGAACCAAGTGATTGTACCAAACAAAGTTAGCATGGTATTTTTCAGCTAACTCTGCGACGTGATCCAGATGCTTGTAGTTAATGGTTGTAATTGCTGCTGCCAAGCCGTTGAGGATTTTTCCCTCAGACAACTTTTGGATGGCAGCTAACGCTTTTTTGTATGAACCTTTTCCTCTTAATTGATCGTTTATTTCTTCCGGTCCATCTATACTTACTGATGTCCACACTTGGTTCTTTACTAGGTTATCATAGATATCTCCGTCAACAAAGCATCCATTCGTTAAGAGGCAAACGTTGAGACCCAAGCTTTTTGCATACTTAATTATTTCAAAAATGTCCTTTCGCATCAGAGGTTCGCCGCCCTTTATTCCAAACCACCTGACACCGAAACTGTGAACTTCATCAACCAAACTAAAAGCTTCTTTTGTAGTTAATTCTCTATTCGCATGCGTACCCTTTGCATCAACATTACAATATGCACAACGTGCATTACAGGCGCCCGTTGCTCTCCAAGAAGTCATAAGTAAAGGACCCTTTTTCTCCAAGCCAAAACCCCATTTAACTACCTGATTTCCATCTTCCTCTTACCTATATTTCTCACCCTAAAAAAGATTTTGCGATATACTCTAACTCTGCTCATTTCAACATTAGGTACAGCGATGCCTTCGTAGAAAGGGTTACACGGGAAAAATTGCCTGCTATTTCAAGAAAAAAGTTTGTTTTCGGCAAGAGTTAGTTTAGCTATAGTTTTCTTACCAAATTTCTATAAACGCACTATTCTCTTAAAGTTCGAAGAAAGCCATGGCAGTTTAATCCGCCAAAGAAGTTGATGCAAACCGTTTTCAACCATGATTTTACTATAAATGGTCCCTTTAAGCGATTGCCTCACGATGTACGCAGGCGAATATAACTGATTATAGAAAATTTCTCGAACCTTATTGATTTTCTCAAAGGGCAAACCGATGTTTTCAAAGCTTGCCGTCTGCATCTCGTAGTTGTTCCAATCTTGCGACATTTTCCACCCTATATCCGCAACGGCATCCCGCAATTCTGTGCACGGGAACGGAGTTGCCAAGAAAAGATAGAGGTCATCCGGCTCGGTTCTTTTTATAAAATCGATAGTTTGCTGGATTGTTTCATTTGTTTCTCCCGGGTATCCGAGAACCAAAGATACCGTTACCGATAACCCTGCCTCTTTAGCCATTCTAATAGCAGCTGCATTCTGTTGAACAGTTGTGCCCTTTGTCATGGCGTTTAGAATCCCTTGGTTGGCCGATTCTACGCCGAAATTGATTAGTTGGCAGTTTGCCTCCTTCATCTTAGACAAAAGTTCTCTTGAGACAAGGTCAACTCTTGTTTGACAATCCCATGGAACCTTGATTTTCCGTTGCTTAATCTCCGAACAAATATCTAAAACGCGTTTTTTGTTATAAGTGAAGATTTCATCGTTAAAAGTAACGAAGTCAACGTGGTATCTGTTTTTTACCCATTCAAGTTCGTTGACGACACTTGCTGGAGTTCTTGCCCTAAAATTGTTACCTGCAATTTGAGGAACTAAACAGAAGTTGCACTGTGAGGTGCATCCTCGGCTAGTTAACATGGGAACACCAATCTTTTTGAAGATCCGATACTTAATTAACGGAAAATAATGATATGCTGGATACGGTAGCTCGTCAAGGTTTTGGATGCATGGTCTGTTGGCTGTACGGACAACTTGCCCGTTCTTTCTAAAAGTTATGCCTGCAACCTCGTTTAGGCTCTTAAGACCCGATACACAGCGGGTAAGGTCAATTACTGTTTGTTCACCTTCGCCTTTAACAACAACATCCACTTCTGGATGTTGCAAAATAAATTGGTCATCCGCGATTGTAACGTGTGGTCCGCCGAAAACAACGAGCGCCTGCGGACACTCTTGTTTTGCGTTTTGCGCTACTTTGAGTGCTGATGTAAAGGTGGCAGTAACAGAAGTGATACCGATGATGTCCGGTTGGAAGCGTCTTATCGCTTGTTCGATGTGTGTATAGGTCAAGTGTTGTGGTGGGCAATCGATTACTATAACTTCATGTCCGTCTTTCTCCAAAACAGCTGCCAAGTAAGCGAGACCTATGAGTGGATATTGGTAGTCTACAAAAGCCCACGGAGAAGCAGGTGGAGGACTAATCAACGCTACCTTAACTCGACCTGTTACTCCAATAGACATACCCGACTGACCCTTTTTGCTATACTAAAAAATACGAATTAATTAAGCATATCTTACGAGATTATTGCTTGGTGGAATGATTTTTGTTTGCAAAGCTATAATTCACTGTATTTTAGGCTCTTTGCCTCTTTTGTCGCTAAACAAGGTAAAGCGATTCGCAGTTAAACGACTTATCCCTAACATAATTCTGCTCTATTTCACTTACCTTTTTCAAAGATTGCTTTCACAGTTAAGTTTATTATTAAACAAAGTGATGCTATTTGTTACAAGTAATATGACTGAGGGCAAATTTGCATTGATTCTGTTAATGACCACCATACCACCAGAAAATTCGCCTTGGGGTGTGCCAGCCAAACTTCCCCCATTAGGATTATCCTACGTTGCCGGCGCCCTCGAAAAAGCCGGTTTCCAAGTTCAAATGCTCGATAACTACCAGCTTCGCACAACAATTGATTTTGTCAAACAAGAAGTGCAGAAGCGCCAGCCGGACATTGTGGGCATAACCTGCGGTTCCGTCACTTACCGTCGAGCCGTCGAAATGGCGAAGGCCATTAAAGAAGTGCACCCCTTATGTAAAGTGGTGGTGGGCGGTTGGCATGCTTCATACTTGCCCGATTCAGCACTGGAAAATCCAGAGATCGATTATGCTGTGATGGGTGAAGGCGAATGTGCGATGGTTGAATTGGCAACCCAAATCACTAAAGGCGCCGACCAAAAAACCATAGCCCAAATCCCCGGCGTCGCCTGCAGAATAGACGGAAAAATCTCGAAGGCTCCGCCTAAACTCATCGAAGATATGGACACAATTCCTTATCCTGCCCGTCATCTGTTGGACATGAATTTCTATGATCGCCAGATTGGTTATTTGAAAGCCAAACCCGTAGACGTCATGCATGTAATGCGAGGCTGTCCCTATGACTGCAACTACTGTGAAACCAAGAAACTTTGGGGCATGAAATGCCGCGCTTTCAGCCCACAGCGGGTTATCGGTGAACTCAAATATATGAGGGAGAAATTCGGTTCCAAGGGTATTTACTTCATAGATGACAACTTTACGATCAACAAGCAACGCACTATCGAACTCTGTCACGCCATAATAGCAGAAAAACTGGATATTGAGTGGGCTTGCGACACCCGCATAGACTTGCTCTCCGCAGATTTGCTCAAAGAAATGCGAGAAGCAGGATGCAGAACCATATTCTTCGGTATCCAATCAGGCGTCCCACGTATCCTAGACAAACTCAACACGCACACAACGCCTGAAAAGATTGAGGCAGCATTCAAACTCTGCAGAAAAGCAGGCATAAACATCGCCGCTTCATTCATGCTGGGCATCCCCGGCGAAACAGTTGCTGACATGGAAACCACCTATAAATTCGCCAAGAAGCTCGGTCCAGACTGGTGCACCTTTTACGTGTTCATAGCGTGCCCCACAAGCCGCCTCTACGAAGAGGTGTTAGAGAAGCATCTCTACGACCACATGGAGGACTTTTTGGCTTTCGTTAAAACCGACGAATTCAACTATGAATCCGTGGTTGCCGTTCAAAAACGCTACCAACGCGGCTTTAACACGGCGCCAAAGACGCTTCTCCGAAGAATTAGACGTGATGGTCTTTTGCCCTTCATAAAGAGCGTAATGAGGATGCGTTAAACTGACTGATTTTGCCATTTTTAAATCAAGCAAAAAACTCAAAGTAGCCTTGGTTATACCGCCAGCTTTTGACATACGCAAACTCTGGTGCCCCAACCTGCCCATCGGCTTAGCATATTTAGCAGCGGTCATCGAGAAGAACGGGCATGAACTCAAAGTGTTTGATTGCCTTGCACTCGGCTTGAGCCACGAAAGTTTAGGCAAAGAATTTGCTTCTTACCAACCTGATGTGATAGGCATCACGTCTGTGACTCCGACGGTTAACTCGACTTTTTTAACTGCAAAGATTGCCAAAGAGAACGCCCCCAACTGTGTTGTGGTCTTAGGGGGCCCTCATGCAACTTTCCTAGACAGGGAAGTTTTAACCGAGGAACCTGCAGTCGACATAGTGGTTCGCGGCGAAGGCGAAGTTACCATAGCTGAATTGCTGTCAAAGCTGTTCGGCAAAGGCGATCTTGGAAGTGTTCAAGGTATCTCCTTCCGCAGAAACGGCGAAGTCATCCGCACACCCGACCGCCCCTTCATCCAGAACTTAGATGATTTGCCCTACCCCGCCTACCAGTATTTTGCACTTAAACAATACCGGTTTTTCGGAAGAACCATCCTGCCAATCTTAACCAGCAGGGGCTGCCCCTTCCAATGTTCATACTGCGTCTCGTCACGGATGGCTGGCAAAGAGTTCCGCGCCCGAGACCCCATCAAAGTGGTTGATGAACTTGAGTGGTTAAAGAGTAACCATGATGCTGGGGCTGGAGCGTTTAGCTTTTTCGATGACGCATTCACTTATGATAAAGAGCGGGCAATCAAAATCTGCGAAGAAATGCGAAGAAGAAAAATCAACGTTCCATGGGACGCCCAGACCAGAGTTGACCGCATCTCCAAAGAAGTTCTCAATGCCATGAAAGCGGCAGACTGTCAACTGCTAAGTTTCGGCGCTGAATCCGGCTGCCAAAAAATCCTCGATTCTGTTCACAAGCGAACCACCGTCGAAATGAACGAGGCGGCAGTCAAGATGGCAAAAAAAGCGGGCTTATCAGTTGCCATGTCAGTAATCATCGGGTACCCGGGAGAAACGAAGGAATCGCTTAAGCAAACCTACGATTTTATCCGAAGAGCAGAGCCCGACTACGTCTATCTATGTCTGGCAACGCCGTATCCTGGTACGCATCTTAGCAGTTACCTCAAAGAGCTAGGCTGGAAAGTCTCAGACGACTGGAGCAAATACGACCTGCAGATACCAGTTTTTGAAAACCCCTTGCTCCAAGGCGTGGATTTGGTTAAGAGCCGACGTGAATTCTATGACCACTTCTACTCTTGGTCCTACATTGCCCATCAGTACTTCAAAGGAACATTCTACAGTAAAAACATGGGTCGAACCGCATTAAACGACCGAATTTGGCGAACAAAATCTCTCAGGTGGGCTTTCACCAACATGGTGAAACTTAGGGCTCGCAACAAACCTACGCAAACTTAATTCTGTCTCAAGAACTCGTTGAGTTGCTTTCGCAGTAGCGTTCGACTATCATCAATTGCAATGTCGACCTTTTTTTTCCTTAACGTATTGATGAGTTCCCCAAATAAGCCGCTTTTCACTTTTTGTTGGAAATCGTCTAAGATGTTGGCAAGTTCGCTTTTCTCTTTCCCAACTTCTTCATCACCTAAAACCTGACCCAGTAAGACATCGTTCAAAACGAAATAAGCGAGAATCGCGGATTTCAGTGCACCAAACTTTGGTTGGGCTTCTTCTGAAGCTCCCTCAGAGCCTAGCACCAAGGCATTTGAGTGCAACAATTTAATCAAAGAATTGCATTCAAGTGCAGCATCTTTTGGCTGTCGCATTCTAATGAAAGATGACAGGTTTCGAAGATTCAAATTTTTGGTCGCCACTTTAGCTCTAAGCACCTTTGCCACTTTACAACGCTTCAAGCTGTTTTCAACAACGTTCCAGTCAACCTCTCCATGAAGATTCATCAGCAAATCAAATAGAGGATCTAAAATGTCTACGTATGAACTAAAAATGGTATGTGGCTCAATTGCTAAGTCATCCTTTTCTGTGGTATTTATTGGCTCATCTACAAGCACTTGTTGATTTGGATTGGATTGTTGCAAATTCAATACATACGGCTTTTTCTTCCTGCACTTTGTTACCCAATATGTAGATAAACAAGCAACCGCTCCGACCGAGCCTACCGCTGAAACTAAAACGTAAAATTCACCAGATAAAGATGGCTCGGCAGCAAAATTAAGGGTACTGTTCCAAAGGTATGTTTGTGCATATAGTCCTTGGATACTAACATCAGGGTCATCATACACTATGTCTAGGTTTAGACCATACTTGTCAGTTAGTTTGTTCATGTTATCCCAGATTTGAACTGACTTGTTGTCAGCAGGCCAGAGACCCCACATCTTATCATTTATATTTCTCATCCCCCAGCCGTAGTTTGAAGGCAGCACCAAAGCAACTTGCCCTTCGGTTTTACCCTGTGAATCTGAGGAAGCTGAATGGATGTTGTTCCAGAACTGTTTTATGGCGTTAAATTGATCGTCAGTTAAGTCGCCTTGTCCATTGATTTGATAATCAAACACCAAAACATACTTTGCGCCAGCATTATAAGCCATAGTCATGTCTTTGAGCATTNTTGATCCGCTTTGTGGTGTTGGTGGATTATCAGTTACCCATGTAATTATGGCGCCCCAATCCTTGTTTTGCGCCTTAGCTGCACCTCTGCACAGGGCTATCTGCTGGATTTTGCTGTTTGTTCCCCCGTTACCGCCTATTTCCGTAAAAACAGTACTATAACCAGTTTTGTAGTCGAACCAGTAAAGAGCATAATCGGAAGTGAATAAATGCACAGGACTGGTTACTGAGTTGGGGATGCTGGTATTGACTATATGCTGCATGCTTCCGATGCTTAGGCTTCTTGTAAATCGGTTGGCTGCATCAGCATAGCTTGATGTGTTGTCAAACGAGGTAATTCTTCCTCCCGTGAAAGTCGTCATGTTTCCTCCCCAGTTCCCCATATCTATCTGTTTTCCGCCTGGCTCATCGTAGAGGTATACTCCCAAGAACTTGTCACCCCACCACACTTTAGCTTGGTTCAGCCATTCAACGTGCCATGGAGTGACTCCATAAAGCTCCCATGTCGAGGAGTTGTAAAGGTTGCCTATCTGACGGCTATAGTTGTAATAAATGAAGCTGAAGTAAACTATGACGCTTAGGTTGGCTTTTACAGCATAGTCGCAAATTTCAGTCAAGGCAGCAGACGAATTGAAAGCGCCACTTATGGTCCAAGAGTCCACGATGAAAAGATTTGTGTATGAGCTAACTTTGTCAATCAGCTGTTCAGCCTCAACTACAGAATCTCCACCAAAAGTAACGCCAACGTAAACATTTTCGTTACTTCCACTAGCACTGTTTTCAGAAACGAAAATAGAGGATGACATCGTAAAAACAAGCAAAGCAATGCGTACTATTCGCCACACTTTTTTCATGTAGCCAACCATCATAAGCAGCACATCTGAATCTTAATAAACTATTGGTGATATGATGCTTATCGATTAAGTTTTAAGATTGAGCAAATAATGCCCGTCAAACAAATTCTGCTACATCAATGTCCACTCACTTATAGCGTTAAAGGCACTTTATCGTAAGGTTTATAGCATGATAACCTCATAAACTGTTTTCGTGGGCAAGAGATCAACTCAACTCTCAACAAAAATATTTAGTAACTCTTGGGGGAACTGCCAATTATTAAAAATCTCAAAGTTGCAGTGATCTTAGTCATATTGCTTGTTTCATCAGTTTTTGCCTCGCTTTCTTTACAGGCAGGTCCTTCTAGCGCTGTTAACGCACAAGTTAACGCTAATTCAACTTCCAATTCTGGCAGTTTAAATCAATATGAGTGGCCGCAATTCCAAGGCGATTCCTCTTTTTCGCGATCCTCAGCTGGACCCGCCCCTGATACCTCGAATGTATTGTGGAAAACAAACATAACTGGAATAGAACCCTATATTGTGGCTTTTGACGGAATGATTTTTGTCTGCACCACCACGGGCGTCGTAGCTGTCGACAAAACTGGACAGATTGCTTGGCAAAAAGATATTTCAATGAATGGAACTTGGCCAGTCGCATACAAGATTGACGATTCACACTTAGTTGTCGAGGGCACCTGTCTTGACCCGCAAACAGGAGACATCCTTTGGACCAGTACCCATTTCTCCGCTGACACGGGTGTTCTTTTCGTCGCCAACGTGTACAGTCCTGAAGAAAAAATGTTCTACACCAAGGTCGGATCCTACGTTTATGCTTGGGACTTTTCTAATCCTTCAGTACCTCCAACGTTGGCTTGGCAAGCATATGTTCGCGGCGGCGGTTCCACTGGCTCCGGGTTAACATACGGTGATGGATTAGTATTTCCGGGGTCTTTCGAAAATCACCAGATGGCGCTTGATGCCCAAACAGGCAAAGTTGTGTGGGATACACTCACGAAGGGTCCGATGATTTTCAGCGGTTCTTATTATGAAGGTATGTTCCTTAGAGGCGGGACAGATGACAATACCCTGTACTGCTTTAACGCTACAAACGGCGATACGCTGTGGACTTACACTCCACACACAGACGGGTATTTCTGCGTAGGTACCGCAGTTGGATATGGAATGATTTACGCGCTCAATAAAGACGGGAACCTTTACGCTGTCAACGTAGAAACTGGCGAGTTGATGTGGAAATACACTGGACCGGGTCCACTTATGTTTCCTGGGTGTCCCACAGTTGCCGACGGCAAAGTTTATGCAACAACAGGGCAGAACGCTTACTATAACGATGAGGTCGGCGCTTCAGAGTTTGCATGTTTGAATGCCTATACTGGGCAGGTAATTTGGGAGCTTCCTATGGAGGCATTGGCGCCCAAGGAGTCTGTGATTGTCGCGTATGGAACCTTATATATGATTCCAGGTGAAGTTACAACTGCAGTTGACACTATCTCGGGAAACGAGTACTCTACAGCTAACCAGCTCTGGGCAATGGGCACAAACTCAATTCCCATGAGCAACTGGTACATGTGGGGAGCTGACCCAACACACTCCTCTACCGCTTTACAAGGACCAGCAAACCTGACTTTAGCTTGGAAATTCTCAACCAACGGGTCAGTTATTTCTTCGCCGACTGTTGTAGATGGAATTGTTTATTTTGGTTCTCAGGATAAAAGCATCTATGCGGTTGGAGCATGGAGCGGCAATCTACTCTGGAGGTTCGCCACCAAGGATGCTGTTGAATCTTCACCGGCTGTAGTCAATGGGAAGGTTTACACTGGGGGCGATGACGGCAATATCTACTGTCTTGATGCTTACACTGGTAACCTCATCTGGACGACGCCCGTCAACGGCAACTTACCTTTCACGTTTTCAACGATGGTGCTTAAATCTTCACCCGCGATCTCAGGCGGCATAGTCTACGTGGGGTCGCTAGACGGTAATTTCTACGCACTTGACGCAAACAACGGCAAAGTTGTCTGGAAGGCGGTAACGGTTGGACCAATCGAATGTTCTCCAGCCGTTTCTGATGGCGCAGTTTTCTTTACTGCCCAGGGGCCAACGACCGGTGTTCTATACAAACTTGATGCTCACAGTGGTTCTGTAATTTGGACACGACCCATTCCTTATGTACCTGTGTTCATTGGCGGAACTGAGCTTCTGGGGTCT
>JGI20214J51088_10002473_pt1 | contig 12268 bp, 6 predicted proteins | sample WetSurMetagenome_FD_51088 | JGI IMG/M metagenome (IMG submission 51088)
GGCCACCTGCCGGATGGGAGGGGCCGAGGCTTCGGACAGTTTCTCCTTGGCCTCTTCCGACACGTACGGGCAAGAGTCGAGCTCGGCCTTTGCAGCAGCCAGGTTCATGGCAAACGCCAGGCAAGTGGGAACCCCGCATTCCCCGCAATTCGTCTTAGGCAAGAGTTTGAAAATCTGAATTCCCGTCAGTCCCATAGTTTTCTCCTATCGTTATTAACCCACAATGGATTCCATCTTCAGAGCCGGATGATCTTTTTCCTTGAGGAAGGGCATGATGTCCGCTTCCGTGATTCCCACCGTCTCATCCGCAATGCGGTCGATGAGGTCGGGCACGCCCAATTCCTTGCCTCTTCTCAGCAGCCGCTCCCGAAGCTCTTCTTTCAGTGACTTGGGCATCCAGACCAGACGGAGCAATCCGCCGTCGCCTACGATGAACTTCCTCTGGGTGATGTTGTACTTGGAGTGACCCACAAACCCCGGAGAAGACTGACCTCCGCCCATGACGCCGGCCAGGGTCGTAAACTTCATTCCGCAGGGAGTCTCTCCGGTGTAGTCCCGGTTCACCGTCATGATACCGTTGCAACCCGGGATCACGGCGGCAATGCACTCGCAGCACCCGCAGGTGGTCATGGGATCAATAACCAGGCTGTAAAAATTGTAGTGGTCAATGGTCTGGCGTGATGCCTTGAACACGAAATCGTTCACCCCTTTCCACTGCCCCAGCTTGGGATCCAGGCACTCCCCTTTCAGCACCGGCTGGTTCGGACCCGTGGGGTTGATCTCAAAAGAGGCCTTGCAGTCCATCCAGTTGTAGGCCCCGCACAACCCGGTTCGCTCAGGGCTGATGACGCACACATGGCTTGGCGCAAAGGACTGGCAGAGCGTGCAGGAGTAGTAAGTCTCCACCGCCTCGTCCGTCATCTTTTCCACGCGGTCGTCTCGCGTTTTGTACTCTGCCCTGGCTCTTGCCGTCAGCTTGTCCACGTCGTCTTTATTCGTGTAGAGCGTCACCTGGATCTTGTCCAGAATGCTCCCGAAGTCCTGGTGGAGCTTGGCATGGAGAATGGTACCGATGTGTTTGAGGGAGAAGCCTTTTTCCACCGCCTGCTCACCCACACGGATCCAGGCGATATCCCTCTGCCCGATGTGCATGACGCCCTGGGCATAGTTGATGAGGTGGTGAATTTGCCGCTCCAGGATGGGCTCAAAATCAGGCTGCATCTTGCGTCCCGCCACCTGGACATACATCCCAAGAGGCAACCGCGACCCTTTCTTAACGTCTTTGATGTCAGGGCCCACGAGTTCGACTTTCCCGTCTTCAATCTGGTTCATCTCAGCCATTTTACAGAGCTCGGTGCACTGGGTCTTCCCACCGCCCGTCTCCAGATAGAGATCGTCCTTACGAACCCGTTCCCCTTCGAAGGCCGGACCATAGGCCAGAGGAATGTCCACCTTGGCCACACTGACTTTGAGGCCTCGAATCTCAATGGACTTGGAAGGCATGTCNTCGTGAAGGANGTTTGCCACCACATGCTCGTAGGTGCAGACNCCGGTGGGGAGGATTTCAGGAATGTCCGTGTCGGAAATCGTGGGGAATCCCCAGTTGACGCAGCCGGCCGCATTGGCCGCCCATTCCGCGTTGACCTCTCCCAGGGCGTTGACAAAAGCAAACACGCGGTCTTTCTGGTACTTGAGCTGTTTCTTATAATCTCCGGGCTGAATGCCGCCGAAAGCCATGCCGGCGCGGTTCGCAAAACCCAGGGCAAACACCGCAGCCGAGATGTCCGGACCAAAAGGAACAAGACGCGTGTTCCAGCCGATCTGCACCTTTTCCTGCACGAGCTGCTGGGCAAAGGTGGTTCCGTTCTGGTTCGCGGCCATGAAGACGTAAATGGTCTTGAGCTGGTACTCCTCGGCCATCTTCTTGGCGGTCTTCGAATCCGGGGCCGCGCCCACAATCGCCGCAAACCCAGGAGCCGTGCCGTCCACAAACTCGACGCCTCTTTTCCTCATGATCTTGTCGTCCGCTGCGCCGAGCCACAGTTTTCCGTTGTCCAGATCCGGGTCTTCCACTTCCGGTTGGTAGAAGTTCGGATCTTCCACGTATCGAATCGCCTCCACGATCTCTTCGGCAAAGAGAGCTGCCATGCCTGCATCGAGGAGCGGGCCGAGATAAGGCACGTGACAGTCTTTCTTGACGTGGGGCGGCAAAAGCTTTCGCGCAAACTCAAGGGGCTTTCTCGCAGAATCCAGATCAGTCACCTTCATTCCTGTGAGGGAATAAATGATGGGCAAGAAATAGGCCGTGTTGGGGAAGGCTATTTTCTGGGCTCCGCCATAGGTTTCCAGGGCCTGTTTGTACTTTCCCTCCGCCTTCGAGACGATATTGTACGCACCCTGGATCGCTGCAAACGCAACTAATTTCGACATACCTTGTTTCCTCCCTTCTTAAGAGGCATTGAATGGATTGTTTCTTATTCTCAAGCCCTAAGGGCTTTTACTCCATAATCGTTTCAGATGCGGTTCTCAAACGCGCCTGTGGATCCGGTCGAGATTCTTGACCAGCCGGTCCACAAGGGTTTCAGGCTCTTTGGCCAAGCGCTTGGCGGCCTTGTCTTCTTCTTTGGCCTTCCTCTCGGCAGCGGCCGCTTCTTTTTCCTCAGCCCTCTTTTCCTCCAGGGCCTGAAGCTGATCTTTGTCCTGAGCAGCGGCCTTTTCCTTGGCCCTCTTTTCTCTCAGAGCCTGGAGCTCATCTTTCTCTTTGGCGGCAGCCTCGACCTTTTTCCTGGCCTCTGCTTCGGCTTGCGCTTTTGCATCCGCTTCAGCCTTTACTTTTGCCTGGGCTTCGGCCTTTACCTTGTCTTCCGCTTCCTTCTTCGCTCTTGCCTCTGCTTCGGCCTTGGCCCTGGCTTCTGCTTCGGCTTTGGCATCCGGTTCCGCTTTGGCTTCCTCAGCCTTGGGCTTGAGCTCCACAACTTTCTCGGCAGGCTTGGCCGGCGCTTTGGGTTTTTCCTCTTTCTTGGGCGCTGCTGCAGCCTTGGCCGCTTTTTCTTTGGCCGGCGCTTCCTCTTTGCCCACCGCGGTCTGCGGTTGCGGTGAAATCGAAATCAGATCCGCCTCCTTGAGGGGGAGCTTTTTGGCAACAGGCTTAACATCCGTTGCAGCGCCCCCCTTCACCATTCGGTCGATGAACGCGCGAACGAGCCTCAGGCTTTCCGGGTGCCGCAGGATCACCACATCCGACCCGGCCATGAGGTAGCATGCGGCCGCAACGCTCTCCATCAGGATTCCCCTTTTCTCAGGGTCTCCAAGGGTCGGGGCATCCTCGATGGATTGACCGGCTTCCTTGCACTTCCAGATTTCATTGCCCACATTGGAAATCATCGGGATCTGGAGCTTGTCGTCTTCCTGGGTGAGGGCGGCCATCCGGATCCGTTCCATCACGGAGTATGAATACTCCAGGCCGTACCCGAGTCCGCCGGTGGTAGGATCAACAACGATCTTGTTGGTTGCAACGCCCAGGTTCCCGAGCAGAATGTTCAGCTGCTTGGCCAGATTGACGTCGATGGGAGAGGAAGCGACAATGATGTGCCCGTAGGCAAGAGCGCTGGCTCCCACGCCCTTGTGGTTTCCTTCCTCCACGGGGGAGAGGGAAACATTCTTCCCTTGGCAGGTCTCGGAAATCTTTTTGAGCACTTCCTCGTCCTTCTGGTTGTTCGCGGTACCCCAGACCACCACAGGAACATTCACCGCATCGATCACTTTCTTTGCAACGGCAGCCGCCTCGTCCGGCTTCCTGTCCATTCCGTTGGGATCGATGCTCTTCATTTGCAGGACAATGAGATCCGCGCCGTAGTCCTTCACACATTTCTTGGCCCATGCTTCGGGTGAGGAAATCACATCCTTGAACGGCTCCACTGCAGCAGCAGGCCAGTCTTTCGAAGGGTCATAGTCCCAGATCTCCATGGCGATCTTGGGCGGATTGGGCATTTTCCCTTCAAAGACATAGAACGGATACGATTCCTCTCCACCCAGGGTGAGGGCCCCTTTCCCTGTTCCGATGGTCGTGGTCCCTATCTTCCCAGAATAGGGTTGCTTTGGAAATTCAAAGGCCAATGTCGTTCCCTCCTTGTCTGATGAGAGTGTCATCTGAATTCCGATGAACCCGGAAATCAGGAAACAAACAATTAAAAAACGGGCGCACAAAGATCGTCCGTGCACCCGGTTTCAATACACGCGAGCGCGCCACGATGGTCTGAAACACACCTGTTTTGTTGAGATGCAACAGGACTGGGAAATAAAACTTTTTCCCAACCGCCCTATGGGGGAAAGGAAAAATCCTCTCTAAAGAGGAATTTTTACCATATTGAAGCGAAAATGCCTTGTCAAGAATTTTTTGCCTGTAAATTGAAGGCTTTTCCCATTCAAAAGCCCTAGATTTGGTGGGTTGTAGACGATGCCCACAACATCTTGCTGTCAAAGAATTGCCTCAAATATCTTGAATGCCTTTTCTACGGCCTTGCTTTTCGTCGTAAGTTGGGTCGTCGGCTTTCCGCTCAGATCAAATTCCCTGATCAACGGATCGTCCGGAATGATCCCGGAGAGCTCGAGTCCGAATTCCTTGGTGCTCTTCTCGATATCCGCTTCCTGATTCTCTTTGGCCTGATTGACCAGAAACGCCTTCTTCTTGATGTTCAGCGGGAGTTCTTGGGTGAGCTCGAGGATTCTGGCAGCCGCCTGAATCCCTCTCCGGCTCGGGTCGGAAACAATGAGGAGAAGATCGATGTTGTTGGTCGTGAGCCGGCTGATGTGTTCCATTCCCGCTTCATTGTCCACAACGATGTAGGCGTAATTATTGATGAGTCGATCCAGGTAATTGGTGAGAAGCGTGTTGGCGGCACAGTAACACCCTGGCCCTTCGGGCCTTCCCATAACCACGAGATCGTATCCCTTGGCTTCTACAAGGGCTTGCTCCAGTTTCATTTCCATAAAAATGTCCTTGGTCATTCCGGTAGCCACACCCTTTTTCATCTCCTCGCGGGCATCCCCGAGAGTCTCCTGCACCTCCAGCCCCAGGACTTCGTTGAGGTTGGCATTCGCATCCGCGTCCACCGCGAGCACAGGGACCTTTCCTTTTTCCACCAGGTATTTGACCAGCAACCCGGCAACGGTTGTTTTGCCTGTTCCGCCTTTTCCTGCCAAACCAATCGAGTAAGCCATGATATCCTCCTAATGCGTGCACTTGGACTCAACTAAAAACTGTTTTAGCCCCGGACGGGAGGTGTGGTCTCTGGCGAGCTCGCAACCGGAAATGGCCTCGCCCCGTCAACCGCAGAAATGGTTGCGGCTCTAAAGAGACCACTCCCCCCAGTCCGGGATAAAATACTTCAAAGCACGTTGCCAATAAGTTTTGTTCTAACCGCTTAATCGGGAGATTTTAGTTGCCATCCACTCTAGATTTTTCTAATATTCAGGCACCGTTAAAGCAAGAAAACACCCCACTATGAGCCATCGGAAAGACATTTGGGCAGAGGTGTCCAAGAATTTAGAATTTAAGATGAGTAAGGGAGAATTCAAGACTTGGTTTTCCCGNGTATCNTTGCGGCGGTATGATCCTGAAGTGGTGGTTCTTGGAGTGCCGAACAAGTTCGTGGCGAACTGGTTGAATGATAACTATATGATNGACATTAAGAAGTCATTTAAGAAAATCGTTAAGGCTTCTCCGAGCATCCATTTTTCGTATGATCACGGCGCAACGGAAAGAGAACTCCGCCAGGCTGAGAAATCAGAGACCTACTTAAAGCGCCGGCTGAATCCTTCAATGACCTTTGACAGTTTCATCACGGGAGAATGTAACCGGTTCGCGTGTTCCTCAGCGCAAGAAGTCGCGGAGAAGAGAACAGAAGAATATAATTTGTTGTATCTCTACTGTGTGAACGGATTAGGAAAGAGTCACCTCCTCCATGCGGTTGGTAATCATCGGCTTAAGAAGAACCCCCGTTCCCGGTTGAGGTATCTTTCTTCAGAGGGATTCGGTTCGGATTTTACTTACTCCTTAAAGAGCGACAGGCTTGACGATTTTAGGTCGGAGTTATCTAATCTCGATCTTCTGCTCTTTGATGACATACATCACCTCGCCAATCGCGAGAAAACCCAGGAGGAGTTTCTTTCTATTTTCAATACCCTTTACAGCCAAAAGAAACAGCTTGTGATCAGTGGGGACAGCGCACCTAATAAACTCAGAAATATCAACCCGGAGTTGAAGTCTCGCCTCGGTTGGGGCCTTTTAGCGGAGATTCGCGATCCGGATCAGAATCTGAAGATCTCGATCATCAAGAAAAAGGCCGCTGAATATAACTTGACTCTACCCGAGGATGTAGTGTTTTTCTTATCCAATTCGAGTGGCGACATCAAAAACCTTTTAAAAAATATGATTCGTGTGCAAACCTTTGCGTCGCTTCACGACGGACCCATGAGTATCTCCACGGTTAAAGCTTTAATGCGAGACAAGAATAGAAGCGAGATCAACCTCGAAGACATTATGACCACGACAGCTGGGTACTTCAATATCTCCATGAGCGACCTCCTTTCGAAAAAGAAGAACCGTATTTACTCGTATCCTCGACAACTGGCTATGTATCTGGCTAGAAAATACACGGATCTTTCGTTTAAGGATATTGGTCAATCCTTCAGTCATAAGGATCATTCCACTGTGATCCACGCGCTCAGAAAGATAGAAAAGGAGAAGGATGAGCAAAAGGAAGTTCAGGGGGATCTCAGTAAGATCGAGAGCCTCTTGGGTTGACATTTTAACGACAAGTATTCCTGTGAGCGGAGATGATCTTGGAGTTTTATGGATCAGAACATAGATTGTGAGGGCAGACTCCATCGAACCTTTCAAAAGGGTCACTGTTTTATAGAAAAACATTTTTAGTAATTTTATTAAGTTATTACAGTTTTAAACAAACCAACACCTATAATGATGTACTATGATTAGAAGATCTTGGAGGCAATTATGGAAATTAGAATAGACAAAGATGAACTGATGAAGGCGGTCTCCAGAGTGCAAAGCATCATCGAGAAAAGAAGCAATATGCCTATTCTCTCCATGATTCTTCTCTCAGCTCAAGAATCGTCGATCCAGATCTCTGCAACGGATCTTGAGATAAGCCTGCAGCAGCGAATCCCTGCGGAAGTCACTCAACCGGGAAACCTCACGATTTCAGGAAGAAAGCTCTTTGAGATTCTTAAAGAGAGCAAGCATCCGAGTATTCACATCAAAGAAAAAGAGAACAACTGGGTTTTTATCTCTGATGAACGCGCAAAATATAATCTAGCGTCCCTCTCACCGGAGGAATACCCTGTTTTTGTAGAGCCGGAGGACGTTCCTATGGCTCAACTTAACGGCGAGCTCCTGCGAGAAATGATCGATAAAACAATCTACTCGGTCACGCTCGAGGAAGCGGGATTCAAGCTCTCGGGAATTTTTGCAGAGAAAGTCGTTCGTGAAGGAAAAACCTATCTGAGGATGGTATCCACCGACGGCCACCGCCTATCGCTGATTGATAAAGAGGTCAAGGATATCGAAAAGATCAAGTTGGACGGCGGAGTCATGATTCCAAAAAAGGGAATGGCGGAACTGAGTAAACTGGCGAGCGAAGGTGGAGAGATCGAAATAGGCTTNAAGCAGAGCAATTGTGTTGCGAGAAAGGAAAACTCACTTATTGTGATCCGGTTGCTTGAAAGCAAGTTCCCCGATTACAGTGCCGTGATCCCGAAGAAGATCAAAGGTGTNGTGAAGGTTAAAAGGGAAGATCTCCTGGATGGAATGAAGAAAATGATCATTCTTGCAACAGAGACGTACAGGGGTGTGAAGGTGAGCCTTGACAAAGGAGCTCTGGAGTTGGTCTCTATCAACCCTGACCTGGGGGATGCTCAAGAGAAGCTGGAGGTGGATTATAAAGGGGAGCGGCTGGAGGCAGGTTTTAATCCACGCTATTTCATTGATGCCCTCCAGAATATGGCCACAGAGGTTGTGGAGCTGGGTTTCATCGATAATTCAAGTCCCTGCGTCATTAAGGGAAAAGACGACGAGGGATTTCTTGGTTTGATTATGCCNATGAGGCTGTGAAATGGCGGAACGCAATTCAAGTTACGGTGCAGCGGATATAAAAGTTCTGGAAGGCCTGACGGCGGTCCGCAAAAGACCGGCGATGTACATCGGGAACACGGCCTTCGAAGGATTGCATCACCTGGTGTATGAGGTGGTGGACAACAGTATCGACGAGGCGCTGGCGGAATACTGCAACTTCATCGACATCAAGATCCTTGGGGACAACACTGTCGAGGTCTTTGACAACGGCCGGGGCATTCCAGTGGATATGCACGAAACCGAGCACGTGCCGGCCCTCGAAGTGGTCATGACAAAACTGCATGCCGGGGGTAAATTCGACAACAAGAGCTATAAGGTCTCGGGAGGTCTCCACGGGGTAGGCGTGTCGGTGGTCAATGCGTTGGCGGAGTTTCTCGAGGTGGAAGTGTACCGGGACGGCAAGATTTACTTTCAGCGCTTTGAGAGGGGCGACAAAGTCACGGAACTGAAAGTCATCGGCGAGACGGCCAAGAAAGGCACGAAGGTCCACTTCAAACCGGATCCTGAGATTTTTGAAACCACGGAATTTGATTTTGAGACCCTGGCCCGCCGGATGAGGGAACTCGCTTTTCTGACCCGAGGCGTCAAAATACAGATCGCGGACGAGCGCACCGGCAAATCCAAAGAGTTCAAGTACGAAGGGGGAATCAAATCCTTCGTCCAGTATCTCAATAAGAGTAAAGCCGTTCTTCATCCGGACCCGGTCTACATCAACGGGGAAAAGAACAGTGTGATGATGGAAGCATCGTTTCAGTACAATGACTCCTACAACGAAATCATCTGCGCCTTTGCAAACAACATCAACACCAGGGAAGGTGGGACCCACCTGATCGGGTTCAAGTCCGCTCTAACCAGGGGCATCAATCAGTACCTGTCGAGTTCCCCACTGTCTAAGTCCTTCAAAGAAAAACTGACCGGCGACGATGTGAGAGAAGGCCTGACCGCAGTGGTGAGCGTAAAGCTCCCCAACCCACAGTATGAAGGCCAGACCAAGAGCAAGCTCGGAAACAGCGAAATTAAGGGTCTCATGGAGACCCTCGTCAACGAAGGCCTGAGCGTATTTTTTGAAGAAAACCCTTCTGTGGCCAAGGCCATTATCTCCAAAGTGATTGATGCGGCCCGGGCTCGGGAGGCCGCCCGAAAAGCCAAAGAGCTTGCCAGGCGAAAAGGAGTGCTCGCCGACTTCTCTCTGCCGGGAAAACTGGCCGACTGTCAGGAGAGAGACCCGGAAAGAAGTGAGGTGTTTATCGTGGAGGGGGATTCGGCCGGCGGCTCTGCCAAACAGGGCAGAGACAGAAGGTTTCAGGCGATTCTACCCCTCAAGGGAAAGATCCTCAATGTGGAGAAGTCCCGGTTTGACAAGATGATGTCGAGCGATGAGATCAAGACCATGATCGCAGCGCTCGGCACAGGAATCGGAGACAAGGAATACGACATTCAGCGCCTTCGTTACCACAAGGTGATCATCATGACGGATGCGGACGTGGACGGGGCTCATATCCGCACGCTCCTCCTGACCTTCTTTTTCCGTCAAATGCCGGATCTCATCGAAAAGGGCCACCTCTACGTGGCGCAGCCGCCCCTCTACCGGGTGGCGGACGGAAAGAAGGAGCAGTATGTGAAGGACGAGGAGACTTTCAATGAGCTCATCATCAGGAGGATCGCCGACAAAGAACGGCTCCTCGTGGCGAAAAAGGATGATGTGTCCGGCCAGAAACTGAGCGTTTTTCTGAAGAACCTGATCCGATATTACGACAATCTGAAAGAGCTCGAGAGAAGAGGATACAGCGAGCGATTCATCGAGTTCATTGCCTCCTATGCCGTCAAAGACAAGGACTTCTACAAGGCGATGGAGTCCATGGAAACGTTCATCCACAGCCTGAGCGATGCCGGTTTTGACGTGCAGGACCTGCGCCTCGCGGAGGGAGGACACTACGAGTTCAGTGTCTCCGACCCGACAAACGGAGGGCACCATTTCAAGATCCTTTGGGACTTTTTTGTGTCCCCCCAGCTGAGGCGGGTGATGGAGATCGCGCGTCAGCTCAAGGACTACAGAGGCCGTGAGTTCAAGCTTGACGAAGAGGCGGATGGAAAAGTGATCACGGATTGGCCCTCGCTCCTCGAGGAACTGATGAACAGGGGCAAGAGCGGCCTGGGTATTCAGCGATACAAGGGCCTCGGGGAAATGAATCCATCTCAGCTCTGGGACACCACCATGGATCCGGAAAAAAGAAGCCTCCTGCGCGTCAGGGTGGAAGACGTGGTGGAGGCGGATGAGATTTTCAATATCCTCATGGGCGACAAGGTGGAACCGAGGAGAGAGTTCATCTACAACAATGCTCTGGAAGTGAAAGAACTCGATATCTGATCCCTACTTGGATCTTGAGCATAGAGCAGGGAGCATAACGCCAAGAGGAAACGCTCTTTCAGCTGATACTCTTGGTTTTTTGTTATTGATTGTTTAGGGGTTGTTCCTATGACTGCCAATCCAGTGATGGACATGGTTAATATTGAAGAGGAGATGAAGAAGTCTTATCTCGAGTACTCCATGAGCGTCATTGTGGGAAGAGCGCTTCCCGATGTGCGCGACGGGCTCAAGCCGGTCCACCGACGCGTGCTCTACGCCATGCACGACATGAAGAATTATTTCAACCGGCCCTACAAGAAATCGGCGAGGGTCGTCGGCGATGTGATCGGAAAGTTTCATCCCCACGGCGATGCGGCGGTCTACGACACCATTGTCCGGCTGGCTCAGGATTTTTCCATGAGATACCCCCTGGTGGACGGGCAGGGGAACTTCGGCTCTGTGGACGGAGACCCTCCGGCGGCCATGCGGTACACGGAAGTCCGCATGACCCGCCTGGCCCAGAATTTCCTGGATGACATCGACAAAGAGACCGTGGATTTCGTCCCGAACTATGACGGCTCTCTTGAGGAACCCTCCCTCCTTCCCACCTCGATTCCGAATCTTTTGGTGAACGGCTCCTCGGGAATCGCCGTAGGCATGGCCACCAACATCCCTCCCCACAACCTCAAAGAGGTGACGCTGGCCGTTGAAAGGGTGATTGACGATCCGGAAGTCACCATCAAAGACCTGATGAGAATTGTTCCTGGGCCGGATTTCCCGACAGCCGGGTTCATCCTGGCCACGGCGGGCATCAAGGAGGCCTATGAGACAGGCAAGGGCATCATCAAAATCAGGGCCAGGGCTTTTATCGAAAAGGTCGGGCAAAACAGGGAGAGGATCATCATCTCTGAAATTCCCTTCATGGTGAACAAGGCCAAGCTCCTGGAACGGATCGCAGAGCTGGTCAAGGAGAAAAAGGTGGAGGGTGTGTCGGACATCCGGGACGAATCAGACCGGGACGGCATGAGAGTTGCTGTGGATGTCAAACGGGAAGGAAACGCCCTGGTGATCATGAATCGACTGTACAAGTACACCCAGATGGAGGTTTCCTTCGGCATCATCTTTCTGGCCATTGTCAAAGGCCGGCCCCAGGTGCTCAACCTCAAGGAGATGCTGGCTCTGTTCGTCGAGCACCGGCGGGAGATCATCGTCAGAAGAACGATTTATGACCTCAGGAAGGCGGAAGAAAGAGCCCACATCCTGGAAGGTTTGAAAAAGGCGCTGGATGCCTTGGACGAGATCATAGAAGCCATCCGATCCTCCGCGGATCCTAAAGAGGCGAAATCCCGGCTCATGGCGGATTTCTCTCTCACCGAGGTGCAAGCCCAGGCCATCCTGGACATGAGGCTTCAGAGACTGACCGGGCTCGAGAGAGAGAAGATCCACGCCGAATACCAGGAGCTCCTGAAAAACATCTCCCAGTACAAGGCGATCCTGGCCAGTCCTGCCATGGTGCTGCAAATCATCAAGGACGAGATGAAGCAAATCCGGGAGATCTTTGGAGACGAGCGCCGGACCGAGATCCTGCAGGAGACCGGGCAGATTGATGTGGAAGACCTCATTGCCGAAGAAGACATGGTGGTCACCATCAGCCATGAAGGCTACATCAAGAGAAACCCCATCAGTCTGTACCGGGCTCAGAGGCGGGGAGGCAAGGGATTGACAGGCGCCAGGCCCAAAGAAGAGGACTTTGTGGAGATGCTCTTCGT
>JGI20214J51088_10002478_pt1 | contig 12260 bp, 17 predicted proteins | sample WetSurMetagenome_FD_51088 | JGI IMG/M metagenome (IMG submission 51088)
CATGTCGGCGAGAGGCTGGAGCACGGCAGCCAGCGTGGCCATGAATTTGGGTTTGTCGGAGTGAGCGCTGGTTACGCGGTCCGTCCAAACGGTAATGTCTCCAGACATTTACGTCACCACAATCGTGATTATGGATGTGGTGCACGTCGCCGCCTCGTTGAAGGCGATTGCGACATCCGCCGCCGCTGGCGAACCAGTGCGCGCCTGCAATATCGAGGTCACATTGTACGTGTCACTCAGGGCGTCCAGCGTGGCTTGGGTGAGGCCGGTTGCCGTCGTGGACTCGCTGCCGCGAAGGTTTGCCGGACCGTAAAGACGATTGAGGTAGCTGTCCTCACCGATGTCAAGCCCGCCAATGAATTGTACAACAGCAGCTTTTATCAAGTCGCCCGTGGACGACAGGTATCCAGCGAGGGCCTTTACTGTTATGGTCATCGTAATCGGCACAGCGACGAGGCCATAATAGTGTATCGTGTTGGTAACACCCTTGCTGTCTGTGACAACATAACTTGTGCCGCCGCATGTTGTGGAGCCGGGTGACTTTTTCGCAGCAATGGCCGTTGCAATGAGCACAGTGCTCCCGCCTTCGACCACTACGCCGATGGAGTGCGCCGTCATGCCGTTGGAGTCTGTGGAATTGGTGTCGTTTTCGTAGGCCATGGTGCGACCTACTCCCGCCGTGTCAGCCACAGCCGCACGTATCGACTCTAGAGGCGTCAGAGCGGGCAGAGCCACAGACGCGGCCTGACGGACACGCAACGCCGCATCACTCTCCACGGGGGCGCCAAGCGTTGCTGCGGCGGTATTTGTGCAGGTTTGCCAGCCAGCGGTAGGCGTGAGGATATTGACGAGCGTATTGGGCGCCGCCGGAACTGCGCCCGCCGCCGTGCATGTCGCAGTAACCGCAATGGAGCCGCCCGAAGGAATAACTGTCGTGGGGACAGCCCATTGCGTGTTGAGGTTTTGGTTGTCGCCAATCAGCGCGCCGGTGAGCGTGGTTCCTGCAACGCCGATTAGCGTCACGGTCGCAGTGCTCGCGGTCGGGACGTGGCGCGCCAAGCCGTTGATTTTGACGTTGCTGCTCAGCGCTGCGCTTTGGGCCGTGGCGGGTGAAAATGAGCCGTAGACCGCGACGAACGCCTGACTCAGGTCAAAATACGCCTGCGCCTCCACAGCGAGCCACTGACCATCCTGGGATTCGGGGGTGAGGATGCTATCAGACCCGTATATCGTGTAATAAGCGTTCTGATACGCGGACAATATGTCAGCGTAGCTCGGCGCGGTGATACCCGTGGCCGAGATCGTCGGAACTGGAATTGCCAAGGGTTACACCGTTGTTGTTACTGAGGTTGCGCCGTATCGTGTGGTGACGGTCATTTGCACGGACATCGCACGCGTGACGGGATCAACCGCGCTGGCGTAGGCGTCGATCGAGACAACCCCCGGCGTCTCCAGGACGGCCTCTTTGATCGCGAGATCGCGGAGCGCCGCCGTGCCGGTTCCGAGAATTTGGGTGTCCCAGGCCACGCCAGCGGTGGGATCAAGCCACCATTCGCCCTGGCGGAGAGCCAGTCGTGTGAGGATGCATTGGGCGACTGCGGCGGGGGTGTCCACGAGGAAATTCCCCGAGCCGCGCCCAAAAGTCATGTCGCCGTTTTCATCTAAAGCTCTGACGCGCATCACGTCGGCCCCGCTGTTACGCCGCCGCCAGTGGTGACACCAGCGTGGATGTGAGTGTTGAGAACCACGGTCCCGCCCTGGACGGTCCCTGCTGCGTGAAGATTTCCCGTGATCGCCGCACCGCTCGGGCCGGTGATAGTCCCGCTGACTGTGAGGGCTCCAGTGATGTTGACCGGACCAACGATGTTGCAGCCCGCCGCCGCGTGAATGTTGACAACGTTGCCCGCCGCAACCTCGATGTAAGTCGCCCCGGTTGCATCCCGGAGTTGGACCGTGCTTGTGCTGGCGGCAGTCGATGGCGCCTTCGCTTGGCTCAACATCGCCGGGATAAAAAACCCGTCCGAGATGTCGTGCATGCGCATCTCGGCTTGAGGCTGGACGCCGCCGCTTTGCCACCAGCTATCGATGCAGCGTTGGGCGAAGACGATAAGCCCTTCATCCCCTTCGGAAAGAGGGAACGTCAGTTGGAAACCGCCGCCGCCCGGAAATACAATCGGGCAGTTGATGCACATTGGAAGGGTGGCGTCGTCCCATCCCCCGTTCTGATTGCGCACTTTGGCCTGCACTGCCGGTTGAACGTTGGCCGTCTGCTGCCCCTTGCCTGCGCCTTTGTAAATGCCGGGGAGAGCCGTAAAAATGTTTGACTGATGTGACTTGAGTAACGCTTGAGTTGCGACCAGATCGTTGTCTATTCTTGCGCGTCTATCCATCAAGAAGCCCCATCAAGTGACAAACATACCAGGGATGAGTACCATTCTTGACCTCTATTATCGCCAGAGTGCTCCGCAACCAACACACGATAAATGCCATCATCTGTTGTCTTTGCAAATTGCGGCGGCGCGCCATATGATGGATACATGGCCCCATTCACGCTCGTCTGGTTGATATCTGCGTTGTTGATTTGGACCCGCCCGCCGATGCCAATCAAAGGGTTGAGCAGCGTCTTGATCTCAATGCCCTGTTCTGTGGCCTCCGGTACGCCAACCATGCCAGTCTGCGAGTTGATCTGAACCGCTTCGCCCGCTTTATAGCCATCGCGTTTGATAAACGTGAGTACGCCGTTCTGAATACTCCAAGTGGTCGCAGTCGAGTCCGCGATGTCGTTGAGCAACGCCCCTCCAAGCCCCCATAGGACTTTCCCACGCGGGAGCACGCCGCCAGTGCTGCCAACAGCTTTGAGAGCGTCCGGCGCCAGCGTTACGCCTTTGTCCGAAAGGGCTGTTTTGATGGCGTTCACTTGGTCAGCAGAGGAAGCAGAGTCCAGTGACTTCGCGACATAGCCAAAGGTGTGAGCAACAAGAGCATCCGCAGCCATGATATCAACATAGGAATCAACGTTGTTTTCTTTGCCCTTCTTTACCTGCATGATCTGACCCTTGAAGATCAGGGCGTAGTTACCGTCCTGATATCCGGCCTGAAGACTTACTTCCTGAAACTCCTTTTGAATGGAGTTGGCTGTCTCATCCTTGAGATTATAAACCCTGATCCACGCTGTATTTGGCGCACCCGCCTGCATGGCCTGCGTTTTGAACCGGATGTGCATGTCGGACAAGTCAAGCCCATCCGAGCCTGTGTTGACCACAAGGCCGCACTTGCGAAGCCATTGATTTGGCATCAGGAAGGTGTTCCGGAGTTGTACTTTGGCGCGGGCTGGAGCGACTTCGTCCCGCCATTTGATGTGTTATTCATTTGCACAGTTTGCGTGGTCGCCAGAAGTATTTCCTGACATTCACAGGTCATCATAAGGGCGTTTTCGCTCGTACCGTCAGTAACCACGCTTATCCGAGAGATTATCATATTCTTGTAACTGCGTTTTCCGGTCACGACGTCGAGCAATTCCCGCGACGCCTGGAGGGCGAGGAATTTGCTGTAGACCGTGCGGACATAATCGGTGTCGAATGAGCCTTCAAGCAACCCTTCGACTACACCAAATAGTGCCCTAAGACTTGAATTTGACCACCCGCAGCGGATCGTGACCTTTGAAGGCTGCTTGTAGGCATGGTCAGCAATGCTTGAACCTGTCTCAACAGGGTGTTGCGTGATGACAAGGGAGTCTTCGTGCCGCTCTTCTATCGTGACATCTGCCACAAATCCCCCGATAGAACGCGGGCGCACGAATATGGACTGGATCGCCGCTGAGGCGGCGCTGCCAGCAATACCGGCCGCCGTTCCAACGAGGGCGCCGCCAAGAAAACTCGTCATCAGCGCATTGCGTCCATTCTGATCATGAGGTGGCGGGTCAGTTCATCAGCGCCATCACGCATCGCCCCCCGCAAGCCTTCCGGATCGGTGACGCCGTTGATGTGGATGGCAAGGTTGTTGTGCTGAGCGATATTGGGCGACGTCTCGGCGGGCTGATCCGCTGTTGGTTCAGACGGGGTTGAAGGCGCAGCGGGGCGCCCAAGATCAGCGCGGAACCATCGGTCGGCTGCATCTCCGCGAGATCGGATGTTGCCGTAGGTGTCTGCTGGGCGCTCATACTCGGGGACAAGCACGCTGACGCCCCCACGCGCAGTATCCTGCTGGCGAAGATGATCTCCGGCGCGCCGGTATTTCCCCTTCGTCAATTCGTGTTGGACGAAAGCTAGTTGTTCAGCGATATCGCTACCGCGAATATCGTGGCCAGCCCATTCCTTGAACTCGTGCTGGCGCTCAGGGTGCCATTGGGCGACGCCATAAGCCAAGCCTCCGTCACCAACCTCCGCAGGGTTAAAGTTGGCCGTTTCACCGCTCAGCGTGCCAGCAATGGCCCATGCCTGCGCCTTCGACCATCCCTGCTTCTTGAAATAGTCGGCGACGAAATCCCGGCGATCACTCCCATTTGGCGGGATGCGAATTGAGTTCGCATTCTCGCGCGGCGCAGTGGGATTGGCCACCGCCCCTGGAGTATGCTTCTCACTCTCCGCAAGATCAGGGAGCATCCAAAACGGCCGGTCTTGCCATTCGTGCTCCCCCATCCACCCCCTGACGCCAGCGCGGAACTTATCGCGCTTCTCCTTCAGCCCTTCGTGATGCTGTTCTGCGGAGATTGATGTTATCTTGTTGACCGATTGAACGAGCTTATCAAACCACTCTACGGCTTCCTGCGCTGGCTTAACAAGATTTGCGTACATCTTGTCGCTGAATATTCCGAGATCGCTCCCCAGCTTACGAAGAGATGTTTGGAACTCGTTAGAACTCCTAGCAAGTTCTTCTGTATTAAGCCCTGCCTCTTTAGCGCGCTGCTTGTAGTCGCCAGCCTCTTCCTTCATTTTGTCGATGTTCGTCCACATCTGGAAGAACACCGGCTCGGGAATGCCGAAGTTGGCCGCTTGCATCGCTGCTGCAAAATAGCCGTCCGGGCCAAACGCCTTCTTCATCCCCGTGACGAGTTGCTGCAAGCGCTCAACCGGGTCTTTCGCGCTGGCCCCATATGCACCAGCAAGCCCTTGTAGTCCGGGGTTCATACGCATGCTCGCGGCCATAGCCTCAATGGCCCCCTTCCCCTGGTCAGCGCTCAACCCGATCTGTGACGCGGCATAGGAGACGGCCTGGAGATTGGCGACAGTCGCGCCCGTCCGCTGGCTGGCCCAGTAGAGGTTCTCGTACTCCTTGGAGATTTTGACGACGGCGGCGGCAACGGCAACAGCGGTCCCAGTCGCGGCCAGCCCGAGCTTCGCAACATCGGCGGAGGACACGCCCACGCCGTCTTTGAACTTGCGGAACGAGGTTTCATCGACTTTGAAGCCGAGGCTAATGAGAAATTCTTTAATGGTATCAGCCATGTGGCGAATTCCTCATACCATCGCTCTAATCCGGCGGATGGCATAGTTGATTGATCTTCGAAGCGCGCCCGTGTCGATCAAAGGCTTGGTCCCCATGCGCGGGGCTTTGCGATTTTGCCGTTTCCAGATCGTGTAGGGCGCAAGGGGGACAAATGGCCCGTCCGTGATCTTCTTCCGGACCGCCGCTTGAGCCCGAAGCCCGAGAGCATGGAGCCCCCTATCGACGGCCTCCGGACCACGCCCCGCTATCGCCACGTCCGCGATCTTGTGCAGCCGCCCGATAATCTCGGGCTGCATCGTCTCCATTGCCGGGACCAGGAACGGCCGGGGCCGGATGTGTGATGCCGGTTCGCCGAACTCGTTGATGTAGCCGATCTCCGCGTTGTTCGGAGGCGTCACGGTCTCTCCAGGCTCGGGCACCCGGAATGCGTTTTCAGCGGGAACGCCCACCATAACGCGGGTGTTTGCCATCGCCCGGATGGAGGCGAGCACCTGTGGCGTGAGGTCTTTGATCGTCTTGACGCCGCTTTGCATCGTTGCGGCCTTTCTGAAGCGTTGGATTGCAGGCAACAAAAAAGCCGCTCCGAAATGGGCGGCCTTTATTTTGATGCTGTGTATGTCTGCCGTTAACCGCTAAGCCGCGCGGACTAAGACCACGCCATCAGCAGGCATGCCATCATACTCGTCTATAAATTTGATGCCGTCGCCTGTCAGCACGCCAACAATTGCCTTCATGCTCGCTCTCGTGGGGTTTGTTCTGCCCACCTCGAATAGGCTTAGGGACTGCTTCGAGATAAGCGCTCTCTCAGCAAGCTCGGCTTGGCTGATGTTGAGCAGGCCACGCGCGGCGCGGCATTGTGCGGCGGATATTCTCATTTGTTTTTAATGCCATGATTATGAGGGAAACGCAACATTCCCGGCGTTGCGCCGTTGACATTTCTCTAATCATACACTAAAAATATAGCGTGTCAATGAGACACGAAGAACCCAGCGCAGAGAGATCAGCTCCACGCTGGGCCATGAACCTCTAACACAAGGGTCCTTCCCTATGCATAAGGCTGATACCCACCTTAATCAACAGGTGGTTGCCAATCCATTACCGCTTTCGGACGACGGCGCTGCAATCAAAAGCCTTGTCCCGATCGGGAACTGCATCTTTGATGGCCGCTCGATTCAAACCGTCAACGCTCGCGACCTTCACACCTTCCTTGAAAATCGCGATCATTTTACGGCTTGGATCAGGGACCGCATTCGGCAATATGGCTTCGTTGATGGCGTTGATTTTGTTAGTTTTTCGGAAAACGCCGAAAAACCCACAGGGGGGCGGCCTCTTCTGGAATGTGCCCTTACCATGGATATGGCCAAAGAACTTGCCATGGTTGAGCGCAACGAGAAGGGCAGACAGGCGCGCCGGTATTTCCTGGACTGCGAGCGCCGCGCCAAAGCCGCGCAGGTTCCCGCCGTCGTTGTCCGCAGGTCGTCGCGTCGCTCAAAGGAAGAGGTCGCCTTGGCTCGCGCCGAAGTCACCCGAGCGCTGGCTGAGACCACCCGTGTTGTTCAGGAGGCAGCGGCGTCCACAGTGAAGACATACGCCGATCTGCTTCAATCCGTCCTCTCCTTTGATGCCAACGCCGCTTTCATCGCCGGTTGTAACGCAGCTAAGGCGGCCCACGGCGTGGACGTCCGCCAGTCAACCGCGATCACGCATATCGATTCAGAGTCTCAACAAACTTGGCATACGCCAACAGAGTTGGGAAAGATCGAGAATGGCTTGAGTGCCGTCAAGATCAATCAGACGCTTGAGAAAGCAGGACTGCAAACGAAGCCAGACGGTAAACAGTGGGTTCCCACCGATGAAGGCAAAAAATACAGCAGGATTTTAGACACTGGGAAAAAGCACAGCAGTGGCGTTCCCGTGACTCAATTGAAATGGTCGAAGGACGTCTTACAAAAGATGGGATCAGCGATCTAAGCAAGGAGGCCCGGTTCATCGCCGGGTCTCACCCGCTATTTCTCGCGCCCGCCGCTCATTTTCCGCCCGCACAGCCAGCGCGTCATGCATGCGCGCCAGATCCATTAGCCCGAGCGCGCCATCAATCAGACTCTCGTATTTGCACATCCCCGCGAGAACCGGCGCCATCAGCCAGTCTTCGCCGTCCGGCATACTCACCCAATCGCCCCCGTCGTCCCCGCCCCCGAAGCGGAGGGGCTTTCGGCGAAAAAATCAATGAGACCGTTGGTTTGCAGCACGTTCCACATGACCGTGAGCATTGATTTCAGATCGTCGATGTCCGCGAACATCAGCACGCCGTTCGGAGCCACGGGCGCCCATCCGCTCGGCTGGCGACGCGAGACAGCGCCCCAGCATGTGCGGGTGACTTCGTCCATGTCTTCTTTCGAGATGTGTCCCGAGAGAGCCGTGAAGGCGCGCGGGAACGCCTCCGCGAGCTTTGTCTTGTCGTCCTGGGCCGCCAGGAAAGAGAGGACATGCGCCAGCTTGCGGCCGAGGTGGAATTGATCCATCGCCGAGAGCTTGCGAGCCTGATAGGTCTCGCCGTTGATCTGGAAATCAGACATCAGACGTTAATCCCCGTGCCAAGCAACTGCGACACTGCGCCGTGGAACGACCACTCGTTGACGCCGCCTTCCTTGGCGTAGGTGACGGGCGTATGGCGTTTGAATGCAATATCCGTCCCCGCGATTATGTCGCCCCGCGTCGCGTCGGCGACGGCCAGGGTGTTTTTGCCCCACAGCGCCGACGAAATCGCCTGCGCTTGGTAGAGCTGGGAGAGTTGGGCATTGACCGGCGAGGTTTTGAGCAGCCGCACGGTGATGTTGGCCGCTTTGCTGGCGTGCAGCGAATGCATGATCGTGCCGTCCGCGCCGACGGTCATGGTGTCTTTGTCGTCGATCATGTCGATCGTGATGCCCTCATCGGCGTTGCCTGCGCCATTGCCGAGAGAAATGGTTCCGCCAGGGCCGAGCAATGTGGCGCTAACGTTCGAAAACGCATATGTCGTCATTTATCAGCCCCTTAGCTCACGACGTTAATCTGAAGGTTTACGCTATGCACGGCGCCCGCCAAGCACGTGGCGATCTGAAACGCCACGGATTTGCGCGCGGCTCGGTCGGCTGTAGGCTGGTTGGAAATAGGCGGCTGGTAGACGTAGAAGCCTTTTGGCAGGAAATCGCCGGTCTTGATCTGTCCAAAGCTTGCGCCGGTCCAGACGCCAGGGGCGAGCAGCCCGTTGTTTACGCCCTGCGCCAGATCAGCCTCGAAGATCGTCGCGATTTGATGCATGCCGCCGTCTGTCTGCGGGATCTTCGTCGTGCTCGCCTTCAGTGCGCCGTATCCATCGGATTGGAGCGTGCTCTTGAGCCAATCGACGCCGATAATCGTATCGATGAACTGCCCGCTTGAGCAAATTCCAGGCTCGATTATGGCCGTGTTGTTGTTGTACGCCACGAACACGTTAATGTTGTAGCTTTCCAGGTTTGTAATCTGAGTCTGGTTGAGCGTTTCTGCAACAATTCCTGGCTCATTTTTGTACATGAGCGTGATTGCTGTATTGTTCGCACTCCAGTTAGTTGTTAGAATGCGGCCAAGCAAGCTCACGACAGCATAAACGCTTGAGCTTGAATACTGCACGATGGCGTTATAGCCCAACGCCTTGAGTTGGTATCCGATGTTGCTGGTGTCGCCCGATGTGAGCGCGCCCGCTTCACTAGTTGTCACACCGTAACGATGGGGCGCGGTCGATGACTGGCAGAAACCGGCAACTGCGACGTGATCCGAGTTGGCCGCGCTCAGGATCACGAGCCCATACCACTGATCGCTCCAGTTTGTGTCGAAGATGGTCGCCGCCGCCAGCGCGGTTTCCGCAGCGACGCCGCTGGCCTGATACGCTCCGGAGGAGGTCGAAGTCATTGCGAGCATGGCGCTGATGTCCACGCCCGAACCTGTCGCCGACACGAACGACACCGTGGAGCTTGCGCCGGTCGAATTCGATGTGACGACGAACCGTTTGTAGTTCGCATCCCAGGTCACAACCGCGCCGGTAAGCGCCGTCGAGATGACTGTGGCCACGCCGTTCAACGTGGTCTGGGCGCTGAAGTTCAATGAAGCGAGGTTCTGGACGCTGCCGCCATCGATGGTAATGCGCATCGACCCGGTCGTGATTGCCGTCCATACGGTCATAACCTGATTGGCCGCCGAGACTGCGCCGCCAACGAGTTGCCCCTTGGCCGCCGTCTTGCACCACCGCCCGATCAGCAACGATGTCGGCTGAGGCGACTGCGCGAACCATGCGGAGGCCGCCAGATATTCCTCAGCACTGGTCCCGAAATCCGTGCCAACAGCAGACGGGCTGCTGTAGTTCCGGAACCGGCTCACTGTATCGATGATTGCGGACGTGCCAAGGACAAGACACGAGTTGAAGTTAGGGGCCGTCGCGCCAGTAGGCGTCAACGACACGCTCGCGGTAATCAACCGTGAGATCGGTAGGCCGATTGTCATTGTTGTGGGAAACCTTAGGGTGTATTTACAGAGCCAGACACGCCACTATCCGTTGCAACGGTCGCGTGCGCGGTGAGGACGTCGAGGACGGGATAGACGCGCACGATCTCGCGCCGGACGGTGAACGGCAGATCGACCCGGTACAGCCAGCGCTGCTTGACGATCACAGGGACCGCCGTCAGATCGCCGCAGCCGACGAAGCCCATCCCTGCGCGGTTGAGCGTTTCCAGATTTTGGCCGATGGACAGCCCGTCCCGCAGGAGAGCCGCATATTGATCCACCAAGCCGCCCGTCCCGAGATCGTAGAAACTCACGAGAATGTCGATTTCCTCATGTCGCCGCAGCGTGTCAGAGCCGCTGGCATGGCCAACGTAGGGGAACGTGTCGGACTTTCGCGAGGTGTACCGGAACGCCGCCCAAGCCTGCCCCCCATCGGGGATGTCGGGAGGCTCAGATTGAAATGCTGGCCTCACCATTGGGCCAGGAAGCCCCGTGAGGGCTACGATAATTGGCTGGATGAAGGTGTTGAGCCCATCGCCTTGGAGAGGCGCAGGACTCGCGGCGGGCGACAGATAGCCGCCCGTGGAACTGTCTGCCATGGGCGACCTGCTGTTAGCGCGGAAAAAGGATCAGGCAATGGTCATCATTGGATCGACGTAGACCGTCGCGCTCGGCTTTGCGACGTAGACGCGCGCAACGACAGGGCCGGTTTGTGGTGTTGTCATCCGTGTGTAGCTATCAAGCTCCTGGGGCAGTCTTGCTAAATGTGGTGGCAGTCACAGTCTGCCCGATAACAACGCTGATACTGTCTACAGTCATGTCACCACCTCCACCTGTAGCGGTTACAGACCCCTGCTCAGAACATGTCGTGCCAGTGCTATCGTAAAAGCGGTAATGCCCGATGGAACCAGCTGCAGACATGCTTGTGGACCATACCCCGTTCATAGACACCACGCCGTTACTTGCCGAAGTGAGCCAGTCCGAGGGAAGTGTGATTGTTCCCAGCAGTACGCCAGACGCGGAGGCCGCACAGTCCACCGGCTGTATCCCTGTGTAGAAGCAGAGCGACGGCCCCGTTCCAAGCGTAGCTTCGAATTGCGCGCATAAGTTATTCCGAAGTGCTACCCCATATTGGATAGTCATGGTGTTGCCTCACGTCAAGCCGAAACGATATTTATTCCAAGATCTGAAATACCTGATGATGTTGAGTCGGCAGAAACCAACGCGTACAAGGCTGTGTTTGAGTAAACCTGTGGAAGACCCACTCGCAACATATCGTGTAAATCCGCGCTATTGGCAATAGGGATACGCCCAGACCACAGCCGCCGCATTACCAGCACGTTGAACGTTCCCGCCGATGCTACTGATCCAGCTACGTTAGTAACCTGCTGAATACCGCTATCTCCAGATGCAAACGGAAGTTGCCAACAACGCCCAACTGTTGGAGCGGTTGTTAGACCGGCTGCACCTGTAGTTTGTCCTGTTGTTCCGCTTTGGTTCGTATAAGTTACGTTTACCGCCTGATTGCCCGTAGCAGCCGTAACTTGCTCTGCCCACAATTCCAAGCCGTTGTAGTTAGTTCCGGGCAAACGTCCCGAGAACGACGGCTGAGAGGATAGGGCTGTATTGGCATTGTATGCATAAGCACCCGCCTTGAATAATAGGTCGAATAAAGCGATGCGGCATGCTACAGTACATCCGAACTCGACACTGCCAAGATATCCTGCTGCGCCACCAGCGAAATCGACGATTGCCGGAAACCCCGCTGTGGTATCGTCAGGCACAACACCAGCAGCCGTACTAGAACCGGCCAGTGTCCCTGCACCAGGTTCGCCAGCCAAATCAATAAGGGTGAACCAACCAGCCGCAACGGTAGTGCGTGTTGCAGTCCTTATAAGGGGAATGCGCTGACGAGCCGCCCCAATGAAGCCATCAAGTGTAGTAATTGACATTTTATCTTGGCCTAAGAATGATTGAATAGTGAACTGGATTCTTGCTGATGTCAGAGAATTTTCTTGCGACGGCTTTGAATTCATCAACAGATGAGTTGCTTGGGAACGACGTTGCCACTGCCTTGGTAGCGAAACCCTTGATGAGCACAGATTGGACAAAAAAATCTTCACCTGTAAAAGGTGTGCCGTACGTGATCACAATGATGCCGGGAGACCCGACGCCATTGGCAGCAAAGGTGCTGTCGTCATAGGGATCACCTGCTGAACCGCCACCCGCACCATAGCCGCCGCCAGCGCCACCAGCGGCACCAGCACCTGCTGCACCGCCACCACCGCCACCACCTCCAG
>JGI20214J51088_10002479_pt1 | contig 12259 bp, 10 predicted proteins | sample WetSurMetagenome_FD_51088 | JGI IMG/M metagenome (IMG submission 51088)
AGTCTGGTAAGTGCTACAATAGCATATCGGGTCTTTTTTGATAATATCATAGGAATAACTGAATAACTATGTAAAGTTAAGTATTAATACCTAACCATTTTTGGTTTAAATGCCAATTATAATCAACAGAATGGACGTTACCTTTGTTCACAATATCGGTAGACATTATGAGACTTCTTATATTCCTATTACTGCTCGTGGTAATTAACGCAGAACTATTTCCACAATCATCAAATGACATTCTAAACCTGTTGATCTCAAATAAAATAATAAGCCAGGATCAGGCAGATTCAGTAAGGGCTGAAGCAGCCTTGCTTCAGCAGCAGACAGATGCTGCACGTAAATCATTCTTTGTAACTGCAACAAGACAGATGCAGCTGGCGGGATATTCACAGGTGAGGTTTCAGGCATTTGAGGAGAGCGGAAAACATAATGGATTTGATATACGACGGGCAAGGCTGGATTTGAAAGGTTCGGTTACTCCCTATTTTTCATACAGAGTTCAGGTTGATCTTGTCGATAAGCCTAAAATGATTGATGCATATGGAGAAATTAAGTTATCGGATTATTTTATAATTACTGCCGGCCAGTTTAAGATCCCTTTTTCACTTGAAAATCTTACATCATCAAATAAACTTGAAATGATAGATCGATCACAGGTTGTTGAAGCACTTGCTGCCCGTGGAAAAGATGTGATAGGAAACCAGAATGGACGTGATATAGGTATCCAGGTAAGTGGAACATTCTTAAAAGTAAATGATCTTCCTCTCATTGAATATCGATTCGGAGTGTTTAATGGTTCCGGAATAAATGTAACGGACACAGCCAATAGTACCAAGGACCTCGTTGGTCGACTGATTTTTACTCCGATCAAAGGATTTTCGTTTGGGGGAGGTATTTATAACGGCTGGGATAAAGCTATTAAGCCTGACATACCCGGAAGAAGTCAGTATCGAAACCGATATGCAATTGAAGCAAGTTTTGTCAAAACAAGGTTTTCTGTCAAAGGTGAATATATTGCCGGGAAGGATGGTAAAACAGACAAATCAGGCTGGTATATCCAATCAGGTTATTTCGTGATCCCGCAAAAGTTGCAGATCCTTGGAAAATATGATGTATTCGATGCCAGCAAATCTGTAACTGATAATATTTCAATTAACTATGTTCTGGGAGCAAATTACAATTTTAATAACTGGTCGCGTATACAGGCATTTTGTACCATCCGTAAAGAGGAGGGTACAGCAATAAAGAACAATTATTTTTCAGTACAATACCAGGTTGGTTTTTAACACTATATTATACTTATTATGAAATTATTAAATAAATCCTTTCTCTTTCTGACTGCACTTCTCAGCACAGTTTATTTACCAGTTTCGATCAGTCAGCAAAAGCCGTCAGGTCAGATCAGTATATCAGGTGCTTTTGCTCTTTACCCGATGGTGGTAAGATGGGCTGATGAATACAGGAAGATAAATCCGGATGTCCGTTTTGATATCTCAGCTGGCGGTGCCGGGAAAGGAATTTCAGATGCTCTCAACGGAATGGTTGAAATTGGTATGGTATCAAGAGATATATATCCGGAGGAGATAAAAAAAGGAGCTTTCCCGATTGCTGTGACAAAAGATGCAGTCGTGGCTGTTGTAAGTGAGCAGAATCCATCATTAAATGATATACTGACCAAAGGTCTAAAGAAGGATGCAGGTAATAACATCTGGATATCAGGCAGAAATACTACATGGACCCAGGCGTTTGGAGCAAAATCTTCATCTCCTATTCATATTTATACAAGGTCAGATGCCTGTGGTGCTGCTGAAATGTGGGCCAAATTTTTCGGAAAGAAACAGGAAGATTTGCTTGGGGTGGGTGTTTTTGGAGATCCCGGACTTGCACAGGCAGTAAAGAAAGATCCTCTCGGTATAGGTTTCAACAATATTGGATATGCATACGATGCGACAACTAGAAAACAGATCAAAGGGCTACGAGTTGTTCCTCTGGATCTGAATAGTAACGGGAAAATAGATAGCGATGAAAATTTCTATGACTCTATGAATGATTTAATAGCTGCCATAGCATCAGGCAAATATCCTTCACCGCCATCAAGGGAACTCTATTTCGTGATAAAAGGTAGTCCAAAAAACAACAAGATACTAACCGGATTTGTAAGGTGGGTTTTATCTGACGGGCAAAAATTTGTCAATGAAGCAGGATACATTTCACTACCTAAAGACAAAATTGAATCGGAAGTTAAAAAGCTGGAATAATAATGCAACGGCTGCGATCTACTAAAGATAAAACTGCCCGGTATTTTATGCTGGGCATTGCCATTTTAACAATACTATTTCTTCTTGTAATCGGGTTAAGTCTGTTTTTCAAAGCATTACCGATTATGAGAGAGAAAAACCTCTGGACATTACTCACCTCTGCAAACTGGAAACCATTCAAAGGCGATTTTGGATTTCTTCCATTCATTCTAAGTACTCTTTACGTTTCTCTTATTGCAATAATTATTGCTCTTCCATTCTCCATTCTTACAAGCATTTACCTTAACACCTATGCTTCAAAGACAGTTCGACGTTTCTTTGAACCCGTAGTTGACCTGCTTTCAGGTATACCTCCTGTAATTTATGGTGTCTGGGGTACATTAACAATTGTCCCTCTGATTGCCAATAAAATAGCTCCCCGATTTATTGAATTCTCATCTGGCTATACCGTTCTTGCCGGAGGAGTAGTTCTTGCTGTAATGATAACTCCATTATTAATAAGCATAATGGTGGAGGTGTTCCGCTCTATTCCGGTTGAGATGACAGACGCCTCGCTTAGCCTTGGCGCCACAAAATGGCAAACAGTTAAGAGAGTAATCCTGAGGAAATCCTTTCCGGGTATCATAGCAGCAACTGTACTTGCGTTATCAAGAGCTTTTGGCGAAACAATGGCAGTGCTGATGGTCTGTGGCAATATAACTCAAATTCCACATTCTGTCTTTGATGCATGTTATCCCCTTCCAGCCTTAATTGCAAATAATTACGGTGAAATGCTTTCAATGCCAAGTTATGAATCGGCTCTTATGCTATCGGCTTTCCTGCTATTCATAATTGTAGTTTTATTTAACGGACTTTCAAGATTTACTCTTATTCAGATTGAAAAAAGATATCAGTTCTCATAATAAATAATTTTATCTGCAGATGCTTATTAAACAATATGAGGAAAAAATATTCAAGGTGATCATGATTTGTGCAGCAATGATCATTCTTGGCCTTCTGCTGTACATAATTGGTACAGTCTTTTATAAAGGACTGCCTGCACTGACATTAGATATGGTCACAAAACTTCCGGGTGGTGGATTTTATCTTGGAAAGGAAGGTGGTGTTTTAAATGCCATTGTTGGGTCTCTTTATATAATATCAGGATCTCTTGTAATAAGTTTATTCATCAGTGTACCTCTTGTAATGTATATTAATTTTTATCTGCCCCCCAAATCTATATTTGCAAGTATAATCCGCTTTTCTCTCGACATTCTTTTTGGTGTTCCTTCAATTGTTTACGGAGCTTTCGGGTTTGCACTTATGGTATATCTTGGCATGAGAGCTTCATTAATCGGGGGAATTATAACAGTAGCAATGCTGATTATGCCACTTATGATGAGATCACTTGACGAAGTTACAAGGCTTTTATCACGTGATCTGCCATATGCACTGCTATCCCTGGGAGCTACTAAGTACGAAATGATAAAAGTGATACTGAGGCAACTTATGCCAGGTCTTATAACAGCTGTATTACTTGCAGTGGGAAGAGGAATCGGAGATGCCGCAACCGTACTTTTTACAGCAGGATATACCGATAACATACCGGCATCTCTCAACCAGCCTGCAGCAACACTGCCTCTCTCAATATTCTTCCAGCTCGGAAGTCCGGTGGAGGAAGTACAAAACCGAGCCTATGCCTCTGCAATAATTCTGACTGTCATAATCCTTATTCTAAGCTTTTCAGCCCGGTATTTTAGTTCGAAATTTTCAAAAAACAAAATATGATTATCACTAACCAACGTTTGGAATCATTCGTGAATAGTCCTGTAATGGAAATGAATGAAAAAATCCAATTGAAAAAATTGGCAAGTAAACAATCCATCAGAGTAGAAAACCTTGATGTTTATATTGAAGAGCAACATATCTTAAAGGATATTAATCTTACAATTCCTGAGAAAAGTATCACCTGCATCATAGGTCCGTCAGGTTGTGGAAAATCGACCTTTTTGAAAACACTCAACCGGATGCATGATGAAACTCCGGAAGTGAAGATCAAAGGTAAAGTATACGTTGACGATGAAAATATTTATAGCCCCGGTGTGAATGTGATCGATACCAGGAAAAAGATGGGTTTATTAGCCCAGCGTCCATGTCCTCTGCCTATGTCGATATTTGACAATGTTGCATATGGCCCGCGAATCCATGGTCTTAAAAAAAGGAAAGCAATTAATCAGACTGTGATCCAGTATTTGCAGTATGTAGGTCTTTGGGACGAGGTAAGAGGAAGAATCCGTTCTTCCGCTACACGCTTATCAATTGGTCAGCAGCAAAGATTATGCCTGGCAAGAGGTCTTGCTATTGAACCTGAATATATACTCGGCGATGAAGCTACATCTTCTCTTGACCCTATCTCCACAAAAATAATTGAAGAGCTTTTTGTTAAACTTAAGGAAAAATATACAATAATTCTTGTTACCCATACCCTGAGACAGGCTAGACGAATTGCTGACCATATCGTATTTATGTACCTTGGGAAAATTATCGAATCAGGTCCCACTGAAGAGTTTTTTAAAAATCCAAAAAAACAATTGACAAGGGAATATCTATCAGGAAGCTTCAGCTAGTATAACATTTTCAATTATTACCCACATCACAGAAACTTAAAGATATTAAAATGAAACTTAAGGAGTTAAAAGAAGAACTTAACGAATTACCTGTTGAAGATAAGCTTAATAAGCTTGCCTCATTTTTCCCGGGCAAAGTAATTTTTACTACAAGTCTTGGAATAGAAGATCAGGTTATAACTCATAAAATATTCACTAACAACCTGGATATAAAAGTTGCTACACTTGATACAGGAAGGTTATTTCCACAGACTTATGATGTACTCTCAAATACTATCAGCAGGTATAAGAAAAAGATAACAGTTTACTTTCCTGAATATGAGTCTGTTGAAAAGATGGTATCAGAAAAGGGCCCTTTCAGTTTTTTTGAGTCGAAAGAGAACAGAATGGAATGCTGCAGGCTGAGGAAGGTTGTACCTCTTAACAGGGCATTGTCAGGCATGGATTGCTGGATATCCGGGATCAGGGCCGGCCAGTCTGACGATCGCAAACAGCTGGATTGGATCGAATATGATGAACATAAAAAGCTTTTTAAATTCTATCCGCTTTTCGACTGGTCATTAGAGGACGTTGAAAATTTTATTAAAGAAAATAATGTACCATATAATTCTCTTCATGACAAAGGATATGTGAGTATAGGATGCGAACCATGCACCAGAGCAGTAAAACCTGGTCAGGATTTCCGGTCAGGCAGATGGTGGTGGGAGAATGACGGCGGGAAAGAGTGTGGTTTACATATAAAGTAAAAGGCAAAGGGCTCAGGGCACAGGTTGAGGATCCGCCAACTGGCGGAGACTAAATCCCGACATCCCGAAGAATGAGGGATCGTCGGGAGCACAGAGATTCAGGGTAATACAAAGCTGGAGGATTAAAAACAGTGTAACTCCGCTGTTAAGAAAGTAAAAAAAAAGATAATAGTGATTTAAAGAAATAATATCAGATGAAGAATAATATCAATATAAATGACGAGCATCTCAGGGAACTTGAGGCTGAGGCTATCTTTGTTATGAGAGAGGTTGCTGCCCAGTTCGAAAATAAAGTATTGCTTTTTTCAGGAGGAAAAGATTCAATAGTCCTGGTACATCTTGCACGGAAAGCCTTCTGGCCTGCCAGGATTCCTTTCAGTCTGATGCATATTGATACCGGACATAACTTTGAAGAAACACTGAAGTTCCGGGATGATCTTGCAACTGAATTTGGAGCTGAACTTATTGTCAGAAAAGTACAGGATTCAATAGATAATGGCCGTGTGGTAGAGGAACAGGGAGTTAATGCAAGCCGTAATAAAGCACAGTCTGTTACCCTTCTGGATGCCATCGAAGAACTTAAGATCGATGTTGCAATAGGTGGTGGTCGTCGCGATGAGGAAAAAGCCCGTGCCAAGGAACGTTTCTTTTCACATAGAAATGAGTTTGGCCAGTGGGACCCTAAAAATCAACGTCCTGAGTTATGGAATATATTTAACGGCCGGAAACATTCCGGGGAACATTTCAGAGTATTCCCTATAAGTAACTGGACAGAGCTTGATGTATGGCAGTATATTCTGAATGAAAATATCAAACTTCCTGAATTGTATTATACTCACAGACGCAAGATATTCAACCGTAACGGAGTATATCTTGCATGGGCTCCGTTCATGCAGCTTAAGCCGAATGAAAAAGTTTATGAAACCGATGTCAGGTGCCGTACAATTGGGGATATAACCTGTACAGGGGTTACTCTGTCGAAAGCAGATAATCTCGAAGATATCATAGCTGAAATTGCAGCTACAAGAGTCACAGAAAGAGGCGGCAGATACGATGATAAAAGATCTGAAGCTGCAATGGAGGACCGCAAAAAAGAAGGATATTTTTGAAAAATGAAGAACTTACACATTTGTCCCCCGTCCGAACGGCGTCAGCCGGCTGGGCTTTGTGGTAAAAAGAAACAATATTTATAATGAAAATAAACGGGAAAAATAAAAACAAGAGCCTGTTGCGATTTACAACAGCGGGAAGTGTTGATGATGGCAAGAGTACCCTGATTGGAAGGTTACTATATGACAGCAAATCAATATTCGAGGACCAGATGGACCATATCGTACAATCAGGAAAACGGTTGGGCAGAGAAGGTCTCGATTTATCACTGCTGACTGACGGTTTAAGAGCTGAACGCGAACAGGGAATTACCATTGATGTAGCTTACAGGTATTTTGCAACACCAGCCAGAAAATTTATTATTGCAGATACTCCCGGACACATTCAGTATACACGCAATATGGTTACAGGGGCAAGTACAGCAGATCTTGCTGTAATACTCATAGATGCACGAAAAGGTGTACTTGAACAAACCATCAGACATTCATATATTGCATCACTGCTTGATATCAGACATATCGTTTTTTGCATAAACAAAATGGATATGATCGATTACTCAGAGTCTGTTTTCCTCAGTATAAAAAGTGAAATTGTTAAGCTGGTTGATAAACTTCAGATTGAAGACTCTCATTATATTCCTATAAGTGCCAAATATGGAGATAATGTTGTTGACCGGTCGGACAAAATGAATTGGTATACTGGCAAAACTTTTCTGAATCTGATTGAGACAATTGAGATCAGCAAGAACAAAAACCCTGAAAATAAGCGTTTCCCTGTACAAACTATTATTCGTCCGCACACTTCTGAGTTTCACGATTACAGGGGATATGCAGGCAGAGTTGCAGGTGGAATTTTTAAACCGGGAGATGAGATAACTGTTTTACCATCCCTACGCCGGACAACAATCAAGAGCATAGATACTCTTGGTAAAACATTGTCTGAATCTGTAGCAGGAGAATCAGTAACAATATCACTGAATGATCAGATCGATATCAGTCGTGGCGATATGCTCGTATCTCCTGATGACTTACCTGAAATAAGCCAGGATATTAACCTGATGATATGCTGGTTTAATGAGCGTCCTCTTAAGGTTGCTGGAAGATATCTTATCCGGATTAACAGTAATGAAGCCGGATGTGTCATTAAATCAGTCAAATACAGAATGAACATAGACACTCTTGAGCATGATTATGAAAATATTTCAATTAATATGAACGATATTGCTCTTATAAGCATAAAAACCTCCAAACCACTTTTTTTTGACAGCTACCGTAAAAATAATATCACAGGAAGCATTATTTTTATAGATGAGGGAACAAATGAAACAATGGCCGCCGGGATGATAGTATGATTGTCTTGCAGTCTTGCAGTCTTGCAGTCTTGTAGTCCAGTAGTTTCAATACTTCACAAAAATTGAAAAAGATCTGGCATAGGAGGTAGAAAACTGTATTAATAAATGAATTTTGTAAAACAATAGCATGACATGATTGTTTCTTATTCAGGATGAAGACTGTAATATCCAACATATTAATTATTCTGCTCCTTTTTTCGGGAATAAGTGTAAAATTTGCAACTCATTATTGCGGAGGACATGTTGCAGCCACTAAAGTCTCCCTTACGGGTGAACTGGCAACATGTGGGATGGAACGTCAATCTGATGACAAGTCACTGGAAACCACCTACTCAAGAAGTTGTTGTGATGATGTTACATCCTCTTATTCAATAAGCAGTAAATATGTTACTACTTCATATTGTTTCAGTGTTCAGAAACAGCAGGTTATTGACATGGTACTTGTCTCTCCTTATTATATAAACAGTCAGGAGACACTCCCACTCCTCTATAATAACAGTATAAGACCACCAGGGATATACTATCCAAATAGTGTTCCCAGAACAGCCTTGTGTATCTACCAGATCTGATCTGAATTATATAAGCTTTAACAAACAGAGCATAACTCTGTTTGTTATATCTATTTACGTCTATTATTTACTTATCAATTATTAAAGCTATGAAAACAATTAAATTATTTCTTGTGATTGCTATATTTTTGACAGTTGGAGCAAACGCTTCAGCTCAGACTACACCCAAAGCTACAGTGCAGCAAAAGACTGAAACTTTTAAAGTATGGGGTAATTGCGACATGTGTAAAGCCCGGATTGAAAAAGCAGTTAAAGCTGATGGAGCATCGAATGCTGACTGGGACAAAAACACAAAGATTCTTAAAGTGACATTTGATCCCTCAAAAACGAGTGTGGAATCATTTAGCAAAAAGCTGGCTTCAGTGGGTCATGATACTGAAAAGTACAAAGCTGATGATAAAGCATATGATGCCCTGGATAATTGCTGCAAGTATGAAAGAAGAAGATAATTCGTAACTTTCATTCCGGGCCAGCTTTTATTTTTAATTTCTGGCCCGTTTAACTTCCTTCTGTATGTTCAATAGACTTGTAAAATATTTTCTCGAAAACCGACTTATTACTGTCATATTACTGACTGTCTTTGTTGTAATGGGTCTGGTTACAATGCCCTTTAACCTTGGAATAGGTTTTTTACCCCGTGATCCGGTACCAGTAGATGCAATTCCGGATATCGGTGAAAATCAACAGATTGTAGTAACAGAATGGATGGGTCGTTCTCCGAAAGATATCCAGGACCAGGTAAGCTATCCTTTAACTACTGCCCTACTTGGTATTCCCGGTGTACAGACGATAAGAAGTACATCTATGTTCGGAATGTCATTCATCTACATCATATTCAACGACAAGATCGAGTTTTACTGGAGCCGTTCCAGAATTCTTGAAAAACTTACATCGCTCCCATCGGGAACATTACCTGCAGGTATACAACCAATTTTAGGACCTGATGCGACAGCTTTGGGACAGATTTTCTGGTACACTCTTGAGGGACGCAATCCCAAAACTGGAGAACCGAATGGTGGCTGGGATCCTCAGGAACTCAAAACCATTCAGGATTTTTATGTTAAATATAGTCTCTCAAGTGCTGATGGTGTTTCCGAGGTGGCATCCGCCGGCGGATTCACAAAAGAATATCAGGTCGATTTAAACCCAGATGCTCTTAAGGCATTCAATGTTTCTGTCATGGATGTCATGAATGCCGTAAAAAACAGCAATCTTGATATCGGTGCTGAAACAATAGAGCTGAATAATGTTGAATATATTATCCGTGGATTGGGATATGTTAAAAGTCTGAATGATCTTGAGATTTCAGTTGTTGCCGTCCGGAATAATGTCCCGGTCAGAATTAAAGATGTAGCCCAGGTAACTTTTGGTCCTGCTACCCGGCGTGGCGGCCTTGATAAATCCGGTTCAGAGGCAGTCGGAGCTGTGGTGGTTGCAAGATATGGTTCAAACCCGATGGAAGTAATAAATAATGTAAAAGACAAAATTAAGGAGATTACATCCGGGTTGCCTCAAAAAACCTTACCTGACGGCTCAGTTTCAAAAGTTACTATTGTCCCGTTTTATGACAGGACAGGTTTGATTAAGGAAACTGTAGGGACTCTTGAATCAGCACTTTCCCATGAAATCCTGATAAGTATAATTGTGATCATTGTACTTGTAATGAACCTCAGAGCGTCAATGATAGTTGCAGGTCTTTTACCGGTTGGCGTTCTGATGACTTTCATCCTGATGAGGTTTTTCGGCGTAGAAGCAAATATTGTTGCATTATCAGGAATTGCGATTGCAATAGGTGTTATGGTTGATATAGGAATCATAGATGTCGAAAATATTCTCCGTCATCTTGAGATGCCTGAAAATCATGGAATACGAGGTAAAAAGCTTATGGATGTAATTTACTATGCCACAACAGAGGTGAGAGCTGCTGTTGTAACATCCATTGCAACAACCATTGTCAGCTTTCTTCCCGTATTTGCCATGCAGGCACAGGAAGGAAAATTATTTCATCCTCTCGCCTTCACAAAAACATTTGCCCTGCTTTCTGCATTTATCCTTGGTATTATTGTCTTACCGACATTCGTTCATGTTTTCTTCAACATTTCTTTCGACAGGAAGAAAATAAAGAGAGTATGGAATGGATGCCTCATAGCAGCAGGTTTGATTTTTGCTGTATTCCTTGAGATGTGGCCTGCACTGGCAATAACTGCAGTGGGGATAAATAATCTTCTAGACTACCGTTGGTCAGAAAAACACAAGGATTATCCAAACTACATAAACATATTTATTACTGTCCTTTTTGCTACCTGGTACTTATCGATCGAATGGTTGCCACTGGGTGCTCATAACAGCGAACTTGCAAATTTCCTTTTTGTAGCAGTAATCATATCGGTAATTCTCCTGGCTTTAATGACGATGGTACATTATTACGAAAATATCCTCCGCTGGGCTCTGGTGAATAAATGGAAATTTCTTATGATTCCTTTATTTACCCTTGTTATTGGTCTGCTGGCCTGGCAAGGTTTTGATAAGATTTTCGGGTTTATTGCAACAGGAGCCGAAAGAGCCGGATGGAAGAATTTCCGGCAGACAGCAATATGGCAAAGTCCTGTAAAAACTTTTCCAGGTGCGGGGAAAGAGTTTATGCCATCACTTAATGAGGGTTCGTTTCTTCTTATGCCTTCCAGTATGCCGCATTCAGGTATTGAAAAGAATCTTGAATATATAGAAACACTGGATAAGCGTCTTTCCGAAATTCCTGAAGTGGAGGTGGCTGTGGGTAAATGGGGACGGGTAAATTCAGCACTAGACCCGGCACCTGTTCAGATGTTCGAGAATACAATCAACTACCGTTCGGAGTACATTCTCGATGAGAACGGCCACAGGATGAAATTTAAAGTTGATAAAAAAGGAAATTATACATTGAATTTGCCTCAAATCAAAAAAACAGTTGAAACAGAAGGCTATAAAGAAGAAATAAATAGAAATAAAATTGAAATAAGTGGGGCTAAAGTAGATATGAATAGCATTCAGGAGTTGAAGTTTGATAATATAAATAAATTATATTCTGTCTTAATTAATAATAAATGGATTACTGTTAATTATGTTTCTCAGCCAAATCCAAATTATTTCAATCTATTTCAATATATATCAATAAACATCAAAAAATTCCTTATTCCTGATTCAAAAGGAGAATATTTCCGTCAATGGCGTCCGCAGATTAAAAAACCCGGAGATATATGGAATGAGATCGTAAAAGTTACCAATATACCGGGACTTACCTCAGCTCCTAGATTGCAGCCTATCGAGACCCGCCTTGTTATGCTTTCTACCGGAATGCGTGCCCCAATGGGATTAAAGGTCTATGGTCCTGACTTAAATTCAATTGAACAGGCAGGCTTCATTCTTGAAAAAGCTTTGAAAGAAGTGCCATCCATTAAAGCTTCTACAGTCTTCTACGACCGTACCGTTGGTGCCCCTTATCTCGAAATTAAGCTTAACCGGGAAGCAATGGCCCGTTATGGAATGACAGTAAGTAGTGTTCAGGATATATTGCAGGTTGCTGTCGGAGGAATGACTCTTTCAACATCTGTAGAAGGTCGTGAACGGTTTCCATTAA
>JGI20214J51088_10002480_pt1 | contig 12259 bp, 6 predicted proteins | sample WetSurMetagenome_FD_51088 | JGI IMG/M metagenome (IMG submission 51088)
GCCGCCATTACCGCTGGCCACAGCACTGCCAGGCCGGATACCATCGACTTGATTCTGCCGGGCGGCAATGCTGTTGGCGGTTTTCAGCGTACCATCGTCGGTTCCGGTTCATTCCTGGTTGACCTGTCACCGGTCCAGATTCGGTTGGCCGGTTCGTACACGTATGACCGGTCGAAAAATACTACAACGCTGGGAAACCTTCTCAACCAAAGCCGTATGGGCTTGAACACCACGCAGAACGGATTTGGCAACATCAAGGTTTCGCACGTGCTGTCGCCGACCATGTTCTATGAAGTGAACCTCGACTATTACAACAACAGTTTCCGCACGGAAGACCCGGATTTTGGTGATAACCTCTTTGCGTACGGCGATTCCGCAGCGAACGCTGCGCTGGGATACCGTTTGCAGGGTAACTCCCTCAACTATGGGGCGTACTCATTGTTCGGCGGGTCTATCCTTGTGAACCAACCGGGGACCCAGATTGCCGGATACCAGAAGGTGAAGCAGTCATCTATAGGCGGGCGCCTGGATTTCACCACGCAGCTCAAGGCCCACGAAGTGAAGTTTGGCGGATCGTATTCGCAGTACACCATTCGCAATCATAACCCCAATGGTGAACTCAGCTGGTATCGCTACAGAAGAGACGCAACATCTCCCGACCAACTGGAGCTGAACCTCATGAAGCTGGGTGGCGGGACGGATACTTACGGGTATGACATCTTCGGGAATGAGATCAGCGATGATGTTACCAAGAACGGTGCGTTGTACTACCTTGGCCCCCGCAAGCCGGTGTTTGCTGCCGCATACGTCCAGGACAAGATCGAATTGTCGGACATCATTGTAAATGTTGGACTGAGGTACGACTTCATCAATCCGGACAGCAAGGATGTGAAGGACCCGGGCTCTCTGAGCTTGACCGCCAACGACCTTATTCTGGCGAGCGATGTGTATCAGACAGAGAAGACGAGCACCTTGAGCCCCCGTATCGGCTTCTCGTTCCCGGTGACCGACCGGACTGTCTTCCATGCGCAATACGGCAAATTCATACAACAAACCAAGCTCTATGATTCGTATACCGGTGGCGCCGGGATGGCCGGCATCATCAAAGGCGGGTTCTTCGTTACGGGCACCTGGGGTTGGGGACTCAAGCCAACCAAAACCACCCAGTATGAAGCAGGCTTCTCGCAACAGGTTGCCGACTTTGCTTCGTTTGATCTGAACGCATTCTATAAAGACATCCAGGATCAAATCGCCTACACGAGTATTTCTCCCTCGAAGGGTTCCACGCTTACGGCATACCCGATTCTGGTCAATCGCGACTTCTCCACGTCGAAAGGGTTGGAATTCAAGTTCACGATGCGGCGGCAACACCGCATTTCCGCGCTCTTGAGCTACACGTTCTCCGTGGTGACCACGACGGGATCGAATACTGCAAGCAGTGCAGGCCTTTGGTCAGCCGGTTCCATAGTCTCACTGCCGCACTACACATTCCCGGCCGATTGGAACCAAACACACCGCGGGACGCTGTTGTTCGACTATCGTTTTGCCAAGAACGACGGCGGCCCGGTGCTCGAGCAACTCGGATTGAACCTTTTCCTGAGCTTCAACAGCGGCCACAACTTCACGCGGCTGGTAGCCTCACAGGAAGGGTCGTCGCCGACTGACCCGCGTTTCCGCACTCCAGTGGAACCGGTCGGGTCGTCAACAACCCCATGGTTCTTCCAGCTCGATGCCCGCGTGGACAAGAGCTTCACCCTTGGTCCACTCGATCTCAATCTCTACGTCTACGTGATCAACCTTCTGGGGACGAAGAATGCGACCAACGCATTCTTCCGGACGGGAGATCCCGCGGACGACGGATGGTTTGCAACGAGCAACGGGCGGCAAGATATGATCGACAATGGACAGCAGTACGTGGATTTCTACCGTGCTGCTCTTCTTGGCGACAATTCCGGCAACTACGGTCCGCCGCGACAGATCCGGTTCGGTTTGAGACTTGAATACTAATACCTAGGAGCTCTACAATGATGAAACAACCACGTGTGTGGACAGTGATTCGTTCCGTCGCTGTTCTCCTAGCCTTTGTCGCATCCGTTTCGCTGGCGGGCCTGCCCGGCAAAGAAAAGGGTGCGCAACTGGAGAAGACGAACACTAACGATCTCTATCGTCCGTTCCTGATCAACAATATTTTCAACTACTACAGCAACAACGGAGACGGATCCTTAAACAAGTTCTCATCGGACGAAGAAGGATTCGAATTCCCCAAAGGTACCGGTAAACATGTTCTGTATGAAGACGGCGTCGTGTGGGGCGGGTTCCACAAGGGACGTGCACTTCCGAAAGTCGGAGGCTCAGCCTACCGCCACGCACTCCAGGCAGGCAAGATTCTGACAAACGGGACGGCTTCGACCGACCCGGTGGCAGACAACGCCACGCTGGCGAAGTACCGCATCTTCAGGGTTCGTCCCGATATCAATCCGAAAGTTGAGTTTGCTTCAGTTGAAGCGAAGATCAACACTGAGGAAGTCGCTTATATCGGGCGTTACGAAAGCTATTCAGCCCATGATATCTACGATCAGTACGTGGCTGACTGGAATGAGTGGCCGGCGGATGACGGCGCTCCTTTCACAGACATGCCTGACGGCAATGGCAACAAAGACGGGAAGTACGATCCAACGGTCGACATCCCGGGCCAGCCGGGTGCTGACCAGACGCTCTGGTATGTGGCGAATGACATGGATGATAGTCGCACAGAGTATCTGGCTGCTTGCCCCCCGATCGGTCTTGAGATGCAGCGAACGATCTGGGGCTATAAGCGTGCAGGTGCCCTGGGCAATGTAATCTTTGCCAGCACTCTTCTTATCAACAAGAGCGGTGCGCCAGTCGACAGTATGTACATGGTGCAGTGGTCGGATCCCGATCTTGGCGATGCCGGTGACGACTACGCTGGATGCGACACGACCCGTAGCCTCGGCTACATCTACAATAGCAAGGTTGATGCAACCTACGGGACGGCAGTCCCTGCCGGCGGATTCGACTTTTTCCAGGGTCCGCTTGTTGCATCGCCCAACGATTCCGCTATCTTCCGCCTGAAATACCGGAAGGGCTACAAGAACCTGCCGATGACCTCGTTCGTGTTCTTCACGCAGGGAAACGATGCTTTCCGTGATCCGACACAGGGCCTCGCAAACAGCGACGTGCAGTGGTACCGCCTGATGAACTCCACCACCGCTCCGGCCGGTGTTCCGTTCTACGACCCGAACACCAACCAGCCGGTGAAGTTTACTCTGGCTGGGGATCCTGTGACAGGCACAGGGTGGATAGATGGCCAAGGCGGAATCTCCGCGGCAGACCGTCGTATCTGTCTTGTGACAGGACCGTTTACGATGGCAGTCGGAGACACGCAGGAGCTGGTTGTTGCCAGTCTTGCTGGTCTTGGCGGCGACCGTCTCTCGAGCATTTCTGTGATGCGTGCGATTGACGACAAGGCGCAGGCAGCGTACAATAACCTGTTCTCCATTCCTGGCCCCCCGCCCGCTCCGATCGTTGCGAGGGCTGAGTTGGACGGCAAGGTCATTCTCAGCTGGGGCGACGACGTCACGATTGCGAAGACCGAGGGAACGGTTGACCAGGGATTCACATTCCAGGGCTACAAAGTGTATGAATTCCCGCCCCCGGCGGTAGGAGGGGAGCCCATCCTCCTCGGCAGCTATGACCTCAACGACGGGATCACGGTTATTACAGACACAGTGTACGACGCTACGACAGGCCAGAATATGCCCACGGTCCTGCAACTCGGAACCGACAACGGCGTTATTCGGAGCCTCACGCTCACAAGCAGCAAGTACACTAGCGCTCCGTTCATCAACGGGACAACGTATTACTTTGGCATAACCGCATATAGCTACAACGCCAATCCTCCGGCCGCCGCCGGTACGCACAGCCTGGAAAGTCCTCCGGCCGGCGCATTGTTTCCCGTTATTCCCCATTCATTGAATCCAGGCACGCGCTACGGCGGGCAGGCGGGTGATACGCTGAAACCGGTTGTCACGATCGCAGCAGGCGGTACCTCGACAGACGGATCTGCGATTGGACTGATCGTTGACCCGACAAAGCTCACAGGCCATCGGTATGCAATTGGATTCCAAAATGGGACCGCTGGTACGACATGGTCCGTAACGGATCTTGTCACGAGCAAAGTGGTGTTGGCGAACCAAACCAATCAGACTGGCGACGGCGACTACGCAATCGTCGATGGGATCATGTTCAAAGCTATCGGGCCACTTCCCGGCATGAAACGCTGGGATATCCCCGCTGGCACGCGGCGCTTTTCACCTGTCGGCGGTTTCATCGGACTCGGCCTCGAGGGATTCAGTACTGCGGCTGATCCGGTTGCCTACGATCAGGCCAATGGAACCATCGGAATGGCCGGGCACCTGGCATTTGGCGGGATTGGAACGACGCTCGGGACCGCAGACTATCACACTGTTCTTCTAAAGCTCGCGGCGGTTGACAACGTGAACCTGTGGGATCCGCTGGCAACGCCATCGGATGCCAACTTCTCGCGTGGATACCGCGTCCTCCGTTCCGCAACAGCAGCGGCGGCGGATCCTTCGTTTGCGCCGTGGATCACCAACAAGACGTCAGGGTATCCGTATCAGGGTTACGACTACTCCGTGCCGTTCTCCGCATGGGATATGGACGTAACACCTCCTGTGCGTCTGGCAGTGGGTAATTTCGAAAACAACGTGGTGGGTGGTCTCGTCGATGGCCGTTACTGGCCTGGTCTCACCAGCGTGGACAACAGCGTTGCCCGTGAGTTCGCATTCATCTACAAGGCGCCATACACAGAGACACCTGATGCGGCCCTTGCAGTGAATCTTTCGAACAACAAATCGACGCCATTGATGTGGGTGATGACGTGCGCACGTCGCGCAGATGCGGCGTGGGTCGCCGGCGATCAGTTCCTGATCACCGCAAATCACGTCAATACTCCATCGGTCACGTACACGTTTACTGCTCCCGCAAACAAGGTGGATGATCCGACACTCGCGAAGCAGGATGTGGCGTTGATCAATGTGTTCCCGAACCCGTATCTCGGTTTCAATCCGCAGGAGATCAACCGCTATGCGCGGTTCGTTACATTCAACCATCTGCCGCGGAAAGCCAATATCCGCATATTCAACCTTGCGGGTATACTCGTCCGTACGATTGTGAAGGACGATGCCACACAATTCGCGCAGTGGAATCTGAACAACGAGACGGACTTCCCCGTTTCTGCAGGCATGTATGTCGCGTATATCGACATGCCGGATCTGGGGTTATCGAAGATCCTGAAACTGGGTGTAATTCCGGAACAACAGTATCTCGATCGCTGGTAAGACTCCACGCCTGTCTGCGGCCCGTTGTTGACGGGCGTGGACGGGAATAATCGTCAACGCGAAATCGGAATTCTAAGGAGAGTTTATATGAAGAACACACTAATGCGGTCGGTCCTGTGCCTGCTGCTTGCGGTGAGCATCGTCGCCGTTGCCGACGCTGCGAACGGAAGCCGTATCGGTACAGCCGGCGCGCAGGAACTCCTGATCCCGGTCGGTGCTCGTGGCATAGCGATCGGCGGATCATCCATGGTTTTCTCAAGCGGTGTGGATGCCATCTACTGGAATCCCGCCGGCCTCGGCAGAATGACAAGCTCCGTTGAAGGAATGGTGTCGTCGATGAACTATATCGCAGATCTCAACATCGTCTACGGTGCCCTCGGCGTTCAGGCCGGGGAGTTCGGGACGCTGGGATTTTCGGTCAAGTCCATCAGCTTCGGCAGCATTCCGGTCACGACGGTGGAGTTCCCCGATGGAACAGGGGAAAAATACTCACCGACGTTCATCACGCTGGGCGCGACGTATGGAAAAAGCGTCACGGATCGTATCTCCGTGGGCGTCACCGCGAACCTGGTGAGCGAACGGATACTGGCAATGTCTGCCACCGGTGCTGCATTCAACGTCGGAATCCAGTATCAGAACCTGGGAACCCAGGGCCTTGATCTGGGCATCGCGGTGAAGAACATCGGCACCAACATGCAGTTCGCTGGCTCGAATTTCCTCCAGAAGGCAGCGGCGACAACAGGACTGCGTGGGACGCAGTTCTACAACATCGAAGCCGCCTCGAGCGAAATGCCGTCGAGCCTTGAGATCGGCATAGGCTACACGCACAAGATCGATGACAAGAACATGGCGAAGGTTGGCGGCATGTTCCGCAACAACAACTATTCGGAAGACGAGTACAATCTCGGGGCCGAGTACACATTCGACAACATCTTTTTCGTCCGCGGCGGCTATACGCTTCCGGGTCAGGCGACGAAAGATGTCCTTGCTCAGCGCGAATATCTCTACGATCTCACGCTTGGCCTGGGTGTGCACTACAACACCGGCGGGCTTGACTTGTCATTTGACTACGCATACCGGCATATGAAGTACTTTGATGCCAGCAATGTGGTCACGCTGAAGGTTGGGTTGTAGGTTTCTGTTGCGTGAGTCACTTTCTTCACCAGAGGGCCGGCATGGAGACATGCCGGCCTTCTCAATTGTTCGGCCACTCACCATGAATACACGTCACCGTGCTTCGGGTCAGATTCTCCTTCTCCTCCTCGCGGCTCTGCTTCTCTGCTCTGCAGGGGGCATGGGAGGAGGGCGTTCGTCTGCGGACAGCGGACGCATGGCAATACATCAGCGGTGTCTCGATATTGAACGACCGGCCGTTGCCATGATTGTGGCACTCCAACCCGGCTACGAAGACCTTCCGCTCCTGGCCTACCTGCGCACGCATCTCGGGGCAAACACCATCGTCACGTTTCTGACAAACGGGGAGGGAACGCCAGGCGATACGCTGGGAAGATTCCCCGGATGGATGACCGGCGAGCGCAAACTCGAGGCCGAACGGGTTGCCTCGCTGCTTGATGCGGATGTATGGTTTGCCAACATCCCTGATGCTCCCGGAGCGGGGACAGCGAACGTGATGACGGCGCTCTGGGATAGCGTTGGTGCAACCAAGCGGCTGACCCAGGCAATTCGAAAACATGAACCCGACGTCATCGTTCTCTGCGCTGACAGACGAGTAGCCGGGAACTCATCGATCCGCGAGTCCCTGGCATTGCGCACTGTCGAGGATGCGGCGACACGCGCTGAGACCACGGTCGACACATCGCGACGTATGGGGTTCCTTCCGTGGAAGGTGTCGCGCGTCGTCGTGCAAACGACAGGAAACGGCCTGCCCCGAGCTTTCAAAACACAACATCCGCTGTTGAACGTGTCTTCGATCGCGGTTGCGCAATCGGTGGGCCAGTCGTACCGCACACTGCGGTTGCAGATTGGCGACTGGGTTGCCGATGGTCGGGAGTATCACCTGGTGTCAGGGCATAGCCAGATGGGGCCTCCTGTCGCCCCGGACGAACTGTTGCGCGGTTTGCCGGCAATCAGCCCGAAAGTGAAGGGTATCGAAAAGGCGATCCGCACCGCCGTCAGGATCGGGCCGAAAGGAGTCAGAACGGCTGCACTCGCGCCTGTCTCACGTGCTATTGATGCTACGGAACATGTTCTGACAACGCTCACCACCACACTGACGAGACCGGAACAGCGGCTGATGGTCACCTGGAAGAACGGGTTGGAGGCATTGCGCTGTGCGGTGCTGGGCGTGTCAGCCCACGCTGTGCCCAGCGAGAGCCTCCTGACTGCCAGTCAGATCTTCTATCTTCGCGTTGACCCTCCCCGCCCACGCATGGCGCAGGGTCAAACGGAAATCGTCTTCCCTCTGGCGATTGACGGCGAATGGATGATCAATGGCGTCGTTGGTTACCACTTCCCTCTGGATTCTGCTTCAACGTTCACGGTATTGACTCCCGAGGAAATCCCGTTCACAGTTCCCGCTTCGGAGTACGGACTCACGCAGCCTGCGATGAGCACTACCTTTCCGTATGTTGTCGTGCACAAGGATCCTGAGCGCGAGTACAACTTCATGTACAATGGCATGATCCGGTTGCGCATGGGTCCGCGCCGGTCTTTCGCACTTCGAACACCCCGCATCATCGACGACCGGTCATCGCCGGTGATTGCCGAGTTGCAGAATTTCTCGCGGGACAGTTTCAAAGGCACCATCAGTCTGTCAGATACCTCTGGAGGCTCGACACAACTGCCGGTGGCATTTGACCAGAAGGACCAGATACTGAGGGACACGCTCTATCTGCCGGGGGATCCTCCCGAGGGTGAGGGACGCCGGCTCTTCACGTTGGAACTCTCGGGAAGAGGGGGCCGGAGGGTGATCGCTGCGCAACGGGTCAATGCTGTCATTGACACGGCAGCAAGTGTGAGGCTCTATTCCACCATCGACAGCTCTCCTCTGGCGGATGCATTGCGGGTGTTACGGCAACCGCATGGTGTGGCTGCCGGAAATGAGGTGGCGTTCTCCGTGAACCTCTCGAACACCGTCGTCCTTGATCGTGACCTGCTCTCGGACACTGCGTGCACAGAGAGGACCCGGCAAGCGCTCACGCAATGGATCCGCGGCGGTGGACACGCCATTGTGTTTCCTCAACATGGGCGGGGGGCCGGCTGGCTGACCGCGCTGTGCGGGGCGACTTTTGAAACCATCGATCCGCTTGCGACAGAAGCCGAAGTGAAAACAGACTCGTCATCGGTATTTGCGACGCCCAATCGGATCACCCCGGGGGACTGGGAAGGATGGGTCGAATCACGGGCGTTCGTACGGATTCACCAGAATGCGTCTCAGGCCGGCGCTGTACGGAGAGCCTGGAGTGGGCCGCACTCCCTTCTGGCCACCGTGCCAGTAGGCAATGGATCCGTGACGCTGGTGGCCGCGGATCTTCTTTCGCAGTTCACAAACTGCCATCCGGGAGCATACCGTCTCCTGGCGAATCTGATCTCGCATGCAGGAGGCCGCTAGCGCGCCTTTCTTCTTGTCCTCCATCTTGTTACATTTGCCTGTCCATTTATTTGTGAGTCCTTCGAAAAAAATGCATCTTGAATGTAATAATAACGAACCCGTTCGTACACCGTGACACGCTTCATTCCTATGGCAGGGCTGCTGCTGGTTCTGTTTGCTGTTCAGCCCTCAATCTCTGCACAGGCAGTCGATGCGCTCCCGCTCTACGGGACACAGGTCGATGTGGATGTCACCGGGAACGTGTTTGTTTTAGATGGACGGAATTCCACAGTTTCGATGTACGATCGATCCATGCACAAAATAGCCACGGCAGGCGGCCCCGGATGGGAAAACGGACGTTTTGATCAACCTGAGGGCCTGTGGGCCCGGAATGGACTGGACGTTCTCGTGGCAGACCACGGCAACCACAGAATACAGAGATTTGACAGGACGTTGAGCTTTGTTTCATCTCTCTCCACAAGAGATGCTGACGATCCATCCGATCGGTTCGGCTATCCCACCGATGTTGCCCTCTCGCGACTCGGCGAGCTGTTTCTGTGCGACACCGAGAACAGCCGGATAGTCAAAGTGAATGCGGTGAACCGGGTGGAAACCACATTCGGGGGGTTCGGAGGCGGAGCGGGGAGGCTGCAGCACCCCCTCCAGGTGGAGCTTGGGGCAAACGACTGGGTCTACGTTCTTGATCCACCGCATATTCTGGTGTACGATGCCTTTGGGAATTTTCTCCAGACCCTTCCGGACGGTCTGCTGGCACACCCCACTGTGTTGTTTGCCGATAACAAAGGGTGTATGGTTGTGGATGGTGATTCGCTCTTCTGTTTTGACGTCACTCATCATCCCAGTGCTGTGTTCCCCCTGGGGGAGCTTCTGGGTGGTCATGGCGTGAACGTGCAGTCGTTTGTTGTCGCCGGGGGGAAACTGTATGTGCTGTGCCCGGAAGGCCTGTTTGTGGTGCGTGATCCCCGGGAGTGATGGGCCGACACGTGCATTGGAATTCGTGAGTATCAATGAATCTTTTGAAAGGACACTAGTATGGCAAAGAGCTTGAACAAGGTTATGCTCATTGGCAATCTCGGTCGGGATCCGGAAGTTCGCTACACAGCGTCGAGCGTCGCCGTGGCAACATTCAGCATCGCCACAAACGAGAGCTGGCAAGACCAGGACGGCAACACCCAGGAACGCACTGAATGGCACAACATCGTTACGTGGCGCAAACTCGCGGAGATCTGCCATCAGTATCTTCGCAAAGGATCCAAAGTGTACATCGAAGGCAGGATCCAGACACGGAGCTATGACGACAAGAACACCGGGGTCAAGAAATACATGACCGAGATTGTGGCAAGCAACATGATCATGCTTGATAGCAAGGACTCGGGTGCAGGCGCGGGGAACTCATCGTACATGCCTCCGGAAGCGTCNGCAGGACCGGCCGAGGGTGGAAAACAGGAGAGTGATCTTCCGTTCTAGGCACTTATCCACAAAGTTGTGCACATCAACCTGGAATTACGGTTCACTGTGTGTGGATAACGCTGTAACGGCTTATATTGCAATTGGTTGGGGTCTAGTTTGAAAATGGTATGAAATTGCCACCCATGTCCAGTCGGATGTGGAATACGAGCGGAGCACCAACGGGACCGATCGATGAAGGCAAAGCTGGCACTTGAAAACGGAACGGTGTTTGAGGGCGACTGCTTCGGCGCGACGGGGGAAGTGAGCGGTGAGGTGGTGTTCAACACAAGCATGTCCGGGTATCAGGAAATCTACACCGATCCATCGTACCGTGGGCAGATAGTCACCCTGACGTATCCGCTCATNGGCAACTACGGGATTGCCGAAGAGGATATGGAGTCAGGAGCACCCCAGGTGTCCGCAGTGGTTGTACGAGAATATATGCCCCGGCCGAGCAACTTCCGCGCTGTTGGGGATCTGGGAGCATGGCTGAAGGAGCATGGAGTTGTCGCACTCACGGGAATCGACACGCGGATGTTGACCCGCATGATCCGTACAGAAGGCGCTCTCCGGGGAGTTGTGTCGACGAAAGATCTGGACAACTCCTCACTCGTCGGCAAAGCACGTCGTATCCCCTCGATGGCAGGTCAGGATCTGGCGACAATGGTTACATGCAAGCATCCATACGAATGGACCGGGATTGACACTACTCCGTTTGCGCTTCCAGTCGACAGGGCCCGCGGAGTGTCCGGACGATTCCGGGTCGTCGCCTATGATTTTGGCATCAAGCAAAACATCTTGCGTCGCCTTTCGATGTACGGGTGTGATGTAACCGTTGTTCCCGCGCAATTTCCTGCCGCCGAAGTCCTCGCGCTTGCTCCCGATGGTGTCTTCCTTTCAAATGGTCCGGGTGACCCTGCTCCCGTGAAAGTGGCGATTGACAACATCAAGGCGTTGCTGGGTCGCGTCCCGATGTTCGGGATCTGTCTCGGACACCAACTTCTCGCGCTTGCGCTCGGGGGTAAGACCTACAAACTGAAATTCGGGCACAGGGGTGGGAATCACCCGGTGAAGAATCTTCTTACAGGCAAGATCGAGATAACATCGCAGAATCACGGGTTTGCCGTGGACCCGGATTCCCTTGATGCCGGACAGGTGGAGATTACGCACACAAATCTGTACGATGGAACCAACGAGGGATTCCGTCACCGGCGGCTGCAAGCGTTTTCTGTGCAGTACCATCCCGAGGCATCTCCCGGGCCACATGACAGCGACTATCTCTTCCGGGATTTCCTGGCGATGCTGGAAGGTTCGGGAGCATCCCGTTCATCCGTCCACACTGTGCGGTGACAACCGCCGGCTACAAAGTCCTCCCTGCGATCTATGACCGGTGGCAGGCGACGTACGGTAAGGACTACTCATCTCTGATTTTTCCGCGAATTCTCCGGACCTTTCGGAAGTACGGGATACAGGCGACACGACTGCTCGACGTTGCCTGTGGTACCGGCTCACTGGCATTGCTCCTTCGGCCGTATGGGTGGCAGGTATGGGCGGTAGATGGTTCGACGGGGATGGTGCGCGAAGCACGGTCGAAATTCCATCCGTACCGTCATCAGATCCACGCCGGGCAGCAAGACATGCGGGGTCTCCATGTGCGGACTCGCGTTGACGTATGTACCTGCATGTTCGATTCAATCAATCATCTGACGACATTGCGCGATCTGGGCTCGACCTTTCGCGGCATGCGGAATGCTCTCACCCCCGGCGGATGGGTGATTTTTGATGTGAACAACGAAACGTGTTACCGGACTCTCTGGAACGGCACGCAAACCCTCGAACACCGGGATTTTGTGTTGCA